>Ga0307988_1001544_pt1 | contig 12804 bp, 13 predicted proteins | sample EllFjometagen183_FD_203166 | JGI IMG/M metagenome (GOLD analysis project Ga0307988, IMG submission 203166) | Marine microbial communities from Ellis Fjord, Antarctic Ocean - #183 | ecosystem: Environmental > Aquatic > Marine > Unclassified | place: Southern Ocean | collected 2014-10-08 | reverse complement strand
CGTCCATGACACGGAGCCCACGGCTGAGAACTTCACTGTATGTGATTGTCTCAAATTTTGTGGCCGTGAGATCTTTTACTGGATCACCGTCATACACACCGTCAACTTTGGTGCCTTTTAGTAAGACATCTGCGCCGATTTGTATTGCTCTCAGTGATGCAGCGGTGTCGGTGGTGAAAAACGGATTGCCAGTTCCTCCGACAAAGATGACAATATGCCCATCTGAAAGATAGTGCACAGCCTTCTTTAAGTCAAACGGTTCTATGAATTCTTCGACGGCACGTGCTGACAGGACATTCGCAGAAATTCCCATGTTTTCAAATTTGTCCATCAGAGCGAGACCGTTTATCATGGTACCGAGCATTCCCATCTGGTCGCCGGTGACTCGATCCATGCCCCCCTCGGAGGCAGGCATGCCGCGAAAAATATTACCCGCGCCGACAACAATGCCAACCTGGACACCTTTGTCGTGGACTTCTTTTACCTGTTCGCAGATAGAAGAAAGAGCCGCGGGATCGAAACCAGAGCCGAGTTTGCCAGCAAGCGCTTCACCGGAAAGTTTCAGGAGTATTCTTTTGTATTCAGCCATATAATATCCCCGCGTGTAAGTTTGTGTTTGTTAACTAATAAAAAATACAAAGGATTGACAAAATATGCAAGCCGCTATTTTCTGCTAGGATGCCAAAACAAAAAAAGAAGGGCCGGATTATCTCCGAGCCCTTCTAATATATTACTGCATTGCTGCAATTTAGCCAATCTGGAAGCGTGTGAAGCGGCCAATCTTGATATTTTCGCCGATCACTGAAATCAGTTTATTCAAGAGATCCTGAATAGTAGCTTTCTGAGCTTCGTCACGCACATAAATTTGATGCATGAGGCAGTTTTCTTTGTAGAATTTCTGTACACGGCCAACCATGATTTTGTCGATAAGTTCAGCTTTTTTGCCTTCATTCAATGCCTGTGTCTTGAAGAACTCTTTTTCTTTTTCGACAAGTGCCGGGTCAAGATCATCCTCAGTGATTGCAAGAGGATTCGTAGCTGCAACATGCATTGCTACGTTTTTTGCAAACTCCTGGAACTGGTCGTTGCGAGCGACAAAGTCAGTCTCGCATTCCAACTGTACCATAGTTGCAAGTTTTGCGCCTGGATGGATATATGTTGCGATGAAACCGTGTGAAGTTTCACGCTCGGCGCGTTTCGCTGCAGCAGCCATTCCCTTTTCACGGAGAATGTCGGCAGCCTTTTCCATGTCGCCCTCAGTTTTAGCGAGCGCTTTCTTGCAGTCCATCATACCGGCGCCTGTTTTCTTACGAAGCTCCATTACGACTTTTGCCGAAATTTCCATGAATTTAATCCTTTCAGTGCTGTATTATAAATAGCAAATTATTATCGTTATTTGTCAGATGCTTCATCTTTAGCAGGTGCTTTTGCAGCCGTTTTCACTTCGGTAGCTGCTGGTTTCTGCACAGGAGCCTGCGTTTCAACTTTTGGCGCGCTCTTATTTTCAGCGGCTTTAGCTTCAGGAGCTACTACAGCTGCTGGAGCTTTTTTCTCAGCTGGTTTCGCACTTTTTGCTGGTGCAGCATTATCATTTCTCTGCTGTCCCGGCCTTGCAGGTCTCTGATTGGAAGCGTTTGGTTTTCTCTGAGGACGCTGTTTCTGATTCTGAGGACGGTTTCCCTGCTTCTTCTTGTCTTCCTGACGTCTGGCTTCCATCTTGACTGCTTTTTCCTTTTCTTCGATGGCGCTCTTATCAGTGTAGAGCTGCATGCCTTCGAGAATGGAATCAGTCAGAGCGCCGAGTATCACCCTGATGGAACGGATGGCATCATCATTGCCTGGAATTGGATAGGTTACTGGATCAGGATCGCAATTAGTATCGATAATTGCGCAAACAGGAATGCCAAGGCGTTTCGCTTCGTTGACTGCGAGTTTTTCTTTCTTCGTGTCAACAACAACGAGGAGGCCCGGAAGTTTACCCATGTTACGGATTCCGTCAAGGAGAAAAGACAGCTTTGTGCGCTGCTTCTCAGATGTAAGGACTTCCTTCTTGGTCAGAAGATCGTAGGTTCCGTCACTTGCCATTTTCTCAATATGTTCAAGGCGCTTGATGCTCTGGCGGAGTGTACGGTAGTTGGTAAGCATACCGCCTGCCCAACGGTTAATCACGAAATACTGGTTACATCTCTCAGCTTCTTCTTCAATTGTCGATGAAGCCTGAGCCTTTGTGCCGACAAAGAGGATGTACTCGCCACGTGCGGCGACTTCGCGGACGGCGGTGCATGCTTTTTCGATGAGCTTTTTGGTCTTCTGAAGATCGATGATGTAGATGCCATTACGCTCGGTAAAGATGAATTTTTTCATCTTGGGGTTCCAGCGTCTGGTCTGATGACCAAAATGCACGCCGGCTTCGAGAAGGTCCTGAAGGCTAACTTCTGCCACGGTGATACCTCATACTGAAAATGGTTGGTTTCCTCCGTTCCGGTCACTTATATGGCACACCGAATCAACGGCACCGTACCATATATCGCGGAACGTGTGTATTTTTTAGATAAATCAGGCAGGCATATATATACCTGCAGCACGGTAAACGCCAGTGTTTAACGTTTTGAGAACTGGTATGCTCTTCGAGCTCCAGCGAGACCGTATTTTTTACGTTCTTTGACACGTGAATCGCGTGTAACAAGTCCTGCACGTTTCAGAACAGGCCTGAGTTCCGGATCCATCTCCATAAGCGCTCTCGTGATACCATGCCTGAGTGCGCCAGCCTGACCTGAAAGCCCACCACCGACAACGTTGGCAGTAATGTCGATTTTGCCAGTTGTCTCAGTGAGGTCCAGCGGCTGATGAATAATGAGAATTGATGTCTGACGCTTGAAATACTCAACAGCTTCACGGCCGTTGACAATAATCTTGCCCGTTCCGGATGCAATCCGAACACGTGCTATGGCGTTTTTGCGCTTTCCGGTTGCTGCAAACACCGTTTGAGCTTCAGCCAATACGTTCCTCCTTTCAAACGACGGTCAGAGTCTTAATGACCGCGTTTAGACTTCGTAGACTTCCGGCATCTGAGCACTTTGATTGTGCTTAGGTCCGGCATAAACATGAAGTTTTCTGTAAATCTGACGACCCAGGGCGTTATGTGGAAGCATGCCTTTGATAGCAAGCTCAACAATACGTTCGGGATGATTCTCCTTCATACTCTTGTAGGGTATGGATTTTGAATGACCCGGCTGTGTACTGGCCCTGAAATAAGTTTTTGTGTCCTCTTTCGTACCTGTCATGCGGATTTTGTCGGCATTGATCACGATAACGTGATCACCGGTATCCACATTCGGCTGAAAAGTCGGCTTGTTTTTGCCGCGCAGGACATTTGCCACTTTGACTGCAAGCCTTCCGAGAATTTTGTCGTTCGCATCGACTACGTACCACGTGCGCTCGACCTCGGCAGGTTTTGTTACATAAGTTTTCATGAAAGGTTGCTCCTCTCGGTTCTGGATATTACTAAAAATATAGATTATTAATATAACCATTTTATATCAAGTCGTCAAGAGCTTTTAAGCATTTCTCCCAAAACCCATCAGTTCGACAATTTCATCGACAATTTCATCAACATTCGGGGTGACCACTTTTTCAAGCTCTTTATTGTATGGAATCGGGCTTACTTTACCGGCAATTCTCTTAATGGGGGCTTTGAGATGCTGATAAAGGTTTTCAGCAGCCCAGGCTGCAATGTCTGATGCGACTGAGCCGCGTCTGACTGCCTCAGTCACAATTGCCAGCCGCCCTGTTTTCTCAACTGATTTACGAATTGTCTCGTGATCCATGGGGACAAGCGTCCTGAGGTCGATGACTTCGAGAGAAATACCGTTCGGTTCAAATCGGTCCGCAGCCATTGTGCAGTCGTTCGCCATTCGCGAGTAACTGACTACCGTACAGTCAGTCCCCTCATGACGAATGACAGCTGTGCCGGGCTCAACTTCATAGTCACCCTCGGGTACTTCACCTTCAGTATCATAAAGCCCTTTATGCTCGATAAAGACCACCGGGTCGTCGTCACGTATCGCAGCTTTCAGCAGGCCCTTAGCATCATAGGGTGTTGCGGGCATAAAAAGTTTGAGGCCGGGGATATGGTAATAGAGCGCCTCAAAAGACTGGCTATGCTGGATTCCGACACTTTTTCCCGAGCCGCCCTGAGTTCTGAGCACCATTGGTACGTGTTCGGTGCCTCCCGCAACGAAATGGTATTTTGCGGCCTGGTTGAACATCATATCGAAGGCAAGTGTTGAAAAATCGATGGCCATTATTTCGACAATCGGTCTTTTTCCCTGTATTGCCGCGCCAATTCCCATACCGGTGAATGAGGCTTCGGAAATGGGTGTGTCGATCATACGGGTCGGGCCGAACTGTTCGAGAAGGCCTTTCGATACTCCGAAAGATCCGCCGCGTTTAGCGACTCCGAGCCCCATCATGAAGACATTTTTATCACGTTCCATTTCCTCGCGGATCGCTTCATTTAAGGCTTCTTTATATGTAATTACTCGTGACAATTTCTATCCTTATCTGTTGTTGAACATAGATCATGAAACAAGTTCAGGGTGACAAATTGCATTTATTTCAAGCCGTCATTGTCTTCTTAGATATTATATGTCGTATTCCTTGATGTCTTCAAGGAACGTCCTGATGTCCGGCTGTTTATCGTTTTCAGCGAAAGTCACAGCTTCTAAAAGATCGGCTTCAATCTTGCTGTTAATGCTTTCAATCTCATCGTCAGGAACTTCAGCTTTTTTCAGATGAGCCAGCATGATGTCCAAAGGATCGCTTTCTTCCCAGTCCGCTTTGTGATCATCGGGGACATAGGCTGCCTTGTCATTAATATGATGGCCCTGGTAACGGTATGTCATAGCCTCAATCAGAGTCGGACCCTTGCCCTTGCGTGCTTTGTCTGCTGCTGTGAGCACAGCGTTGTAGATATCGAGCGGATCATTACCGCTGACTGTTACTGCCTCGACTCCCAGTGCCGCAGCACGGGGCGCCATTGTGTTGCACAGCGTTGTTTCGCTGATATGTGTTGTTGCGGCGTAACCGTTGTTTTCCAGTATGAAAAGTACCGGCAGGTTGAAAATTCCGGCCATATTCACTGTTTCAGCGAAAACTCCGTTATTGGCGGCGCCATCACCGAAAAAGGAAAGCACAACTTTGTCCGAGCCCTCGACTTTTATTCCCATACCGACACCGCCGGCAAGTGGAATTCCACCGCCGACTATGCCGTTTGCGCCAATGTTACCTGTTGCGCGGTCAGCAATGTGCATTGATCCGCCACGGCCATTTGAGTAGCCTGATGCTGTGCCGAAAAGATCGGCCATCATACGTTTGATGTCTGCACCTTTAGCGATACAATGACCGTGCCCGCGATGAGTCGAGACAATATAGTCATCCAGCCTGACAGCTTCACAGGCACCTGCGGCAACACCTTCCTGACCGAGACAGGTGTGGAAATAACCCTGAATCAAGCCTTTGTGGTAGGCCTCTGCACCGGTCTCCTCAAAACGCCGTATCAGCCTGATATCGCGATACAGCTTAAGCAGGGTTTCACGGTTCGGGACAGTTGTATTATTTGATGTGGCTGTATTCATTTTTGTCCTGTTCTCTATATAATGTAACGCTGATTTCTGTGTGCCGATGCTTCTTGTATTTTATTTAACTGTTCAGCATGTATTTGGTTCGCTGGTGGATATTATTTCAGCCTTTTTGTGATGCACTATTGTTGATTATGGCGGTGCAGACATGATCGTGAAGCATCATTGTCCGTGTAAGCAGCAAAGCTTTTCTTGACTATAAAGCGTCCACGGACGCTTATGTCAGGCTGAATATTTTTCCCGGTTGCTGACCGACAAGACCATCTATTTCAAGTTCAGTAAGCTCTTGCAGTATAGTTTGAACCGGTTCGTTCAGTTTTACGCAAATAGCTTCGACATCCAGGGGGCCGCCTACGAGTATTTTCATGATCTCGCCCGGCAATCCCTGTGGAATGATTTTGGGTGCCTGTTTCGGCTGAGCAGCTGCCCTTCTGCCAAATGCTGCAAGAATGACCGTTATGTCAGTTGCAGGCAGCGCACCTTTACCAAGCAAGGCGTTTACACCGATACTTTTTTTTGCGTCTGCCGGGCCGGGCACCGCGAACAGTTTTCGTTTTGCCCTGAGCGCAAGATCGGCGGTGATTAGCGCCCCGCTTTTCTGTCCGGCTTCAACGACAACAGTGCCCTGTGAGAGTCCCGCGATGACTGAGTTTCGCGCAGGAAAGTTTCCGCGCAATCCCTCCATACCCATAGGGAAATGACTGACAAGACAGCCGCCTGAGTTTTGTATGTCCAACGCGAGCTGTCTGTTTTGCGGCGGATATATGTTATCAACTCCGCAGCCGAAAACTGCCACTGTTACGCCGTCGTTTTCAAGCGCTGTACGGTGAGATATCGAATCTATCCCTGCTGCCAGACCGCTCACAATGCAGAATCCGGCATTGACAGAACCCGTAACAAGAGCTATCGTCATTTTTTTGCCGTAGGGTGTCGCACCCCGTGTGCCAACAAATGCGAGTGACGACATGTGCAGCGCGGAAATGTCACCTCTGGTGAAAAGTACCGGCGGTGCTGACGGGAAGGCATCAAGCATGGGCGGGTAGTCTTCGGTGCCTCTGAAAATTACGGCTGCACCGGCCCTGTCCATTCGCTCCTGCTGATCATCGACAAACGTCGCCCGGTCAAATGTTCCAATGTTACCCGCCACAGATTTTCCGACACCATTCAGTGTCATCAGCTCTTTTATCGGCTGAGCAAAAACAGAGGTGGCAGAACCAAAATGCTTCAGTAGCTGGGCATGTGTTTTCGCACCGACTCCCGGAACACCATAAAGCGCAAGATTGTCCGCTTCCCCGCGTGTCATATCATCATCCCGTATAATGGCTGCGTAGTGCCGTTAAAATAAGCGGCAAGCACAGCTTTTTTTTGTCTGAGATGCCATCAAAAGTTTATGCCAAACAATCCTGCTGAAAATAAATACTTCGCCGCTTAATCTGTATCAGACAGAGATTCTACGATGTCTCCAAGACGGTAGACGAGTTTATCGAGCCCTTCGCCTTTTACCGAAGATATTACAATAGTCTCAATATCGAGGTCGGGTAACTCAGGTGTTTCTCCCGGTGGCAGGACATCTGTCTTGGTTACCGCCAATATTCGCGGTTTTTTCAGCAGTTTCTCGCTGTAACTGGCGATTTCATTTAGCAGAAGTTTGTAGTCAGCTTCAATGTCTTCAGACATACACTCGACAAGGAAAAGTAGGATTTTTGTCCGCTCAATATGTCTGAGAAATCGAAATCCAAGACCTTTCCCTTCGTGCGCTCCTTCGATAATTCCGGGAATATCCGCCATGACAAGGCTCTGTGTGGTGCCAACCTTGACAATGCCGAGGTTGGGCTGGAGCGTCGTAAACGGATAGTCGGCGATTTTCGGATGAGCATGCGATACTCTTGAAAGAAGTGTGGATTTTCCTGCGTTAGGAAAACCTACAAGCCCGACATCGGCCAGAAGTTTCAGCTCAAGGGTGAGATCGCACTCTTCGATCATTCCACCATAGTCGGAGCGTCTGGGTGCCTGGTTGGTAGCGGTGGCGAAATGCACATTGCCACGGCCGCCTCTGCCACCTTTCGCAATTACTACTTTGTCACCAGGTTCGGACATATCGGCGAGTATTTCACCGGTTTCAGCATCGCGGGCGATTGTGCCGAGCGGAACCTGGATGATTTCGTCTTCACCGTTACGTCCATGTTTACGCGCCCCCATTCCCTGCTGGCCTGTCCCTGCTTTGAAATGCTGACGGAATTTGAAGTCGACAAGTGTATTCAGGTCTTTGTTTACAAGAAGAATAACATCGCCGCCATCGCCACCATCACCACCGTCAGGGCCACCCCGTTCGATATTTTTTTCGTGCCGGAACGACATGCAGCCATTGCCGCCTTTTCCCGATTTTACTGATATTTTTGCTTCATCTATAAACATATTTTCTGCTATTCCTGAAAGCGTTAGTGGACGCTTAAAAGTCTGATGTGCTTTGCTGTTAAGACAGGCAGGGATGCTGCGCACCCCTGCTGTGAGTCAATACGCCTTAACAAAAGAATTTATTGATCGTTGAAAACTTACATACCTGCGATGATTGCTTCAGCATAGTCGCTGGTCGAAAGCTTGCTTGCGCCATCCATCAGGCGTTCGAGATCATACGTGACCTTTTTCTGCTCGATTGCCTTTTCGATACCTTTGAATATGAGCTTCTCAGCCTCGAACCAGCCGAGGTAATTGAGCATCATACAGCCGGAAAGGATCAGCGAGGATGGATTCGCCATGTTTTTTCCAGTATACTTTGGCGCGGTGCCGTGGGTTGCTTCGAATACAGCGATATGGTCGCCGATGTTTGCGCCTGGCGCCATGCCGATACCGCCGACCTGTGCAGCTGCCGCATCTGAAATGTAGTCGCCATTCAGGTTCGGAGTTGCAACAACATCATACTCGTCAGGGCGCAGGAGAATCTGCTGGAACATGGAGTCTGCGATTCTGTCCTTAATAACTATTTTGCCCTCAGGGACAATGCCATCAAACTTTTCCCAGAGCTCGTTCTCAGAGATAGTCTCATCGGGGAACTCGTCTTTCGCAATCTCAAAGCCCCAGTCGCGGAAAGCGCCTTCGGTGAACTTCATGATATTGCCTTTGTGCATGAGAGTCACAGATGCGCGTTTGTTGTCAATTGCATACTGGACAGCCTTGCGTACGAGACGTTTTGTGCCGGTGGCGCTGATAGGTTTGACACCGAGACCGGAATCAGGTCTGATTTTTGTGCCGAATTCTTTCTCCAGGAATTCCCTGATCATCTTGACTTCTTTTGAGCCGCGCTGCCACTCAATGCCGGAATAAACATCCTCGGTGTTCTCGCGGAATACCACGAGATCGACTTTCTCAGGCGATTTGACCGGGGAGGGGGTTCCTGGGAAATACCTGACAGGACGTACGCAGGCATAGAGGTCGAGTTTTTGACGGATGGTGACATTGAGGCTTCTAAAACCGCCGCCGACCGGTGTCGTGAGCGGGCCCTTGATAGCGACAACGAAATGTTTGATGGCGTCGAGAGTATCCTTCGGGAGCCATTCGTTGGTCTTGTCTTTGGCTTTTTCACCGGCAAGAATTTCGGTCCATGCGATGCGTTTATCGCCACCGTATGCCTTCTCTACAGCCGAGTCGATGACCTTTTTCGATGCGGCCCAGATATCTGCGCCGATGCCGTCACCCTCGATGAAGGGGATGACAGGATTATCAGGTACTGACAGCACATCGTCTTTGACCTTGATGCGTTTGCCCTTGGCTTCTTTTGCTATTTGTGTGAAATTCACTCGTACTCCTTATGGTTGATTGAAATACTATTTTTTTGCCTGTTCACTTTTTCTTGAAATGGGAAATTCAGAAAATTCGCTGTTCCAAGCTTGAATATTTAATATCTGACAGTTGTCTATGAACTTTTTTTCCCATTGTTTATTAAGAGGCCCGTCAACGGGTATGTGTTTTCTTAATAAATCCGTTTGAGTCATTAGTTCTGGCGTCCCTAATGAATTTAGGCAAAGTAAAACAATATAACGAACAGGTTTATTTTTGAGGTTATTCATAGAATATTCATAAATAAAACTGTCCCTGCATTTCTTCGCCAGTTTTTTCCTGAGTTCGCCATTTTTGATTTCGTCTACAAACTTGGCTTTTCTGGATGCTTCTGCATCAGGATTATCGGGATCTTTAATTTCAAGAAATATTATCTCATTATTAAGCTCAAAGATAAAATCGACAGCTTTCATATCGCATTGAGATATTCCAAGATCAGGAACATCAAACTTTTTGATTGGGACATTATTTGGATTGCCAATAAGGATATCCGCCTCCTCCATTGTCATCACCGCCCCCTCAAACTTTTGCTCATTTCTTCGTTGAATGCGCTGTCGTAAGCATCAGCTATCTTATTTGGGAAAGCATCAAGATATGCTCTACCATTGGCAACTCTGATTTCGTTGTTCTCCTGGTCGCGATTAAGTGAGAAAAAACTAATCTCATCTTTGTTGTTACGTTTTAATTCAAACCACTTCAAAAGCAAATAGTTGTGTGTTGCCAGAAATATCTGAACACCCTGACGCTGCAATTCAAGCATCACATCAACTACCAGCCCCAATGATGACGGATTGATGTTTGCTTCCGGTTCATCCCAGAAAAGCGTTGAACCCTGCTGTAATGAGCCGTTCTTAATAAGCAGCCAGATAAGCCCGAGCTTGCTGGTTCCTTCAGCTAGTAAATCGAATTCGATTTCACCGTTGTCAGTTTTAAGAAAAAACATTCCGTTTTTTTCAATGACTTTACCACCGATTTCTTTTTCGATTTTGTCGGCAATTTCTTTCAGGGTATTATTTTCAATATTTCGTAATGGCGGTAATGAAGCCTTCGACAATAAATCCCTATAAGTTTCGTCGAAATGAATTGCTCTATTATCATACAACGATAGAAAACCTTGAGCGTGAGACAAAAATTCTTTGACAGGAATAAATACTGCATCCGTTAAACCTTCATTTGAAATCTCATGAGAATGATGCATTGCCTTTAGATTTTTGTTTTTTAATATTCGTAATGTTTCAGAATCACCATTTATTGTAGTTGTAATACTCGACTCTGACACTTTAGAAGTTATAGATACCAAGCGTCCAATATTTGCACCCTCAGGCATAAAAACTCCGACAACTTTTTCAAGGACAGTACTTTGATCGTATCCAGAAGTTGCATACAGCAACTTAAGCACATGCGTCTTACCCGTGCCATTTTCACCGATGATAATATTGATTCCGGGCGAAAACTTCATGTCAAGTTTGTCAAATGCTGTAAAGTTCTCAAGCTCAAGTCTTTCGATCATCGTTTCATATCCTCAGAGTGCAAAAAGGCTAACTTATTCCGCGTTGATATTGAAATCACCGTGTTTCTGAAGGTGTTTCACCAAGCCGCCGTCATTAAGAATTGTCCGCATGATGCCGGGCAGGGGCGGGAAGGTCAGCGTGAAATCTTTCGTTACATTTTTGAGCGTCCCCGCTGCGAGGTCAAGCTCAAGCTCGTCGCCAGCCTCAATTTCCGAGGTGTCGCACTGAATAACAGGAAGGCCGACATTGATGGAGTTACGGTAGAAAATGCGCGCGAAAGACTTGGCAACAACAGCAGAAACTCCTGCTATCTCAATAATTGTCGGCGCGTGCTCACGTGATGAGCCAAGGCCGAAGTTTGAACCGCCTATTACGAAATCGCCTTTTTGTACTTTCGAGGCAAACTCAGGATCAGCGTCCTCAAGGACATGCTTTGCCAATTCAGGCAGATTTGAGCGCAGGTGAAAGAGACGTCCCGGCGCAATAAGGTCGGTTGAAATATTATCTCCGAAAATCCATGCTTTTCCATTCCTAGTCATTAGAGCACCTCCCGGGGGTCAGCGATTACACCGGCAAGCGCTGTAGCTGCACAGGTCGCGGGGCTTGCGAGCATGATGAATCCTTCTGTGTTTCCCATGCGCCCCTGGAAATTACGGTTCATGGTCGACAGGCATTTCTCGCCATCGCCAAGTATTCCCTGGTGTACGCCCACGCATGGGCCGCATCCAGAAGAGTTGATCGATGCACCAGCATCGTTGAAGATGGTCAGAAGTCCCTCTTCGAGAGCCTGACCGTAAATCTTACGTGAGGCGGGAACTACAATGAGGCGTGTGTCCGGGTGACGTTTTTTGCCTTTAAGTATTGCGGCTGCAACACGAAGGTCTTCCAGACGGCCGTTGGTGCAGGTGCCGATGAAGACCTGATCAATCTTTTCACCCTTGGCATCGTCAATAGTTTTGACATTATCGACACGATGGGGGAAGGCGACAATCGGTGCAACAGTTGCGGCATCAATCTCAACAACGCGCTCATAAACAGCGTCTGCATCAGGGGCAATTGCGCGGAAATCATCACCGCGTCCCTGTGATTCAAGCCATTCTTTCGTTTTATCATCTGATGCTATGAGTCCAGTTTTAGCTCCAGCTTCGACTGCCATATTTGAGAGCACCATGCGTTCGTAATGCGGCATATTGTCGATTGTAGATCCGCCGAATTCCAGCGCCTTATAGGTTGCACCGTCTGCAGTTATCAGGCCAATGATATGAAGGATGAGGTCCTTGGCATAGACACCATTGGAAAGCTCGCCCTCAATGTTGACACGAACTGTCTCAGGGATTTTCAGCCAGGTCTTTCCGAGTGCAATTGCGACCGCGACATCAGTTGATCCCATTCCTGTTGAGAATGCGCACATCGCGCCGCCCATACAGGTGTGAGAATCCGCTCCGACCAGGACATCGCCCGGTTTCAGGTGTGATTCGTGAATCACCTGATGACAGACACCGTCACCGATATCGGAGAGTTTTGCGCCGGTTTTCTTTGCGAATTCGCGAAGCAGCATATGATCATTTGCAAGTTCTTTGCGCGGTGAGGGTGCGGCGTGATCGATAAAGAGCACTGTGCGCTCAGGGTTTGCCGCCTTAACCATGTCGAGTTTTTCGAGCTGGCGTACCGCCAATGGCCCAGTTCCATCCTGAGTCAGGCAAACATCGACTCTGACTATTGCGAGTTCACCGGCGCGGACATTTTCGTCGGTGTGCTCGTTCAGGATTTTTTCAGCAAGTGTAAGTCCCATGCTATCTCCTTTGTTTCTATAAATAATT
>Ga0307988_1001543_pt1 | contig 12806 bp, 12 predicted proteins | sample EllFjometagen183_FD_203166 | JGI IMG/M metagenome (GOLD analysis project Ga0307988, IMG submission 203166) | Marine microbial communities from Ellis Fjord, Antarctic Ocean - #183 | ecosystem: Environmental > Aquatic > Marine > Unclassified | place: Southern Ocean | collected 2014-10-08 | reverse complement strand
GACGAACGGTTTTTCTAAAATGCTCTTTAAGATTATTCGGTGTGGAACGGATACATTCAATACCGTCTATAAAACGCTCCAGGGGTTTCTTACCTGTTGCAGAATGCTTTCGATCATTGTAATCATGGGCTAACCACTCTTCAAAGGCAAGGTTGATCTCTCCCAGGGTAGTGCCGGTAAATCCCGGCAGGAACTGCGAACGGACAGTTTTGAAAAATCTTTCAATTTTTCCTTTTCCCTGGGGCTTGTATGGTCTGGAATTGATCAGTGCAATGGCCAGAGATGCCATGGTGTGCATCAACTGTTTGGAACGATAGGCACTGCCATTATCAACATAGAGCTTACGGGGTAACCCACGCCTGAGAAATGCCTGTTCAAGGGCATGCATGAATGATCGAGTGTTCTCTGAAGCATAAAATTGTCCATATACAATCAGTCGGGAATGGTCATCGATAAAGGCGATCAGATAGGATTTTCGTTGTTTGCCGTCTATGTCCACATGGGGACCGTGCATGACGTCACTTTGCCACATGTCATTGGGATGTTCCGCTTCAAACTTACGACGGTCTTCAGGTGGTTTGCGTTTTTTCATCAGATCCTTCTGATGGAAAAAACGATACACAGTTGACTGAGACAATTGATTGAAAACAATCCCCCGCTTTTCCATGGTTTTCATAATAAAGGGAACTGTCACATTCGGCATCTCCTTTCTCAGTTGTGTGAGTATCAGGCAGGTTTCCTCATCTAATACCCGGGTTGCACCTTTATCATTTCTGCTTCTGGGATATAAAGATTCAAGCTGGCCACCCTTTGATTGATAAAGACATATCCATCGTTGAATGGTGCCACGGCTAATACTGGTTTTGCAAGAGTGGGGAATCAGCCATTTGCGGGCGCACTTCTCCCGCAACAGGTGTTCCCGTTCTCCATGATTGAGCATTATACCGCTTACAAAATCCTGAATCACACTGTATCGGAATACCGCCACATCAATTTTTTGTTTTTCTTCCATCTGACCTCCTCTGAAGTTAGGGTTTTCTGCTGATTACACCCTTTTAAATCCCACTTCAAAGGAAGCCGTTGGTAGGTTTTGTATCTTGCTGTTTTTGTAGCAGATTAAATTGATCTGCTCACAGGAATCTTCCCCATACCCAGAAGATAATCATAGGAAATCATCAATCCAGGCTTACAGCTCTGGGGGAGATGGGCTTTTATTTGACGTTTCAGGTTTCTCAGCCAATAGCGCATCCGTGCAGTGGATAGTTTTGGGGGCCATTTTCCTCTTTTTATTCGGCGTTGAAGAGCGGATCGAATGGTTGCTCGGGAAGATTGAAAACCGCTAAAATGACTTGCCGGTCTCATTGTAATGACACAGCCACAATCAGGACAGCGATAACGTTTTAATAACACAGGAGCATCAAAACAATCAAAATAGGCCGGAACAAATCCATGTCCCCAGACTTTGAACGAATCACATTTAGGGCACTTTGGTGGTCGATCCCAGGGAAAATTGCGTCCTTGATCAAAAATTTCCTTGAGTATAACTGCAGCAAATTGTATCATATTCCTGTTTTTTTGGAGGGCAAATAGCCCCCTTTGTTTTATAGGCGGATGAGAGCGGCAACTCTCTCCGCCTAATTTTTTGTTAAAAAAAAAGCCCTTATCTATGGGCTATTTAATCTGATAAAATTTCGAACAGGTCAATACATTTTAAAAATTTGAGTCTTCACAAAGTCCATTTAGCGTGGAACTCAACAACCAAGGATCTCTATTTTGTCACCTGTATGCAATTTGAGAGTATCTCTAATTTTTTTTGGGATAGTAACCTGTCCCTTTGTAGTGAGAGTTGCTACGGCCATGGTAACCCCCTTACTTTTTTTTATTACCTTACTATTCTGTAAGACGAATATGATTTAATGTTAAAAAAATCAATCTTGACAAAAAACCATGCTGCTATACAATGATGGCATTAAGATATCATAAGATAACATCATTCAAGGAGAAAAAAATGAAAGCCATTTCCATTAGAGGGATAGAGCCTCAGCTCGCAGAAAAGCTTAAAAAAACTGCTCAAAAAAAATCACAGAGCGTAAACCAGTTTGTTATTGAAACCATAAAAGAAAAGCTCGGCATGAAAAAAAAACTGAAATACACAAAAATCCATGATGATCTTGATCATTTATTTGGGGAGTGGTCTGAGAAAGAATATTATAAAATTCAAGGCAAAATTGATAATGATCGGAAAATAGACCAGGAGTTATGGAAATGAGCAAGATACTGATCGACACCAATATTTATTCAAATGCCTTACGGGGTGATGAAATCGTTAGCTTCAATCTAAAAAAAGCAGAAATGATCGGAATATCAACTATCAGTATTGGTGAACTTCTAAGTGGATTTAAAGGCGGGGAAAAAGAAAACCGCAACAGGAATGAACTGGAGCAATTTCTTGATTCGCCAAGGGTGGAACTCTATTCAGTGGATTTTGACACTGCTGATTTTTATGCTCAGATCCTTGATGCGCTAAGAACAAATGGGACTCCAATTCCCACAAATGATATCTGGATTGCCGCAACAGCATTTCAAAATGGGTTAAAACTGTATACCAAAGATTCTCATTTCAACAAAATCCCTGGAATTAATCTATTATAACGAATCAAAAAACAAAAATGGCCTGGTAATCGTTAGATCACCAGGCCATTCAAAGGATTCAGGTGGTAAAAGTTGTACTTCTAATTAAATCAAATTAGAAGTTAATCTGCCATTTAACACCATAATAAGTAAGTTCGCCCTGGCCAGCTTCATCATAGTCATATTGACCAATTTCAGGGACAAAGAACACACCAGGAGCCAATGTTATTTTAGCCTGTAGATAGTAACCAGCAACGGTGTCATCATCAACATCGCCGTCAACTTCTGTTGAAGCCCAGGAGTAACCAGCTTCAATACCAAACATATCATTTACTTTATAACCAGCAACAATCAAAAAACCAAGGTTGTCATTATCAAGAATGGTTGCTCCGGAAGTATCAGCAGAACCATTAGTATTCCAACCACCTTCAGTATCTGTATTAACAGCTATTAAGTCACCAGCATTCTGACCTGTGTATACATTAGCACCAAGAGTAACTCCACCAAGGTTCATGCCAGCACCCAGAGCGATTACATAGGAATCAACATCACCAAGGCCTACAACTTCATAGGACTGATAACCACCAGCAAGGGCAAAACTTACAGCGCCAAGGCTTAAGGAATATTTAGCTTCGATGGCAGGAATACCGACATCAGCACCAGCAGGAGTAGAAGGATCTACTGCAGCAATCTGGAAACCACCAAATTTCAATCTAAGCATACCATGACGGCCACTGTAAACACCACCGGTATTGAGCAAACCAGTGTCTTCTCCATAAACCTGGTTGGAGTAGAACATATTCAGGGGAGTATAAGTCTGACCAACGAGGAAGGAACCTGAACCAAAATTCCACTCTCCATAAAGTTTACGCATATTGACGCCGGTTCCATATTCAAAACCACCGGTCAGTTCGTCACTGACTTTAACAGTGGCACCAATACGGGAGTTTCCCTGCAATGTCTCATCAAAATTATCTGTATTCGCTTCTTCCATATCAGTAATAAAAGTCTGAATACGTGCAGAACCATAGAAATTCCAATCTGCAGCATATGCAGAACCTGTAACCATTGCCAACGCAGCAACGATAACCATTAATTTTTTCATCTTTTTCTCCTTAAATTGTTTGAACCTAACCACCTGATTCCATATGGAACCAGACACTCCTTTTAAACGCCTAGTTCCGAATCACTACACTCTTTAAAGCAATTTTATTGTTTTTGTCAACATTTTTATTTTTTTTTTATAATTACTCCAGCCGATAGGAAATAATATTGGAAGTTTTCCCCCCTAATCCAATGGCAAATTTTGCCTTATCCACCACAGAAACGACCAGGTCATCCACTCCGTCACCATCAATATCTATAATGGAAAAATCACTGATCCACCCCTGGGAAGGCTGGGTCTTAAATACAGATGCAAGGGCAATTCCATTCCAGGAAAGGATCTCAAGATTCCCTTTTGTGAAACGTTTGTACCTACCTAAAGCACCTCCACCCATCTCTTGATTCCGAACAGCAATGACTTCTTCTTTTCCATCCTGGTCCACATCATAAAATTTTACCCGGGGATGAAGATAGGACATCTCCCTATAGGAGCCGTCTGTATCCTGCCTGGGCAAAAGAAAATAATGGGCTGTGCCGCCGAACTTCTGGTTTCCCTCCCACTCAATGGAACCGGTATCATTCACCACAGTTAATCGTCCATGCTCATTGATGGATACATATTCGTTTTTCTCTTCAGATATAATCGCTCCCCTTGCAAGGGGAAGGATAGATGTTCCCCGGGGCATTCTTATTTTTTTTTCAATGGAAAAACTGTTACCCGATGCCATCATGGTATAAATACTTCCTTCATAGGGGCTTCTGCTTTGTTTCTGCCCCAAAAGTATTTTAGTATCATCAGGACCGTCGATCACCCGGAAGTAATAAAATTCATTGTCCATAAGAGTGATATAATTTGACCCATTGTATTCCATAACAAAGGATTGAAGGCTTTCTCTCAGGGTATTCAGACTGGTCACAAAAATTTCCGGATATCCATTTTTGTTAATATCTGCAATATCAAGGGCAACAATCTTGTTGGTGGATGCAAACTCCAGCTTTTTTTCCAGGACCAATCTGTTGCCATCCATTTTATGGATCAAAAGATTGCTGTCTGTTGCCACCACCACGGAAATAACACCGTCCTTATCAAGATCTCCCGTGGCCATGGCATTGATCACCCCTTCAAACTTAAGATGGGTGGAAAAACCTTTTTGGCCGGTTTGCTGAAGGTTTACAAATCCGCCGCCAGAACCTGCAGCACCGCCTGCATATTGCAGTGAACCCGGTGCATCCGGTGCCTGGGGAGCCTGTTTTGCATACAATTCATTGGCAATGCTCCGGTTAAAAACCTTTTGATTGATATCTCCTGCAAAACTATTTACCAGGGGAATCACATCCCCCATGCTGCTGCTCTGTTCAAAGAAGGAAAGGGTTGATTTTTTGCCGCTGATATCCACCATGCTGGCATCCAGACTGACGCTCTCCCCAAAATGGGTCAGACTTCCAAAAAGGATATAATCAACTCCCATATTTGCACCAATAATCCTGGCTTTGGATTCATTCAAGGCCCCTTTTGCAGAATCAGAGTCCTGGGCCTGGGCCAGAAATTTATCAATGGTTTCCCTGTCCAGCACTTCCACTTTTCCTGGATCTGTAAGTCTTGAGGAAAGCATGGAAAAAAGCCCGTTCTGCAAAAAGCCAAGGTCTTTGGGCGAATTCATGGTAAAAGGGAAAACCGCCACTTTTTTGGATTGGGCGCATAAGCCGAGATTGACCGCAAACAAGGAAAAAATCAATAAAGCAGCAACAAACAGCCACCCCTTTTTCATCAGTTTATTGGGTTTCAAAATACCACTCCTTAACTATTATAAAATAATAAGCATAATTTTCGATATTATATATACTATCCCCCCCCATCAAACAACCCTTTTGAATAGCTTTTGCAGTTGAAAAGAATCAAAACTGACAAGAATGGGACGGCCGTGGGGACAATGCATTGGATTATCGCATTTTTCCAGATCCTCCAGCAATTGTTCCATCTCCAGGATATTCATGGATTGGTTTGCCCGGATGGCTCTATGGCAGGCCATGGATATGAGACAGGAATCCAGCCATTTCTCTTTTATTGACAGATCTTTTTCTTCCATCAGAATTTCAATAATTTCCAGAACAAGGGGTTTTAATTCCTTTTCCTCCAAAAGGGATGGAATTGCCTTTATTACAAAGGTAGTCCCCCCAAAAGGCTCTATCCTCAACCCAAGGCCGGACAAATCTTCAAGAATTCCTGTGAGCAGGTCGGCTTCCCTGTGGGTGACATCCAAAACCTCCGGCACCAGAAGATCCTGGCTCTGTACCCCCAGAATTTCATGCCGTCTTTTAAGGGTTTCATAGACAATCCGCTCATGGGCTGCGTGCTGGTCAATCAATACCAGGTTATTGTCTTTTTCTGCGACGATATAAGTTCCCAGGACCTGGCCCAGGACATGGGGTCGTGAATCTGGATGGATTATACGACTTTGAAGGCCTTGCTCTGTAACACTTTTGCAACCTGAATCCACTGGACCCATTGTTTCCCCTGCCATGCCTTGTTCATTTTCCAGAGATCTGACCTGGGGAGAAATTTTCCAATCAAATGTGGATTGGGCCACCTGGACTGCCTGTAATTTGTCGAACCCCGGGAAAGCATGTGCCAGGGACTTATCTGCCAGGGACTTATCTGCCAGGGACTCATATGCCGGGGACTCATAAGATTGTTCAACCGGGTCCTTATCACTTCTGCCAGGATCTTTTTCCAAATCATTTTTATATTCTTCTGAAACATATTGTCCTGAAACAGCATCATCATAACGGCCAACAGGCCTGGATTGAGCATAGGCAATCACATCTTCCTGGGCCTTTGCCAGGGCATTTCCCACAGCCAGGGCCACAATCTGGTAAACCGGCTGGGGCGTTAAAAATTTAATTTCCCTTTTTGAGGGATGAACATTGACATCCACCTGATCATAGGGCAGCCCCACCCGGACAACCCCCATGGGAAAACGGCCCTTCATAATCCTTCCTTTGTATCCCTGAAAAACGGCTGCCACAAGACCGCGGTCATAGACAAGACGATTATTAACAAAAAGATATATCCTGCTGGATGTACTCCTGGTAACCATTGGGCTGGAACAGACTCCTGATACAGATATCTGGTTTTCATCAGCCTTAAGACCATAAAGACTGTCAACCGCATCTTTTCCCAACACAGACAAAGACCGCTGGAACAGGCCCTGGTCTGCAGGAAAATTTTTCACCAGCTTCCTGTTTAAAAAGAGGCGGAATCCCACATGGGGATTGCCCAGGGCCAGTCCTGATATGGCATCGGCAATATGGCTGGTTTCGGTATTTTCCCCTTTTAAAAATTTTCTCCTGGCCGGAGTATTGTAAAAAATCTGTTTCACCTCCACCATGGTACCCACAGGGGCACCAGTATCCGACACCTTGATAAGCTTACCGCCGGATATCTCGATCCTTGTTCCGATATTTGAGGCAGATGTCCTTGAAACAAGGCAAAACCTGGATATGGATGCAATGGATGGAAGGGCTTCTCCCCTGAATCCAAAGGTGGATATGGAAAACAGATCTTCCTTGGTAAAAATTTTGCTGGTGGCATACCGTTCAATGGACAGAAGGGCTTCATCGCGCTGAAGGCCGCACCCATTATCGGAAATCCGAATCAGAGATTTGCCCCCTTTTTCAATTTCCACGGTGATCCTTGTAGCCCTGGCATCGATACTGTTCTCAACCAGTTCTTTCACCACCGAGGCCGGACGCTGGACCACTTCTCCTGCAGCAATCTGATTGGACAATATTTCCGGTAGAATTCTAATTCGAGCCATTGGTCAAATTCTGTCCTTTTTCAGCTCGGTTGAGTTTCAACTCTTTTCCTGGTTGACAAATCGCAGTAAAAATTCTGAATCCTTTGGGCTTAAATCAAATTGAAATGAGGCTTCATCCACTAGCTTGACCGGGCTGGCTTCTGGATTTTCTTTTCTTTTTTCGGAAAACCATTGGACCGCTTTTTTCAATGCCCCTCCCTGGGGCTGGACCGTTGTCATAATGACCTCCTTACAGGGCTGGAAATTTTGTTTTTAAATCAAGGGCACGTTCAAAACCGAACCCGGCCCGTAAAAGTGAAATTTCATCAAATCTGCTTGCCATCATCTGGATACCCATGGGAAGCCCTGAAGAAGAAAATCCAGCTGGCACGGAAATACCAGGAACTCCTGCCATATTCGCGGACAGGGTAAAAACGTCACTCAAATACATGGTCAGGGGATCATCTGTGTTTTCCCCTATTTTAAAGGCAGGAGTGGGCGCCACAGGGGAGAGAATAAGATCGCATTGTTCAAATGCTTTGGAAAAATCCTCCATAATCAAGGTCCGAACCTGGGATGCCCTGCCGTAATATGCATCATAATAACCGGCAGAAAGTGCATAGGTACCGATTATAATCCTGCGCTGAACTTCAGGACCGAAACCCTTGGATTTGGTTTTTTTATACATATCAATGAGATCTTCCGTTGATTTGTCCCTGAACCCGTATTTCACCCCGTCAAACCGTGCAAGATTTGAACTGGCTTCACAGGGGGCAATGATGTAATACGCAGCCACCACATACTCTGTATGGGGTAATGAAATATCCACAATTTCCACTCCCAGCCCTGCAAGAACTTTCTTGGCCTGGTCAAACATGGCTGCCACCTCCGGGTGGATACCTTCCATGCCAAGATACTCCCTGGGAATTCCAGCCTTCATTCCTTTTAGGGAGTGGGTTTCAAATTGTGTAAGGGCCTGGGTAAAATCAGGTACATCCTTTTTGGCACTGGTGGAATCCATGGGGTCATTGCCGCAGATCAGGTTCATCATCATTGCAGCATCTGTCACGTCCCTGGTTATGGGACCGATCTGGTCCAGAGATGAGGCATAGGAAACAAGACCGAACCTGGACACCCTGCCATAGGTGGGTTTCAATCCAACCACTCCGCAATGGGATGCTGGTTGGCGAATGGACCCGCCAGTATCTGTTCCCAGGGCACCACTGCAGAATTGTGCGGCCACAGCAGCTGCTGACCCCCCGCTGGATCCTCCCGGCACATACTCATAATTCCAGGGATTTCTGGTAACCTTAAAGGAAGAATTTTCAGTGGAAGAGCCCATGGCAAATTCATCCAAATTGGTCTTCCCAATTAAAACAGCATTTTCCTGCTTTAATTTAGCCACCACAGTAGCATCATATTGGGGAACAAAATTGTCCAGAATCTTTGAACCACAGGTGGTTTTTATCCCTTTGGTACACAAAAGATCTTTTAATGCAATGGGAATACCGGTAAAGGATCCCTGGTTGCCTGCTGCAATCTGCTCGTCTGCAGCCTTGGCCTGGGCCATGGCTGCATCCCTGTCCACAGTAAGAAACGCGCCTATTTTTTCATCATACTGGTCAATACGGTCCAGCATGGCAGTGGTCAGTTCTCTGGAAGAAATTTTTCCCTGGGCCAAAAACTCTTTGGCCTTTGCTATGGTAAGTGAGTGTAAATCCATTCAATTTTTTCCTTTTTGTAAACTCCGGACAAATAAACTAGGGAGAAATAAATATCAAATTATTTTACAACCCGTGGTACTGTGTAAAAATCTTCGTCCCGTTCCGGCGCATTAGCCAGGGTTACTTCAGGGCCTGGTGAAACCTTCAGATGGTCTTCCCGTAATACATTATTCATAAATGCAGCGCCTGAAGCAGGGGTAACTCCTTCCACATCAACGTCCTTTAGTTTATCAATATAATCCAGGATATGACTCAGCTGTTCAGAAAGGCTCTCTTTTTGCTGGTCGTCAATATCCAGCCTGGCAAGGTGGGCCATCTTTTCAATTTCATCCCGTGATATCTTCATCTTTATTCCTTATTTTTATCATGCCTCATATTCTCTATTGCATAAGCACATCAATTTTCTTTTTTTATAATCATACCATTAATTTTGGTCTGCTTTAATTTTCCAATAAATTGTTTTGCCTCTTCATGGGTTGCAAAAGAGCCGATCCGAACCCGGTACCAGTTGACACCATCTTTTTTCCCCATGGTCCTGTATGAAGAAAATCCTTTTTTCTCCAGAATGGCCATGTGGGTAACAGCATCTGCAAATGATTTGTAAGCAGCAATCTGGATAGTGTACATTCCTGAAACAACTTTCTTCCCTGCCTGGGATGCACCATCCTTTTTCAGAGTTTTGTTCAATGCATCCTTGTTCAGAGTGGCTGCTTTCCTGCTTTTTTTCAAGGGAATAGAAGCATTTTCAGGCTCCTTACCTTCCTGATGCCTGGTTAGGGTATAGCTGGACTCTTTTTTAGGAACAATCTCATTTTGATTGTTTTTTTTCCCCTTCACTTCCTGGAGGGCAGGTTTATTAAGGGCATCATAAAACTGAAGGTCCATTTTTTCTTCAGGTTCACTGGTATTTCCAAATTCCTGGGCAATGATTTGCAGACGTTCTTGAAAACTTATTGTATCAAATGTCACGGGCGATGAGCCCCTGCCAACCATTATGCCCAGAACAAACATCCATCCGGCAATAAACAGATAAATCGAATATTTTAAAATCCCCTTAAAGGACAGCATTTTTTTTACATTCTTTCCGGAGCGGTAACACCCAGAAGAGAAAGGCCGTTCCTGATTACTTTTTTGACCGCCAGAACAAGGCCCAGCCTTGCTTTGGACAGTGCTTTGTCATCTGTTATAACTTTGTGTTTATTATAATAGCCATGGAAAGCCGATGCAAGGGACATTAAATAGGTAAAGATCACATGGGGGTGAAGAGTTTTAGCACTTTTTTCAACCTGCTCTGCAAAGCCCGCAAGGATTTTGATCAATCCGATTTCCTCGACTGCAGTCAGCAATTCAAGGTTTTCACAGGTTTTAAAATCAATTTCCTCAATCAACCCTTGCTCCACAGCTTTTAAAAGAATACCCGTAATCCTGGCATGAACATATTGCACATAATAAACAGGATTGTCAGAATTTTTCTGTTTGGCCAGATCCAGATCAAAATCCAGGCCGGAATCATAGCTGCGGCTCAAAAACATGAACCTTGCCGCATCCTTTCCCACTTCATCGATTATGTCCTTTAAAGTCACAAACTCACCAGACCGTGTAGACATCTGAACGGGTTTACCCTTCCTCAGCAGATTGACCAATTGTACCAGGATCACCTCAAATTGTTCACTTTTCCTGCCCGAGGCAACAACAGAGGCATCAATCCGCTTAATATACCCGTGGTGGTCAGCACCCCATACATCAATGACCCGATGAAACCCCCGCTCATATTTTTCCCTGTGGTAGGCAATATCAGAAGCAAAATAGGTGGTCAGCCCGTTATTCCTGACAACCACTCTGTTTTTTTCATCCCCGAAATCCTCGGTTTTAAACCACAGGGCCCCATCTGCTTCATAGATCAGACCCTTTTCCTTGAACTCATCAATGGAGTTTTGTACCCGGCCTGAATCATAGAGGCTCTGTTCGCTGAACCATTGGTCAAATATGACACCAAACCCGGACAAATCATCTTTAATCCCACCCAATATCTCTTCTGCGGCAAACCTGGCGCACAATGGTATGGCAGTTTCTTCATCCTGGCTGGCAAAGCTTTTGCCCTCTTTATCCAATAATTTCTGGGCAAGATCCTTTATATAATCTCCTTTGTAGCAATCATCAGGAAATAAAATCTGCTGACCTTCCATTTCCAGGAGCCGTAACCATACAGAGGTGCCAAGGGTTTTAATCTGCCGACCGGAATCATTTATATAATACTCCTTCTGAACATCAAACCCTGCAAAAGAAAGAATATTACCCACAGAATCGCCTACTGCAGCACCCCTCCCATGACCCACATGGAGAGGGCCTGTGGGGTTGGCACTGACAAATTCAACCTGAACCTTTTCCCCCTTACCCATGGGTGAGGCCCCAAATTCTGTATCCTGCTCAAGAATCTTATCCACAACAGGATGCCATGCTTTATTGGAAAGAAAAAAATTAATAAAGCCAGGCCCTGCCACCTCTATTTTTTCAATATAATCTTTTTCAATATAATCAAGGGATTCCATGGCGGAAATAAGGGCCTGGGCAATTTTTTTCGGAGCCATTTTCTGAATACCTGCCGAGACCATGGCAAAATTCGTTGAAAAATCCCCCTGGGAAATATGTTTCGGCTGTTCTATTTCCATTTCAGGAATCTGATCAGAAGGCAGCACTCCATTTTCAAATGCTTTTTGGGAAGCCTTGAAAACGATGTTTCTAATTTTAGTTTTCATATCCTGTTTAATTCTCGTGTTCAGATGTATCTTCTGGGGTAAATTTGGGGGTGTCATCTTCAGAATCAATTTCTTTCATTTCATCTTCTTTTGTGTCACCGTCTTCTTCCAAAATGGCATCCAATTCAACATCATCGTCTTCCAGATGGAACTCTTCCTCCGAGGGGAATGCTTCAATGTCATTATATTCAACAATCAATTTTTCTTCTGCTTTGTCCGTAAAAAAACTGGTTGTCTTTTGAAATAGTTTTTCTGCCATATCCCTGGCCGGAAAAAAGCTTCTCCTTCTCATCAGAGTTATAAATTCTTCACACCCTTGTTCAGACGCCTGGATCATTTCTTCCAGATTATACTCTTCTTCATGGAGTAGCATAACAACCCCAGGATCGACCTCACTGGATTCAAGGATCGTAAGTATCCCGTCCTTAATATTCTTTTCAAACCTGACTTTCTGTTTCATTCAGTATCTCCTAATGTATATCATTAACCTAAAACTTCTTAATATAGCCCAACTATTCCCCCTGTCAATAAATTAAAAACTTAAGTTAAGTATTGACCTGGTTTGGACAAGATGATATAAATCCGTGATCAAATTCGGAGGAGTGGCCGAGCGGCTGAAGGCGGCGGTCTTGAAAACCGTTAAGTGTCAAAGCTTCGTGGGTTCGAATCCTACCTCCTCCGCCAAAAATTTACGGAGAAATGGCCGAGTGGCTGAAGGCGCTCGCCTGCTAAGCGAGTAAGGGTGTTGTTACCCTTCTAGAGTTCGAATCTCTATTTCTCCGCCACCAACAACG
>Ga0307988_1001541_pt1 | contig 12818 bp, 6 predicted proteins | sample EllFjometagen183_FD_203166 | JGI IMG/M metagenome (GOLD analysis project Ga0307988, IMG submission 203166) | Marine microbial communities from Ellis Fjord, Antarctic Ocean - #183 | ecosystem: Environmental > Aquatic > Marine > Unclassified | place: Southern Ocean | collected 2014-10-08 | reverse complement strand
CACGTTCGTTAAGGCTGTCAGCGGCGATGGTACTGCATATTTGACTGTGGGAGAGTAGCACAGTGCCGGGATTTTATTTTATAAAGGCTTTAAGAGAAAATGCATCATCTCTTAAAGCCTTTTTTTTGTTTTCTATAAGGACTGACTTCTTCTTGAAGCTTAAATCACCAATCAGTAAACCGTTCTACTCCATCCGAACACTCTGACTTCTTCTTGAAGCTTGGATCACCAATCAGTAAACCGTTCACTCCATCCGACCGTTTAGCTAAAGATAGAGCCGTGGCTATGCTGCAGTTAGGATCGGAGAGGGAGTTATAAGGACTGGATGCAATTGGGTGCTTTACTGAGCAACGATTTAAATTTCAAGAAGAAGTCAGTCCTTATAAAAAACAAAAAAAACGATCGATGCAGTAAAATGATTTACCGATCGATCGTTTGAGTTTTAATAAAGAGCTAGTTCATATTCGATGCCGACGTTCGGCTAGAGGTCTTTTACTAGCTTGTTGTGTTTGGAGTTGGCGTAGTCTTTTGCTAGGGCAGCCAGTTCCTTGTCTAATTCGGTGAATTCTTCATTTTCAGGTAATGGGAATGAATTTCTTCCAAATGACTCAACTTTTTCCCAGATGGTTTGAATACTTATTTTTTCAATGGGCATGCTGGGATTATAACCTACTTCCTTGTCCTCTGAATCAAGTACTTTGCTGACAACGCCGGCGTTGGAAAGGCAGAACAATAAGTCACGAGATTCCCTGATAGGCATTCCGCAGGCACGAGCAACGGCAACATCATTAAGTGGCTTTTTTCCTGCTAAAAAGTTTTTAACAATTATTGTACAGGTCTTAATTAGAAGTTTTCGTCGTAAAGCTCCGCTCGTATTTGATGCATATGGTTCGCATTCATAAGTATCAACATTTTGATGAGCAAATGACAATTCAGCACCGAAAAGCACAATATACCAGCTCAGTTGCAGCAGTAATAGGAATAATGGAACTGCTGTAAAACTTCCGTAAATAGCACTTTGATTTGATACAGCCATTTGGATGATTATGTAGTATTGCTGCAGGAATTGGAATATTGTACCCGCAACAATTCCAGCAAATAGCGCAGATAAAAATTTAACTTTAGTATTAGGCATGGTTTTATATATAAAGGTAAACACAATCCACGAGATGAAGAATGGTATGAATCTTACAAACATGAATACAATTGGGCCAGCTAATGAATCCCATACATAACCAGCCTCAATAAAAAGTTTTACCTGTCGACTTATATAGATTGTAGCACCACTGGAAAATAATAGTAAAGCCGGACAGACCAGCAGTAGAATTGTGTAATCACCACATTTGCGAAATAAAGAACGAGCTGTTTTAATTCCCCAAATATCATTGAAGGAATGTTCAATATTGCCTACAACCTTGATTACAGTAAAAAATAATACGCCAACACCAATTATAGCGATAGTCCCACTTTGCGCTTTAGCCAGAGCTTTATCGGCTAATTCATATAATTTTTCTAAGAGCTCGGAATATTCAGCAAATTTTGCGTTCAAATCGGCTTGCAGTTTTTGCTGCATGCCGAAACCTTTAGCGATACCAAATGTAATAGCTGCTATTGGAACTATTGAAAAAATAGTGTAAAAAGTTAAGGCTGAAGCCTGAAGAGGACATTTGTCTACGAAGAAACCATGAACTGATAACACTAATACTCTCACCAGTTTTATACATGAAGATCGGAATGCTGACAAGCCGTGTAAATTTATTTCCCAAAGATCAACATTAAAGAATCTTTTTAACAAAGATATTTTTGCTTTCATATTTGTTACCCCAAAATAATAATATTATTTGCATCTTATCCTATAAAATATAACCATTTTGCCTGTTTAACAAATTTTTATTGATAAATAGCATGCAATACGCCTTGAATATAGTACAAAATGATTGTAATTATTTATAGTGTTTTGAATTTTTGTTTAAGATGGTATATTAAAAGAGCTAAAACTTAATATAGAGAGTATTTACTATATGACAGAAGAAAAAAAGAAAAAAATAAGTAAAAAGACACCGGAAGGCAGAGTGTTTAAATTAAGGTATGCGTTTTATATGGCCGCAACTTTATTGATTATTCTGGCTTTAGTTTCTCATAGTCCCGCGGATAATTCAATTCTTGACGGTGGCAGTGAGGGCTTGATGCAAAATTGGATCGGTTATGCAGGTGCCTATTTTTCACGTTATTGTTTCTTCTTCTTTGGGATTGCGGCTTTCCCGATTGTTGGTCTGCTGCTTGTTTGTGCATTACGACCTTTACTACCTTATCCTACTTCTAGGAGAGGGTATTCAGGAGCATTATTAATACTTATACTTGGTACAGCGATCTTGTTCGCCAGTAAGCCGGAAAGTTTTATTGACTGGACAGCTTCTCTTGGGATAGGTCGTCAAGACGTGTCTGAATCAGCTCTTTCAGGAGGAGTGATAGGACAAATTCTAGCTGCTCCGCCATCTTTTAGAGGCGAAGGCATGCCAGCTGGTTATATTCGTCGTTTTATCGGAACTGTCGGGACGGTTGTTATCGCCGGCATTTTTGTTCTTGCCGGGCTAATATTTATCTGGCTCGCCGACTGGGCTATTGTATTTAAATCATTAGTTGCCAAGGCACCCGATGCCGCTCTCGCGGTTAACGGCTTCGCTAAGCGTTTCCAGAGAGATGTGACCTTGGAGACTGTTTTGCCTTCCTTGCCACCGACTTCTATGCCGATAAATGAAAATTTGGAAAGTTCTCGAGAAGCTCTGCTCAATTTGCGACAGGAGTCCATGGATATAAGAAATGCGGAAATGCAGCCGGAAGAAAAACCGATTCCAGTATCAGGATTAAACAGTGCGGAACCAGCGATTCATTCTACAGTAAAAGGCGAGGCTCTTGCCACGCCTAAAAAACAAACGGAGTACATTCTACCGCCGATCACTATGCTGTCCAAAGGACCTGAAGCAAGTGGAGAAAGCAGTACTGATATTGAACGCTGTCGTTCGATTCTGCAACAGACACTGGAAAGTTTTAATGTAGATGGCCGGGTCTCCGGTATTATCAGTGGTCCGCGTGTAACGCGTTATGAAGTTTCTCTGGCTCCAGGAGTAAAAGTTGAAAAAGTAGCCAATATAGGTAATAATATCGCTATGGAGCTTGAAGCTCAAAGCATCCGTATCCTCACTCCGATTCCGGGGAAGAACGCGGTCGGCGTCGAAGCTCCGAATGCAAAGGCTGAAGCTGTTTATCTGCGTTCAATGTTTGAAACACCTCAATGGAGTGGTTCGAAATTAGAGATTCCAGTTGTGCTGGGTAAAGACGTTGGCGGCAAGCCGATCATTCTGGATCTGGCGAAAGCACCACATCTTTTGATTGCCGGAGCTACTGGCAGTGGTAAAAGTGTTTGCATGAATGCCATTATCATGAGCGTGTTATTCAGGTTTTCTCCAGATGATCTGCGTTTAATAATGGTTGATCCGAAAGTTGTGGAAATGGAGATGTATTCTAGTTTGCCGCATCTGATTACTCCAGTAGTTAATGATCCACATAAAGTACCGATTGCTTTGCGCTGGGTCGTCAATGAAATGGAAAAGAGATATCGTATTCTGGCTAAAGCTAAAGTTAAAAATCTGTCAGGGTACAATTCTCGCACGATAGGACCTGAACCGATTTTTGATAAAGATGGCAAGAGAATACCGGATAAAATGCCGATTTTATTGGTCATTATTGACGAGTTAGCTGATATTATGATGACTGACTCTAAAGCGGAAGTAGAAACATCTATTGCCAGAATCGCCCAGAAAGGTCGTGCGGCTGGAGTTCATATAGTGATTGCAACACAGCGCCCGTCAACTAACATCATTACAGGTGTAATCAAGGCGAACCTCCCAACCCGTATAGCGTTCCGTGTTGGCTCAATAGTTGACAGTCGGGTTATCCTTGACCAGAAAGGTGCTGAAACATTGCTGGGGCGCGGGGATATGTTATTAGTTCCTCCGGGGTCGGCGGTACTTGAGCGTATTCAGGGAGCCTGGGTTGAAGATGCGGATATGGCCAAGATAGTTGATTTTGTTTCCGGTCAGGCTGATCAGGAATTCAATAATAAAATTGTATCAGAAGAAGAACAAGGGGCAGATGATGATTTTCCAGATGGTGATGGCATAGGTGAAGCATCTATCAATGATGTACCTGATGCAGCTCCAATCATTAAAAAATACTTGCAAGCTGGTGATGGCGAGCTTCTCGCAAAAGCTTTGGAAATCGTTGTGATGGAACAAAAGGTAAGTACAAGTTATTTGCAGAGGCGCCTAAAAATAGGTTACAATCGCGCGGCTGAATTAATAGAAGTTCTTGAAGAACGAAATATTGTAGGTCCTCCCGGACCTGGTGGTTCCAAACGTGAAATTCTCGTTTTTGATGAAATTGATAATCCCTGAATGTAAATATGGGTAATAATGGATTTATTTGATAAAAAAACAGAAGGCAAGGAAGAAGATGCTTATATTCACGAGCAATTGTCGCTAGATTTTGATGCAAGTTCCAAGCCTGTGCCAAGTGCAGAAAAGAAAGATATTTCAGAAGCTGACAATTCTGAGAAAAAGCTAAAAGTTAATAAACCCAGAAAGAAAAAAAAGAAGAAAGCTTCAAAAGATTTGCAGGACGGTCATCTTGCTTTGGGTGTTGGTTCTTTCGGAAAATTTTTGCAGGATATGCGTTTCAGAAACGATTACAGCATAAGCCAAGTTGAACAGCTTACCAAAATTAAAGCGGAATATATTGAGCTTCTTGAGATGGAAAAACTTCGTTTTGAGCTACCGTCTGTTTATATTTTAGCTTATGCACGCAAACTTTGTTCTTGCTACAACGTTCCTGAACATGAAATAAGCGCTATCGCCAATGAGCTCAAAGAAAAGCTTGATGATTCTTTGCCTGATGATTTGATTGAGAATATTAATATTGATTATGAAATAGATGAAGAAAGTCAGAAAAAAATACGTCATTTTGCCTGGTTGTTATTGGGTGCATTAATCTTTTTTGTAGCTTTAGTCGGGCTTGCAGTCTTTATTCTTTCCGGTCCATCCAAGCCGAAAAAAGTTATACATCCTGTAGCACAAGTCGAAAATTTCGATAATGAAAAACTTAAAGTCCTCCAATCTCCCGTTATTATTGAAGCTACAGAACTGCCAGCAAAGCAGTGAAGATTAAAGATTAAAGATTAAAGATTGAAGATTAAAGATTTTATGCTTTCATATTGATTTTATGAACTTACCAAGTTACATTAAACATGATGTTATGAGAAAATTATCAATAAGGTTTTATACTATGGCGATGTTTCAAAAGTCTGTTCTAAATAAGTATTTGATTAATCTTGATGAGAAGAAACTGGAAAAGGCATACAAAGCTTTTAAAAAGAACTATACGAGCGCAAAAATTGAAGAAATTAAGACACTCAAGGAAGAAGAATATCAGGATGGATTCCTAAGAGATTTATTTGTAGATGCCCTGGGATATGTGCTTAAACCTGATAATAACTTTAATTTATTGAGGGAATTCAAAAATCAATCCGATGGCAAAAAAGCTGATGGTGCTATCCTTAAAGATGATAAAGCTATTGCTGTAATTGAACTAAAATCAACCAAAACAAAAGATTTGACCAAGATTACGCAACAGGCGTTCAATTACAAAAACAATCAGCCCGGATGTAAGTATGTCATTACATCGAATTTTCAAAAACTCCGCTTCTATATCGATTATGCCGACGAACACGAAGAGTTTGATCTCTTCCATTTGACTCGAGAAGACTTTGAACTATTGTATCTGCTCTTGAGTAAAGACAGTGTCTTTGCCGATATTCCGCAGAAACTCAAAAAAGAAAGCATATTCCATGAAGAAAACGTATCTAAGCAACTCTATAAAGACTATTCTGTCTTTAAAAGCGATCTCTTTGATAACTTAGTCAAAAACAATTCCCGCTACGACAAGCTCACGCTCTTTAAAAAATCACAGAAACTCATTGACCGCTTCCTTTTTATGCTGTTCGCGGAAGACGGGGGGCTACTACCGCCTAACTATATCAATCGCATTATTAAACGATTTGAAATATTAAAAAAAGAAGACGCCTACAAGCCACTGTATATTATCTACAGACAATACTTTGGCTATATGAATATTGGACGCAAAGCCGAAGACCCGAGCGATGATATTCCAGCATATAACGGCGGACTGTTCTATCCAGACAAAATACTGGACGATCTGAAAATTGATGACAGCGCGCTGATTGACGACTTACAAAAACTTTCAAGCTACGACTTTAATTCGGAAGTAGATGTTAATATCCTCGGACATATATTTGAGCATTCATTAACGGAAATTGAAGAAATTACCGCCGAACTCGAAGGCATGACCGCCGACAAGACCAAAAGCAAACGCAAAAAAGACGGTGTCTTTTATACCCCCAAATACATTACACAATACATTGTAGAAAACACTATCGGTACGCTATGCAAAGAAAAACGTGACGAACTGGATATTGCAGAAATCGAATTTGACAAAAGTTTCAAACTCAAAAAAGGGAAATTATCCGCTAAGGGTCAAAAGCTATACGGAAAACTCGACGAATACAAAAAATGGCTTTTATCTCTGAAAATCGTTGACCCTGCATGCGGCAGCGGTGCATTCCTCAATCAAGCATTGAACTTCCTCATTGAGGAACACAAAATCATTGACGACATCATCGCCGAACTCACAAATACACATCTGCGAATATTTGATACCGATAAAGCAATCCTCGAAAACAATCTCTACGGTGTAGACATCAACGAAGAAAGCATAGAAATCGCAAAACTCTCTCTATGGCTGAGAACCGCACAAAAAGGAAGAAAATTATCCGTCTTAAGCAACAATATCAAATGTGGTAATTCTCTAATAGACGACCCGAAAGTCGCAGGAGACAAAGCATTCAACTGGCAAAACGAATTCCCAAATGTCTTCAAAAATGGCGGTTTCGACGTTGTAATAGGCAACCCTCCGTATGTTAAAGCAAGAGATAATGATGATATTCAAAGTAGGATGTTTATTGAACAAAATTACAAAACACCATATAAAATGTGGGATTTATACATTCCGTTTGTTGAAAAAGGGATAGATTTGAATAAGGGAGAGGGGCTTTGCAGCATGATAATACCTGACACAATTGGGAAAGCTGAATACACTTCCAAGTTGATTGATTATATTGAAAATGACAACTCCTTGTATCAAATTGATTTTTTCCCCAGTCAATATGTTTTTCAAAATGTTGGAGTAAGAAGTAAGATTATATTTATTAAAAAGAAGAAGGGTAATTTTTTTGCAAAAAGGGTATCACACTCCCCTGATTTATATGATGAAAAACTTTTGTCTTCTGTTTCTGGAAGTGATCAATATATATTAGAAACCGCAAAATATAAGATTGATCAACGTGCTTGCTTGACTCTCGGAGATATTTGTTATGTAAGTTATGGAATGCGTTTAAATAGTGATAAGTCCGACCCAGAAAAATTCAAAAAAATTGATTTATTATCTAATGAAAGAACTAATATTCATTCTGAAAAATATACTGAAGGAAAATATATAAATAGATATAAAATAGAAAAAGAGAAATATTTAGAGTGGAATACCGAAAGATGTCCACGCAGATTAGTGCGACCAACATTTCCAGAATTATACCCACAAAATAAACTTCTCCTTTCAAGACAAAAAAGAGTATCTACACTTTCTGACCAGGGTCATGCCTGTGATAATACCATTATTATGGCAATACTCGCTAATAATCTTAAAGAAGTAAACAATAACAGCATTAAAAAATATTATAAAAACATAGGGAAAAATAGGATTGATATTGAGAATACTTCTATAGAATTTAATCTTAAATTTTTATTATCAATAATTAACTCAAATCTTATTACATATTATATTAAATTTGCAAGTAAAGGTAAAATTGATTTTTATCCTGATGATTGGAAAAAAATACCAATAAAAAAAATATCAACAGAGCAACAACAACCGTTCATTGAAAAAACAGATAAGATGTTGAGTTTGAATGAGCAGTTGCAGGCTAAGAAGAGTAAATTTTTGAATCGGGTCAGGGATAATTTTGATATTGAGAAGATTACTAAGAAGTTGGATAGTTTTTATAATTTTGAGTTCAAGGATTTTGTTGGAGAGTTGAAAAAGCAGAAGCTAAAACTTTCCTTATTAGAGCAGGACGAGTGGGAAGAATATTTCACCGCCTACAAGACCGAGATCAACAATCTACAATCAGAAATCGCCTCAACCGACAAAGCCATAGACCAAATGGTTTACAAACTCTACAACCTAACAGAAGCCGAAATCAAGATAGTAGAAGAACAGTAAAGACGCGGGTTACGATAAAAAAGTTAAAACAGAATGGAGATTAGGAATATGTACAAAGTAGAATATTTATACGTTATTAATTCCCAAAACGGTTTTTTAAATTCAAAAGAATCCTTTGACCATCTTTTGCAAACTGACGAGAATATCAAAATAGAAAATGATATAATTGAGTATAAAGAAAAATCCTTTAAATATAATGTTAAGTTTAAAAAAGCAGATAAAGGAGTTCAAAGGTTATTTAATATAGGAATAGAGTGCGAAAAGCAAGATGATTTAAACAAATTTGAAGCTTTACTAAAAATAGTGAGAACTCGCCTTGCAAATGCAAGTAATAAACCGGCAGAGGTTCTTTGGGACGATGTAGGTAGTGAGCGTTCTAGGAAGGCATATCCTATTATTCATGAGATTGAGAATATAATGCGTAAATTAATTACAGAATTCATGTTTATAAATATAGGGCAGGAATGGATAAAAAAGGTAGTTCCACCAAAAGTAGCAAATACTGCAAAAAATAAAAATAATAATAAAAGCAAAGCAAAAAAGACTCAAAATTATTTGCACGAACTTGATTTTATACAGCTTTCTTACTTGTTGTTTAATAAATATTCAACTGTAAATCCAGAAAAATGTCTTGAAAAATTGAGCACTGTGTCAAAAATAGAGGAGCTTGATTTAGAAGAACTTAAAACACTTATTCCTAAATCAAATTGGGAAAAATACTTTTGCCCAATAGTAGATTGCGAAAGCCAGTATTTGGAAACACGTTGGGGAAGATTATATGATTTACGGTGTGCAGTGGCGCATAATAAATTTTTAGAGAAAAAAGATTTTAAAGAGATTATTAAAATTTCAGATGAATTAAAAACAATTCTTAACAAAGCTATCAATAAATTGAATGAAGTTAAAGTTCCTGAAGAAGAAAAAGAAAATGTAATTTTAGAGAGTGGCCTAGGGATGTTATTGGCGGAGAGTGCATCAATAGCATCAACAATAGCAAAAGCAATGCCATCAATGGCGACAATGGCAAAGTTTAAAGAGGTATCAATAGCGACAATGGCAACAAGGGCAAAGCTTAATGCGATAGTAAAGTCTAAAGAGGCATCAATAGCATCACTAATAGCAAATATGAATGCGAGAACTTTTAAACCATCTAAATAATAATTCTGTCTGTCAAAATCTTTTGTTGTTCCTCTACAGGGAACGACTCTGGTGGAGGGCTTGTTTCCCTCGGGCGAATGTTGCCGTTCGCAAGCTCACTCCACCTGACGGTGGCTGTCTCGGCGTACCGCCTCGGCTGCCCGGGGCTACGTTGAGAATCCCTTGTAGGGATTAAACAAAAAAAATGCGTACTCTTTTGGGATAGTCAAACGGGCGTAGCGCAAGCAGAGTAAACTATATTTCCCATGTCGAAATAAATAAATCTTTTAAAATAATTGCCTTCGCTTTGCTCAGCCTCATTGCAAGCAAAGTCTGTCAAAATCTTTAATCTTTTTAGTTGCCGGTCTGATGACCGGCGCTCCCAGGGGAAATAATTAAAGCATAACGAAGGTGATATATCGCCATCCTGTTGATCTAAACTCTTAAATATATTTTTTTTTCCCCTTTTTAAAATAATCCAGTTTTATCCTGTAAATCCCGTCCAAAATTTGTTCACGTTCGGGGTCATTTCACTTCTTTTTTACTCTTTTTCGATGACAATTTCAGGGAAATCAACACTTTTTACTTCGCGTAGTTCTATTGCATCAATGTAAGTTATTCCTGATATTTTTTCGCTAATACTGAGTTTTCCGTAATAAGTGTTTTTATCAGTACGCTCATATGCTTCTACATATACCCATTTGTTGAGGTATTCTTCTTCCATAATAGCGTTGATCGAATAAAGAGCACTGAATAGTCCGCCATAAATAGGTTTTTTATAGTAATCCAGCAAAGACAAATAAACACTTATGCCCTGGAAGTTCATTCCATTATCAATCCTTTTTGTGATTTTTACAAAAAAGCTTAATTTGTAGGTCGTGTCAGGTTTAAGTGTGATTAGTTGTTCGCTATGAGCAGAACCCGAAATCAAAGTATTCCTTTCTCTGCCTCTGATTTTAATAACACGTGGTTTCCCATTTGAGAAACAAAGACTGTGTTTGCCCATAAAAGCCTCTTTGCTGGATGAGCGGCAAGTTGATTTTATATCATTTAGAGAGGAGAAGCGCATGCTATAATCCTGTAAGCTCCAATCTGTTATAGTGGTTCGTCCGCTCCAGGTCATAAATCTGTCAATAGTTTTTGTAAGCTTTTCAAAGCTGTAGTTTGGTATAAGATTTGGATTTTTATTGATAATTTTTTTAAGGCTGTCGCTGCCGACTGCTTTCCCATCCCATTTGCCGCTTTCGAAGCTCAAAACATAAGATAATTCACTATCTTCATCCATCTTCTTGTGGGGCATAAAATAGACAAAAGCTTTATGTTTGCTAAGTGGGACGGCATACACTGTTACTTGTTTGTTTTTTTTCCCGGCAAGCTTCATTTTTAAGGAAGAGAGATTAATTTCCTTTTCAAAATCAATGTAAAAGCTGAATACTTTTCGAGGGAAACTTTTTTCATTTGAGTAAACGTCTATTTTGAACTCATGCTTTGCGGCAAAAATATTTTGCGTAAAAGCAAGGTAGCATATTACAATAAGAAGAGTTGTAAACAAATTTTTCATGACCAACATCCAATTTTATAAATAAATTTATACGACAAAAATACAACTCATTAACTGTTCTTTCAAGTAAATTTCACGTTAATCTGTTTTTCCATTGACAGCTTATGGGCTTTTGGGTTGTAAAAGTAATATTTTAAAGTAAATTATTTGCTTACATCTATTAAAAATTATTATATATAAACAGTGGGATTTAGATATTATGAAAATGAGCAAAATGGTTGGTCGCCGTATCAAAGAAGACCCAAAAGACGCCAAGACAGTAAGTCATAAATTTTTGATTCGCGGCGGTTACGCTAGAATGGTATCAGCGGGGATATACTCTTTACTGCCTGTTGGCAAAAGAATTGTTGATAAAGTTGAAGCAGTTATTCGTGATGAAATGAATAAAATTGATGGTCAGGAAGTTCTTATGCCAGTAGTTCTGCCAGCGGAATTGTGGGAAGAATCCGGACGTTATGAGTCGGTTGGGCAGGAACTTTTACGCTTTCAGGATCGTAACGGCAAAAGAATGCTTTTGGCGATGACGCATGAGGAAGCTGTATGTCATTTAGTCCGTACAGAGTTGAGCAGTTATAAGCAATTACCAGCAATGGTTTATCAGATCCAAACTAAGTATCGTGACGAAGCCAGACCTCGCGCCGGTCTTATCAGGGTTCGAGAATTCACTATGAAAGATGCCTATTCATTCCATATTTCACAAGAATGTCTTGATGAGTATTATGAAAAAGCGCATGAGGCATATGTGAATATTTTCCGTCGCGTCGGCATGAATGATGTTCTCTCAATTGAATCTAATTCCGGCATGATGGGCGGTAAGATATCACATGAATTTATGGCCATTTCAGAGAATGGTGAAGATACAATTTTTGTTTCTCCAGACGGAACTTACCGCGCAAATCGTGAAATCGCGACTGCGGCATGGAAATTCCAGAAAGAGACTGCGCTTGAGTTGGAAAAAGTTCATACGCCAAATGCTAAAACTATTGAAGAAGTTGCTGCTTTCCTTGGTGTTGAAGCTAAAAATACCGGCAAAGCGGTATTTTATCAGAACGACGTCAACGGCGAACTGATTTTTGCGGTAATTCGTGGAGATTTCGATGTGAATGAAAGCAAACTGCAAAATATAGCATTAGCTCCAGAGTTATCTTTTGCCAGTGATGAAGCGATTCGCGCGGCTGGTTGCGAGCCTGGTTTTGCATCACCATTAGAGGTTGACGGTAGCAAAGTAAAAATAGTAGTAGACCTTTCAGTGCTGGAATCATCTAATCTTGTGGTTGGAGCTAATGAGGCAGATTATCATTACAAAAACTTCAATTTTGAAAGAGATATGACCAATACCAAAGATATAATAATCGCGGATATTGCAGCAGTAAGGGCTGGTGATCCATGTCCGGTAACTGGTGAACCCTTGCTCGAAAAACGCGGAATTGAAGTTGGTAATATTTTCCAGCTCGGTACCAAGTACACGGATTCGATGAACTGCAAAGTTCTCGACCAGAATGGTAAAGCGAAAAGCTTGATTATGGGATGTTACGGTATTGGAGTTGGACGTACCATGGCGTCAGTTATTGAGCAGAGTAATGACAAATTTGGTCCGATCTGGCCGATTACAATCGCACCTTTCCAAGTACAAATTTGTGCTCTGAATCCTAAAAAAGAAAATGTCGCTGAAGTCAGTGATAAAATTTACGCTGAATTGACAGCAGCTGGA
>Ga0307988_1001540_pt1 | contig 12830 bp, 9 predicted proteins | sample EllFjometagen183_FD_203166 | JGI IMG/M metagenome (GOLD analysis project Ga0307988, IMG submission 203166) | Marine microbial communities from Ellis Fjord, Antarctic Ocean - #183 | ecosystem: Environmental > Aquatic > Marine > Unclassified | place: Southern Ocean | collected 2014-10-08 | reverse complement strand
CAACATATGACGCGGTCAATCATCTACAAATTTCAACATTTTATTATTCCTTTATTATCAGACACTTAGACACACTACATCTCTTATCTTTCAAGCTGACGCCTCTTAACATCACACCCATTCTATCCAAAATATTTCACTGCATTGATTAGACATAAAACAAAAAAAGACGCGGAGAATACTCCACGCCTTTTATTCATACTTTCAATTTTTACTATGCTATAATACTTATCCTATCTTATTTCTTCTTTGCGAAAAGCGAGCAAAGCGGACAATAATTCATAGCGGCTGTCATAAGCGGGAAAAGTCCTATCAGACCCCACCAGCTTCTTGTAATGATTCCAAGCGTGATAATGACAAGCCCAAGTATAAGCCTCAGCAGCCGGATAACACTACCCGGATTTATTTTCATGTCCCCTCCCTGACGGATCATTATTACAATCCAATAATTCTGCTTTTCACCTCAATGGCAGCCAGACATCAAGCTTTCAAGCCAAACTGTATGACCGATATCACAACTATTTCAACTCAAGGAATGTCACATTACGTTCAAGAAAATACTCGGGCATCATAAGCGTCCCAATATTACAGCGCTTTACTTCGAGCATAATTCCGTTTTCGTCTTCATAACGATAACCATGCTGATCAAAGACAATTGGCTCTCCCTCGTGTTCACCAAAAATCAATTGGGCGTGACGTCCGCAGCTCATGAGTGTCACAAAGGGTTCGTAGGCGAGAATTTTCTTATACTGAGCTCCGTTCCCCGAATCGGGAAGAAGAACACTGTCATCAGCCCCATAGAAGGTAAAGAGCGGATCTGTGCGCGGAAGCACGAAGCCGAATGAAGCAAATACATCCCGATAGGTAGTTTCGTGTTGACGCCCCATGAGTTCGCCGGTAAAATCATACAAATTGCCAATAAGTTTGAGAGCCTGTGTAACGATATTCCGCCTGGTATAGGGCAAATAGCCCACGTGGGTATCCGAATCAAGTGCGAGCCACGCTACAGCGACGGTAAAATCTCCATTGATTTTGCGCTGCGGAATCTGTACTAGACGGGGATTGATTTTCGACGCTATTGGCAGGCGCTCACCCATCCTGAAATATCCGGTGGAGACTGTGCATTCCTCACTGGTATAGAGCTGCACACGGTCGCCGGTACAAACCACAAAACGGGGGCTGTCGGTAAAACGTTTAATCTCATCAACTGTTGCAAATGCGACATCAACTGATTTAAGCCAGCCATAACCGAGAGGGCTCAGCACAAAAAGAAACTCACCTGTTTTAGAATAATGCAGCACCGTCACGGGCTGGCCCATTGCGATTACACCCATACTCCAGCGGTCCCATCGATAACTGTTTGAATCACCCGCGCCACTCATCGCGGGGAACTGCGCCGCCACATTACGCTGGAGGGCTGTCCTGACTGTAATCCCACTCCTGGCAACGGACGACGCTGCTATACGGTCAACTGCCATTTCATCAATAAGAGCATTTATATCATGTTCAGCGTGTTTAACACCGAAATAGTTGCCCCATTCGCGGCCTTTCAAGTAGTCGATCTCGTGCCCGATACGTTTCCGTACAGTATCTGCTTGGGCTGTTGCATCAAGAGACATAAGATCAGGCGGATAGAAGACAACGCCGGGGTAAAAATACGGTATGGGAATTCGCTCATCGGGAACATTTTCAAAAGCGTCCACCGAACGTATCCAGCGTTGATACTTTTCGTTTCGTGCACGTATTTCCCCAAGCGGAAGAATAAGGACATCAGGCTCATCCATAGTCCCAATCCAGTATTCAGCAGTCAGCATCTCTTTCGTTGTTCCGGGGAGAACATCAGGCGCACGTTCATAAAACTCAGCCACAGATACTGTCGATACCATTACAACCGCCACAAGTACTATACTTCTAACAAGCCATTTTGTATTCATTTCATACTCTTTTTCATAGAAGGTTTCCCTTAAGCTTAGTAATCGATTTCACTGCTCTGTTCGTCCTTATTTTTCTTATCAAAACCAAGATGCAGCATCATTGCCCGGTGAATTTCTGTATTATCCACAAGTCCGTCTAACTTTTCAGAACCCGGCCCCATGGCGTGAACACCGACGTCCTCACCGGTATGTCCGTCCCAGTCGATCCAACGGATTGCAAGCGGCCGGCCATTGTCGTCAACAGGAAAGCCATCACTGTCGAGACGGTAGCTGGGGAAGCCTGCATCGTTGTAAGAAATCACTTTTTTTTCAGCATCGTCAGCATCATAGACACCGGTAAGATGCGGGCCGCCAGTACCGTGATCGGGGACAACGATGACGAGTGTGTTGCCATGTTTTTTGGCAAATTCCTGTGCCACACCGATAGCCTTGTCGCAGGCAATACCATCCCAGAGGAAACGATCCGTATCATGTTCATTCCCGGCATGATCAATTCGCCCGGCCTCGACAAGCAGGAAAAATCCCTTTTTGTTCTTCGAGAGAAGTTCAATCGCTTTCGCGGTCATTTCCCAGAGCGCTGGCTCACCAATTGTGTCTTTTTTACGATCAAATTCATACTGCATATGCCCCGGATTGAAAATCCCGAGAACAGCATCGCCTTTTTCAGGTTCATAGGCATCAAAACCAACTTTATCCTGAAGATAGATGTATCCTCCAGCACGCATCTCATCAATGATGTTGCGGCTGTCTTCACGTTTCGATATCCCCATTTCGGGCCCGACTTCTCCTTTGGGAAGCAGGTGCTGCCGGCCACCGCCCATGATGAGATCGATGCCACTGGCGGGCAAATCTGCGGCAATAAGATTGTACCAGTCTCGTTCAGCGCGATGGGAATAGAACGCCGCTGGTGTTGCATGCTCAATCATAGCCGTTGAAACAATGCCGGTGGCAATGCCGCGCGATTCGGCTTTTTCAAGGATCGTGGGCAGGCTTTTCCCGGAAAGAGAGTCACCACGCACCGTCATGGCATGCATTGAAATCACTCCATTGCGCGTCTTGAAACCTGTAGCATATGCGGTTCCTGCCGCCGCAGAATCAGTGATCATAGCATCTGCGGAATATGTGCGGCACCGCCCCTGCACTAGCATTGTGTCAATATTGAGCTTACCATCAACACCCACAGTCATAGCCCTGACCGCAGCCCAAATAGGCATAGAACAGCCATCAGGTACAATGAGAATAACATTTTTCCTCTTGAGCATCGATAAACCAAATGGGAGCTCAAAGGCCAAAATAGTTGACGGTAATGCTATAAGAAGTAATAAACACAAAAGCTTTTTCATCATGATAACTCCGGTTTTCTATGTGTGTCCAGGTATGAAACAGCGGCAGACCGCCACTGAAATATGGTCTTTTGAAATATAAGTAATTATTTAATACATAAGCGGGTAACTTACAAACTTTATTTGCTCACTTAGTTAATTGATACTTCCGCCTCACTCACCGATAATCTTCACCAATACGCGTTTCTTTCGTTTACCATCGAATTCGCCATAAAATATCTGCTCCCAGGGCCCAAAATCGAGACGCCCCTCTGTAATCGCTACAACAACCTCACGCCCCATGACAGTACGTTTCAAATGGGCATCAGCATTGTCTTCATAACCATTATGGCGATATTGATTATGCGGTTTCTCGGGTGCCAGCTTCTCAAGCCAGACTTCATAATCCTGATGCAGCCCTGATTCATCGTCGTTGATAAAAACACTGGCTGTGATATGCATTGCATTGACAAGCAACAGCCCCTCTGTGATGCCGCTTTCTGAAAGACAGGCCTCCACGTCTCTGGTAATATTGATGAGCTGACGTCGCTTCACAATATCGAACCACAGCTCTTTGCGATATGATTTCATTGCAATCACCTTTTTCATAGATGTTAACGGCACGTTCCTGTCATTGTATTAGAGACAGAACATCAGTAATGATATAATATTATGTAGGATGGGAAATTCAAAACTCTTTTGACAGTTGTCAGAGTATATTATTGATTAGTTTACTTGAAATATGCGCTTTTTTTGTGCATACGGCCCTGTTTATTGCTATATTAAATGCTGATAAGAATACTGTCACTCATTCATATTCAGGAGAAAGAAAATGTTGAAAAAAACTGTTTTATTTGTATGCATTGCGCTCATGTCCCTCTCAAGCCTTGCATTCAGCCAGACACTCGACGGCAAGCCATACAGAGTAGGTATTGATCCCAATATTGATATGTTTATTGGTAACTGGCAGGAGTCCATGCCACAGAAAACCCATGGCTCTCTTATTGAGCGTGCGGTACTCACAAAGGGCGATCCTCTGAATCCGCCCACAAAAGGCGCCGGGCTGAAATACATCAACCGCTTCACCTACGCCACACTTGATGCACATGCATCCACAACACCGGTAACACTCAAGGGCGAGCAGGAAATTTTCTATATTACTTCAGGAACCGGCACTATCACCGCTGGAAAGAAAACATCCGGTCTCTACGAAGGCATTTGCATTCTCATGCCAGCAAACCTTGAGTTCTCCATGACAAATACCGGTGACGAGCCAATCACCATGTATCTTGTAAGCGAGCCAATTCCAGAGGGCTTCCGTCCGAATAAAGACATGCTGGTCAAAGACGAAAACACCCTGCCGGTTCAGTCTACCACCGGACACTGGTGCCATATTGTCAAGAATTTCTTTGAGACAGACGCCGGACTCGGTACGTTGGAACGTGTGCTGACGGTTTGTTTCGATCCCATGACAATCGGCCATCCGCACAGCCACGGCGAAGGTTGCGAGGAAGTCTGGACCGCTGTCAAGGGCACGAGCCTCGCATTTATCGGCAAACAAATCAGAAACCAGCCTCCGGGCACAGCCTACATGATCCCGCCGGATGGTAACACACCGCATGCAAACATCAATAATACCAACGAGCAGATAAAAATATTTTATTTCGCCCGCTACAAAGATCATGATGTAAGACCATAATCAATGAATTAAACTACTATGAGAATCATTACGGCAGGAAAGCTCAACAGGGCAGTCCTGCCGTTTATTAAAAGTATAGTACGGGAGATTATTAAATGACTTCTCGCGAACGTATACAGGCGGCACTCAATCACAAACAACCCGACCGTGTCGCGGTTGATTTCGGCGGATCACCTGTCTCAGGCATAGCAGTCGGTACAGTCTACCGTCTCAGACAGGCCCTTGGGCTTGACAAAGCAGGCGACAGGGTGAAGGTTGCCGAGCCCTACCAAATGCTCGGCGAAATCGCTGAGGACCTCAAAAAAGTCTTCCACTCTGATTGCGCTGGTGTGGGAATCGGCCCGAACCGTATCGGCATACGAAACGAAGGCTGGAAACCGTGGACCACATTCGACGGCGCTGAAGTGCTGGTGCCGGATCTTTTCAACACTGAGCCCGATGAAAATGGTGACATACTCCAGTATCCCGAAGGTGACAAAAGCGGTGATCCGGGACTGAAAATGCCCAATGGCGGTTTCTACCACGACGCTGTTGTCAGGCAAAAACCGATCGACGAGGCGACGCTCGATCCGGCAGACAACCTTGAAGAGTTTGGTCCTATCCCTGACGAAGACCTCAAAGACCTTGAAAACAAAGTTGCGTGGATCACAACGAATACAGAGCGGGCGGTTATGTTTACTATGCCCGGTGGATCTCTCGGCAATGTAGCAGCGGTGCCCGGTTCATGGATGCGCGACCCAAAAGGCATCCGCGATATAGAGGAATGGTATGTATCCCATATGCTCAGGCCCGACTATATTAAGGAGATCTACGAACGTCAGACCGATATTACCCTTAAAAACCTCGTCAGCGTCAAAGAAGCCGCCGGAGATAAAATCGATATCATCTATATGACAGGGACCGATTTCGGTTCGCAGCGCGGGCCGCTGATGTCCACCGACATGTTCCGCGACATATACAAGCAACAATTCAAACGCAGCTGCGACTGGATTCATGAGAATACGCCCTGGAAAACCATGATTCACACATGTGGCGGTATCAGACCGCTTATCAATGACCTCATCGAAGCAGGTTTCGATGTTATCAACCCGGTGCAGGCATCCGCAGCAGGCATGGATCCACAGGAACTGAAGGACGAATTCGGTGACAGCGTGGTCTTCCATGGCGGAGGAGTTGATACGCAGTCTGTACTCCCTCACGGCAGTCCTGAAGAGGTCTTTGAGCAGGTCAGTGAGCGTATACGGATACTCAACAAGGAGGGTGGTTTCATTTTTAACACCATCCACAACATTCAGGCGGATGCCCCTGTTAAAAATATTCTCGCCATGCTCAAAGCAATTGAAGCGTCTGTTGACGCTTAATAGACTGAGATGCGTAGACAGCCAACTGTAAAATCATAATGTAAGTTACTTTCTAACTAACACTTGCGGAGCATCAATACAATGACATCCAAAGAACGGGTAATTGCAGTTCTCAATCAGGAAATGCCTGATAAAGTCCCTTGGGGCGAATGGGCCATAGATTTTGACACTGTCGGCAGGATCATCGGGCGGGATACCTACTACCGCGCCAAAGCAAAAAGCCAGATTGCCCTCTGGGAAGGCCGTCGTGATGAAGTCGTCCAGAGCTGGAAAGAAGATGGTATTGAGTTTTTCAGAAAGATGGAATGTTTCGACATCATTAATATATCTGCGATGGCATCAAGTGTTGCGCCACCGAAAGACTACAGCTACGAAACACCTAAAAAAATCGATGACAACACCTGGGAATTCAAAGATGGCTCTGTAGTGAAATACTCTGATATCACAGCAGACATCACCAAGGTATACGATCCAAAAGTAGGAACAAAGAGCTACACTCCCGCTGATTTTGACAAAGAACCGGAACCCGCTGGTATCGATGACAGCTGTTTCGAGGTAGTGGACGCCTTCATTGAGGAATTTGCCGCGGACCGCTTTCTGATGGGTCCATCGGGCAGCGAGGTCGGTATGCACATTATCGATGGCTCATTCGATGAGGGTGGCGGCGGTTTCGAGCATGGCCTTATGCTGTATATCGATAATCCTGACACAGTGAAAGCGGCTATTCGCTATGAAGTTGCAAAAAGCCGGATTCTTGACCGCCAGTTTATCCGCAAAGGCCAGGATGCTGTTGGCTGGGGACAGGATTTCTCAAGCACTCAGGGGCCCTTCATCTCACCGGCAATGTTTAGAGAGTTCGTTCTGCCGGGGATTAAAGCACGTGTAGAAAACATACACGAGGCTCACGGCATACCAGTCATGAAACACGCCTGCGGAAACAACAAACTCCTGCTCGACATGTTCATTGAGGCTGGATATGATGCCTATCAGTCGATTCAGAAAAGCGCCGGCATGGATGTCATGGACATAAAAAATAACTATGGCGAAAGTATTCTGCCCTGGGGCGGCATACCGGTTGAAAACCTCGAATCGGGGAGCACGGACGATGTCAAAAATGATGTCGTGCATGCCATGGAAACCTATAAACCGGGTGGACGGTATATTTTCGGTTCAACACATTCTATTGCAGTGGGCACTATATATGACAATTTCATGACTATGCTGGATCAATTTGAGAAGCATCGGACTTATTAAGCTGTGCTCTCATCTACAGTCTGCAACAAAAGAAAAAGGCACCCCTGTGGAGTGCCTTTTTTTATGTCTGTTATTTATCCTAAAGCATTACCAGCCAAGTGACATTTTCACAAAAAGAGAGGATGATTTATATTCCTCGAAAGCCCTGTACGACTGATTAAAGCTTATCTCCTCATACTTAAAACCTGCCGCACCCCAGACATTATAGCCGAAGTAGGAAGACCTGTTCTGGAGTTGCAGAACATAATTTTTCTGCGCATAATCGTTCTGCTCCTGGACAAAATCAGTGTATTGGAGAGGGAAAGAGTCAAAACCCTGAAGGCCAAGTATAACATCCGTGTTTTCAGATATGATATACTTGAACATGACCATAGGAATTCGGATCAGATAATGATCAAGCGGCTGCATGGATTCCGAACGGACTTTTTTGTAAAATCTGAATTTGATACCGGGAGAAAACTCAAAGCGGCCAAATGCTTTTGTGTAAATAATTTTATTGGACATCGCCAGTGTACTCAGAATATCCTGAGGCTGATATGTACCATCATACATATCGCCTTCAAGCTGGTCATTCCGTTCAAATTTGATATGGTTTTCCAATGTAATTGACGGAATAGTACGAATTTTCGAATCCAGAAAGAGTCTGTTGACTTTTGAATTGCGATACTCAAGCTCGTCAAAGAAAAGATCGCGATCAAAACGCCCTGTAGTCGCCGTGATACCAGGCTCGAGATACCCTTCCTTCATCTCCTCCTTAACACGTATGTAAACGTCCCGAATGTTGTCCTGAATGCGTTCGTAGCGGTATTCGGCATTGATCATACCAACGTCGAATACATTGTACTTGAAAATAGCCTTGCCATAATCATTATTTGTGATGTTGGAAAGTCCAACACCTTGAGTTCTGGAAGATCCACCAATAAAGCTAACTGAGGACATCGGCGAAAAACGTAAGAAAAAATGGTATCCCTGACGGTCGAGATCATAAGGCGTATCCATTTTCATGTCATCTTCGCGGAAATCAGGAATTGTGTTGTTATTGTAATCATTACCAAAAACGAATTCGTCAGGATCAACATCGAACATCAAGAATGGTTCATCATAATCCGGAATTTTATTATTGTTCTTGTTGTTATCAGGGATACCATCGTTATCCATATCGTTTCCAGGGAAAACACCGTCAGGATCTTCCTGTTCGTAGATATTAAAGCCCCAGGTGCGGCGCACAAGCATGGTGTCAGGATAGACATCGTCATCATCATTATCCTCGATAAGTGGGACCCTGGCGGTATCGTTTCTCGTATTAACCGCATAGCGCCAGCCACCGCCCTCAGGATAATAATAGTCAAAATACGGACGGTATAATTTCCCCATTTTGAAGACTTCACCGGAAAAGCCAAACATATCCCATTGTTTGTCGACCGTCAGATAATAGGCGTTGTCCGATTGATCATACCGGTGGCCGGTACGGGGAATCTGATTTCCAATAATGCTTGAAGGAGGGCCCTGACCCGGGCTGCCTTCCGGAAACATTGACTTCGTGGTATTGTTAACCCACTCGCCACGAACCTTAAAACCAAAATAATTCAAATCCATATCCATACCCCAGGTCACCGAAGCCACCTGAAAACCAAAGTCGAAGGTGACTGACCTGAGATTTGATTCATCCTTTATATTACCTTCACTCTGTGCAACAGTAGTCCAGTATGTGGCATCATACCAGCTTTTTTCCTTGCCGGACATGTCATGGCCACCACGTGATTCATGGGTATATATCATGGAAGTCTGGATGCGATAGTCATTTGAAACTGTTGTGACCGCCTCAACCTGTATCAGTTTTTCAGACATACTCATAAGGTCGAATATATAGACAATCGATTCGGTACCGTTTGCGCTGACCGGCTTACCGGAGGCTTCGATAATGGAGTAATGTGTTTCGGATAATCCAGCATCAAAATTTGAGTTTGTTTTCTCAAGATTATGCCCCTTGTAATTATTATTTAAATAGGCATAATCAAGATACTTTGGTATAGCCGACGATATATTCAGATAGTCGTAGTTGGGAGGCCCAATTCCGATTGCTGATTTCGGCTCGACATAGTCACTCTCAAGCTTTTCGGTAACAGCAGAGGTCCTGTCGCGTGTTATATCATCACGAATCACCTGTGGAATAATGTCATCACGGAAACGGCCATTCACTTTCAAACGGATATCATAAACGATTGGCCCACCGTTGCCATCCTCTGGTGAATCATCAAGAAAGCGGACCGCAACCATAACCGGAGTTGGTGTTCCGTTTGTGACAGTACCCCGCCATTCTGATCCGCGCTGACGGTTTCCCTGGACACCATATGCCGTAGCATAGGTGGCGCCAAGTGTGAGAATACCAAAATGGCGTTTGATCCTGCCGCCACGAAGCATGACACCGCCGGATCTGACAAAAGATGTATTATCACCACCACGCGCACCGGTATGACCGACATACGCGCTTGAAACTAACTTAATTGCTGTGTTTGAGTTCTGGAAATCAATAGAGATGCCGTCCACATTTGGCAGTGACAGCGTCAGAGGGGTAAAGGTGGTTCGTATTGCACCGGCACCGGTTACTGAAATTGCCCAGTCATCAGTACTTTCCCGAGCGACCCACACACCATCCACATAACCGGTGTTACCACCAATCGTGTTAATATAGTCAAAGGGATTGTACATATAACTTGTATCGTTGCCCTGATATACTTCACGCCACATGTTCGCGCTATGACGCATTTTGGCGATACGGTCACCAAACTGGTTATAGGACCATTTCCTTCGACGTTCTTCAATAATATTATAGGATTCGAAATTTCGAAAGGAGTAATTTTCGTAGCGGTCTTCCATTTCATAGAACTCATAACCCCATTTATTACGGAGCTCATAGTTGCGCCCGAAACTCCCGAGAAAAGTCTGATTCTCTTCGTGCTGATACGCTGTACCAAGAGCGCTGAGCCGCTCTTCGGTGTTCATTGAGAGCCAATCCTCTTCAGTTAATTTTCGAAGATCATAAATATTGTCTGAATAAGAGGAACCAGCAAAAACACAGAATGAGATGACAAAAACCAGTAGTTGGCATTGTTTCTTCATAACAGCTCCACTTTCAATAGGATTGATTCGTAACCCGAAAAAGGTGAATGTGTTAGTATAGTAACGCGGACATAAATATAATGCAAGAGAAATATGGAAAACTGACTCAATATGAGATGGTGCCAATACCAAAAGTCACTATTAATCAAAAATGTCATTTTTCAAACAATTCCAACACTTGCTTGCGTCCACATGAACTCTTTCGCATCTTAATTAAACTCTATGCCAATGAGTCAATTTTTCAGTGCTGGACAAGAGCCATTCTATCAATTATTCTTTTCCCCTTTGAATGGAGAGGATGGATTAAGCAGACACTCTCTCATTGTTGATATAAGGCCGGGACAATAAAACACTTACTATCGCCAGCAGTACGAACCATCAAGCTGCAATTTAAGTTCTTTTACAGACGGGACAGTATAACCCGTCCACTACAACAACTGTAAACAAAACAAGCGCTAACATACTGCGTATGACCGAAATATGGAGGATTTCATGAAGAAACTGCTCATACCCTTAACCTGCCTCATCATGCTGTCGCAAACAGTTTTCGCCCTTGAAAGGCCCGATACTGAATTCAAAATTTTTCAGTTTCCACGGACAATGATTCCGCGAATTGACGGTGATATCAGCGACTGGGACATAGTCCCTGCAAGCTATATTTATGGCGCCGATCAGCTCAGGGATACGGTCAAGGGACATGAGGGCCCGCCTGATCCGAAAGACCTTGATGTTTCAGTCAGAGTTGGCTGGGTAAAAGGGCTCAACCGTCTGTATTTCCTCTATGAAGCCAGCGATGACTATTGGAACATGCATTACAGTCGCGGAGATATCTTCGAGATAGTTGTGGATGCCGATCTTTCAGGAGGGCAGTTTATCAATAATGAGCAGCTCGAAAAATGGCCGGACAATCATTTCCGTTTCAAAGGTGTTCACGCTCAGAATTATCACATTTTCACGCCGCCGGGCGAAGGACGTGACTGGACAATGGTGTGGGGATGCCAGCCCTGGATTAAAGAGCTCCCCTACTCAAACCACGCCTATCAGTACAACTTCAAAGAAGGTGACGCGGGCCGTCTTGTCCTCGAATTCTGGATCACCCCATTCGATTACGCCCCTTTCGAGGGCCCGGAACGAGCGGTGGTGTCAAATCTTGTGGAAGACACGATTATCGGCCTCTCCTGGTCGGTGCTTGATTATGACGAGGACAGCAAGGCATACGAAGGATTCTGGAATCTGTCGCACATAACCCGTATGGATTCGAATGCGTCCCATCAAGTGGCATTCAGGCTCATGCCGTTGGAACATAATTTCAGAAAAGCACTTGAGGCAGAGTGGTCATTTCAGATAGTTGATATGGACAGGCACCTGGTGTCATTCAATGATCTATCATATGGCGAAATAACGTCCTGGCACTGGGATTTCGGTGATAATTTGAGCTCTTCAGAGCAAAATCCTATGCACAGCTACGAAAAAGGCGGCGACTATATTGTGATACTGACGGTCAAAGGCCCGGCTGGTGAAGCGCGAAGGATCAAGGTCAGGGATGTGGCTGTGAAATAATTGAAAGGGCAGCTCAGGAGTCAGGAGTCAGGAAAAATATCTCGCGGGAGCAGGAAGAGCAATATCATTGTAATCATTCAATAACAAAATTTTATCCGCTCAGAATGATGTATAATGTGCCGTAATTGTCCGCTTCATGAGCGTCAGGCTCGACTGAAAAGCCGTCCTGACAGCAGGAACAGAAAGAGCGTAGCACTTGCGACCATAATGATTGTAGCTCCCGAGCTCAAATTCAGCGCATACGATACGAAAAGCCCAATCACGGTGAATGCCATACCAAAAAGCACTGACAGGATCATCATTGTGGCAAGGGAGCGGGCGAAACGTTCGGCGATAAATTGCGGGATTGTCAACAGCGCGATGACCAGGATAAGCCCAACCGCCTGAATGGTCATTACCACGGTAAGCGCGGCCATCACAAGAAGCAGGAAATAAAGACGTTTCACCGGTATACCCCTGAGTGCGGCAAAATCTTCATCGTAGGACATGGCGACAAACTGTTTGTAGAGCAACGCTGCGAGTGACACCACGAAGAAATCGAGCACAAGCATCATAAAGAGATCGCCCGTCGGGACAGTCA
>Ga0307988_1001539_pt1 | contig 12834 bp, 11 predicted proteins | sample EllFjometagen183_FD_203166 | JGI IMG/M metagenome (GOLD analysis project Ga0307988, IMG submission 203166) | Marine microbial communities from Ellis Fjord, Antarctic Ocean - #183 | ecosystem: Environmental > Aquatic > Marine > Unclassified | place: Southern Ocean | collected 2014-10-08 | reverse complement strand
CGTTGATGGACTGATCCGTAATGCAATTGAAAATACACCAGATGGGAGAAAAATAGAGATACTGGTCCATGATAGGGGAAAAGGCGTGGAATTTATAGTTCAGGACCAGGGTGTGGGTCTGACCCAGGAAGCTCAAAAAAGGATATTTGAAGGGTTTTTTACTCCCCAGGCCACCATGGATTATTCTTCTAAAAGACCCTATGACTTTGGTGCAGGAGGCAAGGGTGCAGATCTTTTGCGTATGAGAATATTTTCCGAGCGATACAATTTTAAAATCAAAATGACATCCAAACGATGCGAGCATCTTCCCACAGATTCAGACATTTGTCCCGGCAGCATTGAAAAATGCAGCCAAAAAAGTGAGCTCCCATGTAACGGCAGTACCATGGTCTCAATTTTTTTTCAGTTTCCAGGACTTTGACCGGCTGGTAAACCAAACAATTTTCCCTGGCAAACCTTAGGACCGCAAATTTTATAACTTGAACGAAATTGCTTGTCTTTTGATCCATCTACTGCGTTGCATCAAAGGCCAGATAGACCAGCTATTGAACCTTTAATACGCCTTGTAGATGTACCAAAATTCTGCGCTATTTCTGCTCAACTTATTTCATCTGCGGTCCTTATATTTTCTGTTCATATTCCATAAAACAAGGTATACACAGATTTTTTCCATTAAATCTTCTTATCCTGGATTCCATGACCTTTTCATTGCATTCCTGGCAAATGATACTTTCCAATATCCTTGCCGGTTTAACAGGAGGTGCGGCAATTTTTTTTACCTGAAAAAGGTCCTTTATATCTGTCTCCATAATATGGAAAATCATGGCCTCTCTTCCTGAAAGGCCTTTAGGATCAGCCATGTCCTTGATGGCATCATCCAGGAATAAAGCCCTGAAACCCTTATTTTTTTTTCTGTCAAAAAAGGTAAATCCTGGTTTTCCCCAGTCTTTGTGTATCAGATTCCCCTTTCCAAAGGTACAGCTGGTTAAAAACTGAATACCATCAACAGCGCACATATCAGTTTCTACTACACATACAATGGATGATGAGGGGGTGATATCCAGTTTTTGAATGGCAAGCTCAGATGCCCTGATCCCAATGGCAAGCCCGGGGCATGAATGTCCATGGAACTCAATTGTCTTTTCAATTAATTGTCTATCCAATTGACAAGTCATTATCGACTCCTTATAAATTTTTTCTTTGGTAGTAAGGGAACCTATTGATTTTTATGTGTAAGGTCAAGAAAAAGCTAGGAAAAAGATTTGATTAAAAAGAAAAAATGAAATAGGCTCAATTCTACTGGCAAACAATTGCAAAAGGACCCTTCCATGCTCGAAGATACCCCGCTTGAAAATATGATCAGGAACAGGCAGCAGATTCACACAAGAAATATCAGTCTTTCTACCTATCCCCACACAGGTTCCCAGGTTCTGGTCCATGGAAAACTAAAGGATAAACGATATATTCCTGTATTTGATCTTACAGGAAAGCTGAAAAACCCTGGAACTATCCATAATATGTCTGTAACGTTTTTAATAGATCCAAATCCCCTGACAATTATCAAGGCTGAGGCACAAATGGTCACCGTGCCCATGCCAGAATGCCGCGCTACAATGGACTTGGTTGATCTGCTCAATGGAGTTAAAATTGAATCTGGATTTTCAAGCCAGATTCAACAGATAATGGGCGGTAACAGGGGATGCACCCACCTTTGCGGTCTTGTCAAAGCCATGGGCCAGGAAATTGTCCAAGGGTGGCTGACCCAAAAAAGGTCTGAAGAAACCCCAATACCTGTATCCTTAGATGATATTAAAGAAAAGCAATTCCTCCTTGATTCCTGCAGACTCTGGAAAAAAGATGGACCCAAAATGCAGGAATTAACCAAGGCAATGAAAAAAAATGGGTAAAATGCAATCCTTTGGACCTTTGGATTCCCATCATTTTCTGGAATAATCCCAGAGGTAAATGGTGAAATCAATGGTATCAACCTCTGAAAAACAAACTCCTTCGGATTCAAGCAATGCTTTCTGGAGTTCATACCCACGCCCCCGGGGCAGGGAAATTCTTCCTTTTGCATTAACCACCCTGTGCCAGGGAAGGTCATGTTTGGAAGACATGGAATGAAGTATCCGGGAGACCTGCCGGGTTCCCCCTGGATTCCCAGCCAGGACAGCCACCCTTCCATAGGAAATTACTTTTCCTTTGGGAATTTTTTTTATTATTTTCAAAATTTTTTGTGTAAAGTGAGTTATCATTATTTTGAAAATGACATGATTTTTGTTTTTTATCAATTCCCAATAATCATTGGGTGTGGAAAAGGGCTTGAAAACCAATTTGATTTGCACCGGAATATATTGTAGGCTGATTTTTATTTTATAAAAAGAAGATTGAACATATGAAAAATAACCTGAGAGCAGAAAAAACCATTGGCGACAGTATTGCCCTGGATATTCTGACCTCAAGCGTCAAACTCCCACCCCTACCCACCAATGGAACAAAACTTTTGAGTATAGCCCAGCAGCCCATGGACAGAATAGACATTACGTCTTTTGCCAGGCTTGTGGAAAAGGACCCAGGACTTTTTACCAGGGTTCTACAATTGGCCAACTCACCCTATTACGGTGGGATGGAAAAAATTATCAGTCTGAGAGCTGCCATCACCCGCATCGGCCTTAAAGAGGCCATAAATTCAATTTGTCTGTATTTTTTCCAGGACATGCTGCCCAAATTTCCCGGCATTACGGGGTTTTCATCCAAGGATTATTGGGCCTACTCCTGGGCCTGTGCCCTGGCCAACCGACGTCTTGGACACCCCAATCTAGGAATGGACATATTGCCTGGAGAACTATATTTAACCGGACTGCTCCATGGTATCGGCAAACTATTGATGGCCATTCACTACCCCAATGAATTTTCCAGCTGCCTTACAAGGGCCAGGCAGCTAAAGCAGCCTCTTTATAAAATTGAGTTGGAAAAGTTTGGTACCACTGACGCATATGTAGCCTCCAAGGTTATGGAGGTTTGGAATCTGCCTGCCAATATTTGTGCGGGTGTGGCTTTTTATCAAATGCCTGAATCTGCACCGGCTGAATACCAAAATATTGCGGGTTTGACCCAGCTTGCCTATGGCATTTCAGGCATTTCAGGAATAGGAAGCAGTGGAGACGGTGTTTTAATGGATCTTTCTTCTACCTATATCTGCCAGCAATTCAATTTACAGATTTCCAGAAAAAAAATCCGGGAAAACCTTGTCCAGGAAATAATAACATCCCTGGATGAAAAATCCGAAAGCGTTATGGGTTTACCTGCTAAGTCTCAAACCAATATTGCTGAGAAAAAAAATCTAGGAAAAACACAAATCCCAGGAGAGACACAAATCACTGCAAAAAGAAATTCCAATGCCAGCATAGAAAAAAAAAGGTTTTTGGGATGGCTCAAATCCCTGTTTGGTAAAAACTGAGTTATATAATTTCGGATAATTCACGTTTATGCCTCAATTGGAAAACAATTTTAAACCATAATAAGATTTGGAGGTATACATGGAACTTAAAACCATTACCATTGAGAATCCGGATGAACTGAATTTCATCCTTGGACATTCCCATTTTATCAAAACTGTTGAAGATATCCATGAAGCTATCGTTTGCACCGTGCCCGATGCAAAGTTTGGTGTAGCCTTTTGCGAGGCATCCATGGAATGCCTTGTCAGGTACAGCGGAACAGATGAGGAAATGATTTCGCTTGCTAAAAAAAATGCATTTGAGCTTTCAGCCGGGCATTCTTTTATCATATTTATGAAAGACATGTTCCCCATTAACATACTGAACACCATTAAAAATGTGCCGGAGGTGGCCAGGATCCATTGTGCAACTGCAAATCCAGTTGAAGTCCTGGTTGCCCAGACCGAACAGGGACGTGGAATCCTTGGTGTGATTGACGGATTTTCATCCAAGGGCATTGAAACCAAAGAAGATATTGAAAAACGCAAAGGGTTTCTACGAATGATAGGATATAAACAATAGAGAGGGGCAACAAAATCACCAGGCAAAGGGTTCCGCAGATAAAACATGAAACAAACACTTAACTTTAAAAAATTTTTCCCCATGGCAGCCATTCTCACGGCAGTTCTTCTATGGGGCAGTTCCTTTTCTGCAATGCGAATAGTCTTAAATGATCTGGACCCTATGGCAGCTGTGTTTTTACGGCTTTTGATCGCCAGCCTCTGTCTTTTGCCCTTTGCAGGTAGACTCATTCCCCTGGAATGGAAAAAAGGGGACTGGAAAATTTTGGGTGCCATGGTCCTTCTCCAGCCCTGCCTGTACTATTTATTTGAATCAAATGCATTGATTTACACCACCTCTTCCCAGGCCGGTATAATTTCAGCCTGCCTGCCCTTGATGGTTGCAGTGGCTGCCTGGTTTTTTTTATCTGAAGCAATAAAACCAAAAATTATTGCTGGCCTTATGCTGTCCATTACAGGGGTGGTCATGCTGACACTCTTCCAGAAAGAGGGACCCACAGCCCCCAACCCTGTCCTTGGCAACCTTTTGGAAGTGGGCGCAATGGTATCTGCCTGCGGATATATGGTTCTGGTCAAACAACTGAGCAGCCGGTACAACACCTGGACCCTGACTGGTATACAGGTGGCTGGCGGAACTATATTTTTCCTGCCCGGAGTTCAATATCTTTTTACCGCAGAGCCCGGTATCTGGACTCTGAAGCTGATGCTTCTTCTTCTTTTTTTAGGCTCCTGTGCCTCTTTGCTCGCCTTTGGCCTATATAATTACGGCATCAGCAAGATTTCAGCGTCCAGGGCCTCCATATCCATTAACCTGATTCCTGTAACTGCAGTAATCCTTGGCTGGATATTACTTGGAGAAACCTTAAATTTTAAACAAGGCATAGCTGCAGGCGTTGTCATCTTTGGAGTTGTATTGAGTAATCAGTCAAGCCCCGGTTCCTAATGGAACAAACATCCATCTGGATCATATTCGTATCTTTGGTCATTTCGCTTTATATTTCTGATATGCCAAGTTTTGGAATGATCATTAAAATTTTGCAACAGGACAGGGAGACGTTCAAGAATGTGCAGCCGGGACCTTGGCTCCCAGTCCAATTTTTTCCGGGTATAGCTTGTGTCCACCACAAGGGGTCGGTCAACAAAATCAATCATCCAGGCACGCTCATAGGTTTTCCTGTTAAGCAGGGTGTTAAAAAAATACTTGCCATGCAGGGCCATTCTGGAAAAAGGCAAAGAAACATGTAATGGTTTTATGGAAAAATTTTCATTGGTTTCCCTGCGAATAATGGGAAATAAATCATTTTTACAGGTAAAACCGGAATGGGCTGCAAAAAGAGTCTCAAAACGATCCAGAAACTCATTTTTCTCAATGATTCGCCGGACAATCTGCACCACATCACTGCGATGGATATAGGGAAAGCCTGACATGCCCCGCCCCGGCATCATTCGCCCTAAAAATGGTTGGGTCCACATTTTCATAACACTGAACAAAGGGGGAAGCTCACACCAGTCTGTAAAAACACCTCCAAGACGTAACACAACAGCCGGAAGCCTGTATGAATTTTCAAAAAACATTTTTTCACCCAGGGCCTTGCTTTTTGAATAGGCGATTTCCCCGCCAGCTTTAGATTTTTCCGTTAAAACCTGTCCAAGGGGAAGGGGATCAAGGGCAGCAATGCTACCGGCAAAAAGAATTCGCTTTACACCGGCAGCACTGGCGGCTTCTATGATATTCCTGGTACCGATCACATTGGTGTCGCTGTGTTCATCCTGCCATTGTTTTTTAAAACCCACATAAGCTGCAAAGTGGATCACATAATCTATGGGCCGTCCCTGCAAAGCACTCTCTTTGAAAACCCAGTCAAGACAATCCCTGTCCTCTACTTCTGATTTTTCCCAGTGAACAGAGGGTGCGGCTTCTTTTAATTTTTGAGAAATAGGACGTCTATAAAGCCCTATAATTCGGTGATCCTGGGAAAGATTTACGCAAAGGGCGGATCCTAAAAAACCTGAGGCGCCTGTGACAAGAATTGTATACCCCATGTTGCCTCCCAACTGCAGGTGGATTCAGAATTTTGATTGAAACATGATACTTTCATAACAAAATTTATACTTTCCAATATCTCAAGGAAAGGATACAATATATAGTAAATCTTTTGGTGAGAATAATAAAGAAAAAATCCAGCTATGAATCAAATCAAAACTTTACCTTCCATGAAAAATAATAATAAAACCCATTATCCATTTCTTTTCAGTCCTCTACAGGTGGGTAAATATCTTATTTCAAACAGGATAGTTGCCTTGCCCGTACATACAGGATTTGCAAATGTTGACGGAAGTGTCAGTTCATTGATGATGAATTTTTATACCAGACTGGCCAATTCCGGACCCGGCATGGTCATTGTCGCAAATGCTGCTGTTTCCCCGGATGGGATGGTCTCCAAATTCAACCTGAGAGCTGACAGGGACAAATTTATTCCGGGTCTTGGTAGACTGGCCAAAGCCATCAAGAAGACAGGCGCCATTGCCTGCCTTCAACTTAACCATGCCGGAAGGTTTGCAAAAACCCGGAAACCCATGCTTCCTTCGCCCATATCCAGTTCAAACCTGTCCTTTAACATGGAATCCTTAAAGGGATTTATGGAATTTTTTCCCTTTGAACAGCGTTTCAGCCTGACCCGGGACTTGATCAACCAGGTTAAAGCCTGGAGGTATTCCATGACTTCCCAGGACTATAAACGTGTGATCAATGATTTTTCTGAGGCTGCTTTCAGGGCATATCAGGCTGGTTTTGACATGGTGGAACTCCATGGAGCAAACGGTTATCTTTTATGCCAATATCTTTCTCCTTTTACCAATAAAACTGAATCGAGTGCTGGAAGGGATTTTATCAGGCGTACTGCATTTCCCCTTGCAGTGGTAAGGGAAATAAAAAAAAAACTTCCACCAGATTTTCCATTGGGGTACAGACTTCTTCTCCAGGAATGGGTGCCCAACGGAATTACTCTGCCTGAAGCCCTTGCCTTTGCCCAGCTTCTGGAAAAAGAAGGAATTGCTTACTTTTCTGCCGCTGCGAGCACCTATAATTCTCTGTTTTCTCCACAAGTAATAAAAAAAATGAACCAGATTGCCTATCTCAGCCATGACATGGAAAAACTCACCACCGAGGTAAGTGTTCCCACAATTATATCAGGAAGAATCACCACCCCTTTCCAGGCTGAAAAATTATTGGGGAAAGGCATTTCAAACCTCATTGGCCTGGGGCGACCCCTTAGGGCCGACCCGGACTGGGTGGCAAAGGCCAGGGACCATGGCCGGAAAATAATTCATTGCTTCAATTGTAACCATTGTCTGAAGCAGGTGGTATTGGATAAGGGATTCACCTGCAGGCGCTGGCCCAGGGTAATTCAAAAAAAAATCCAATTGGAACATAAGCTTTTAACACGAAATTCCAGCGCTTTGTGGATTATTACCGATGTAAATGATATTCATACTTTTAAAAATTCTCTGGCCCTTATCGTCCCCAAAAAAAAACATGAATCCTATCCCAGTATTCTATTTCTCCAGCAGATAAAAAAAAATGAGGATTTTGATTCTGTCCGGCAAAGTTTTATACAATGGACGAAAAACAAACTGGATCCCCTTGGATTTTCAACTATTCCAAGATATTATACCATCAGAGAACCCAAAGAAAACTGGGAAAAACGGATTCGCTGGGAAATTAACCAGGGAAACCATGGCCAGGTTTTCATTTGTTCAAAACAAAGCCAACCCTGGAGAGAACGCCTGCTTTACAAGGAGCACGGCAAAGTATTGGCCCTTCTTAATACAAATAATCATTTCCACAGGTTTCTTGTACCGGTTGATCTTTCCGATGCCAGTTTACTGGTTATGATATTTCTTGCACAAACCCATATGGAGGAAAAAGGGTTTCACTTTCGTTTTGTCCATGTGTCGGAAACCGCTTCCGGTCAAGAGGAACAGAAATGGAGGGAATTAAAAAAAATTGTGGGATTTGATGAAAACATACCTTTGAAACTTATATTTACAAAAACAGATGTGGCCACATGCCTCATTGAAATCATTAAAACCAAGAGATATGGAACTATTGTAATGGGAAAACGCGGGCTTGCCGGGATCAAAAGATGGCTTTTGGGAAGCGTTTCAGCAGGAGTGCTGCGAAAATTAACCGATCAGTCCCTGTTTTTGATTGACTAGAACCCTGTTTGTATTGGACAAATTTTTATGGGTCAAGTTTTTATAAAAACCGGGCTTGTGCATTTTATTTGGCTTTCTTTTCCGCCTCTCCTTTTATGCAGCAGATGGCATGGTTCCACACGACATCATGGGCATAGCCTGGAAATGCAAATTTGAAACATTTCCAGAACATTCTGGCCCAGGGTGTTTTGCCTTTTTTAAAATCAAAGGCTGTATAGAGTACCAGGCGGTTATTTCCGTCTTGGGTGGGTGTAATGTCAAAAAGCAGTTTTCCCTGCTTTGTAAAAAGCTCGGCAGGTTCGTACAACAGGGCTTTTTCTGGAATGGCCTGGATCAAACGAATATCCATGGAAATCGGAAGAATTCCCAGGCCATATCTGACAATAAATCCTGTTTGGTTGGGCAAACCTGAAATTCTTTTTATATCAACAAACCTGAGCCTGAGAAATTTACTGCCAGGATCTCCAAACCTGCCAAGTTCCTTGAAAATTCTTTTGGATGATGCCCTGATTTTTATGGCATACATCCTTTCCATTTCAGGAGATTTATTCAGTTTTATTCCCAGGGGTAAGGCAATTGATTGTTTTATATAATCACGTTTTTCCTTGATAATGACCGTTGGAGACCTCCCATAGTCCTCCCAGTGCAAACCAAAAAAAATTTCCGTGAGAATATTCCTGAAGGTTTTAAACATGCCTGTCAGGATTGATAAAAATACAGGTCCCTGAATCAGGTCCTTGAACACTTCCCGGTAATCGGCAGATCCGCTTCCTATTTTCCATAAAACCTTTCCCAGGGGCCATTCTTCCTGTTTTTTAAATTTCATTTCAGTTGCAAATGTTTGATAAAGGATTCTGTTCAGGAGGGGGGATTTCAAAACCCATTGTATTAGGCCGATTACAAATTTACCATATTGATTGTCAGTTTTAAGCCATCCAATTACCCTGCCATACCCCTTTGAAAGACTTTTTTCATCCACCCCCTTGTGAATTACAGTCTGGGCAAGGGTCTGGGCAGAGATAAAGGCGGAAAAGAGCCCATCCCTGTAAAGTCTTGCTCCAAGTGCATCCCCAGTCATGGCTATCCGGTCGGAAAAAGGGGCTTTGGCAGGCGCAACTGCCATATAGGGGTTACATGTGCAGACAATTGATTTACTCTCAAGGGCGGGCAGGATTTTTTGAATTCGGGAAAGAGACAAAAATCTTTTGATAATCTTTTTACGATCTTCAGGAAAAGAGGCCCTGTCAATGCTTTTTCCCACAAGGGAAACCGTGAGATAATCTCCCTTGGGTATGAGAGCAATATGTTCAAGATCCAATTTTTTTGATCCTGACACAATAATATAAAGTTCTTTGTTCATATATTTTTTCAAATATTGACTGCCGGGTTTCAGCTCAAAGATCAATGTAGACCTTGCTTTTGGTCGTTTGAACAAAGGATTTATTTTTTGGTAAGAACCAAAAACCATATTATTTTTATATTGTTTTCCAGGATTTAAATTTATTCCTGTACAAATGCAGGCAAAATCCGATTCAATGGTAAACACATCACCCAGAGGAGATTTTATCCGGAGCAATGGTTTCTTCTTCTGGGTATATTCAATGGATTGAGCTTCTCCGGTGATTATGTCTGCCCCTTCCTCAACAGCTTTTTTTAACAGAAAGGCATCCAATCCAAGGGTCATTCCCTCTCTTTTAGGGGGCAGGGTTCCCCGGAATACTGACAATATCTCCTGCCCCGGGGGAACCCTGAGCGGAAAATTTTTCCAAAGACCATGTATCCATATATGGGTAAATTTTTCGCAGATCACTTCTCTTGGGAGTGTAAGGTGATTTCTAATCAATTCTTTTTGTAGTCTTGGGGAAATAATACCAGCGCAGAAATTGCATCCCTTGAGTTCCTGCAATGGTCTGCCAGGTTCCAGGACCATTCGTTTGTCAATGATGGTTACCCGAATATCCTTATGGGCCTTTTTTGCCTCCCGGAGCAAATGGATGGCGGAAAATGCCCCTGAAGGTCCTCCGCCCAGGACAAGAATCCTGTTTCCATCTTTCAGTTCTACTCTTTCCCGGAGTTGTCTGTTCAAGATTATTCTTCCCCTTCATTAATCTAATAGTCCTAGGACCGCAAATTTCATAACTTGAGCGAAATTGCTTGTCTTTTGATCCATCTACTGCGTTGCATCAAAGGTCAGATAGGCCTGCTATTGAGCCTTTAAAGCGCCTTGCAGATGAATCAAAACCCTGCACTATTACTGCTCAATTTATTTCATCTGTAGTCCTTATCCGGCTTTTTTTAATACATTTGGGAGGCCTTTTTTTCTATAAAAGCCATTGATCGGGACAAAGAAAAGGTCAGGATGAAATACAAAAGGGTAATGGTTATCCAGATTTCAAAGGTTAAAAAGGTGGCAGCCATTAATTCCATACCCTGGAACGTCAATTCCTGAATTGAAATCACAGAGACAATGGCAGAATCCTTGATGGTGGAAATAAACTGGCCTGCAAGGGGAAATGCCACCTGGCGAAATGCCTGGGGCAGGACCACCAGTAAAAATGTCTTTGGACGGGACAGGCCCAAAGACCATGATGCCTCCCATTGGCCCTGGGGAATGCCATTGATCCCGCCCCTGACAATTTCTGAAATATAGGCGCCTTCATAGATGGCCAGGGCAATAACAGCAGAGACAAAGGCATTTATCTGGCCGGGGCCTGCCAGTATAAATTCCATAACCCCCTGGAACCCCTGTGATTGATTTCTCAGCCACAGGTCCAGGCGGAGGCTGTCCAGAAACTGGGAGGATACAAAATAATAAAATAGGATTACCAACACCAGGGAGGGAATATTTCTGATGGTTTCCACATAGAGACGGCTGATAAAACGCTGGGTAATGGACCCCTTTGCTCCCATCATACCGGAAATGGTGCCCAGTAAAAATCCAATTCCAGTGGCCCAGATACTGAGTCGGATGGTGGTAAAAAAACCGATTAAAAGCATGTTGGTATGAAATTGCCCGGTTTCAGCATCTTTGAACATAAAATACCCGGGTATGGATTCCCATTGCCAGTCATAGGTCAGGACACTACCCATGCGTGAGAAAAAAAAGGATATAGCAACGATAACCATGAATGCTGCCAGGAAATCCACAAGGGTAAATTTATTGGGTTTACTATTTAACAAGGCTTTCCCATTTTTTTGATTCAAACCAATATGTTTTTTTCTCTTTTAAAAATCCCTGGGAATGCATGTTTAGTATCCAGTTATTAAAATAATTCAATGCATCATAATCCCCTTTTTGAATGGCAAATCCAATGGGTTCTTTTGTAAAATTTTCCTTTAGCGGTACAAAAAGTTTGTCCGGGTATTTCAAGGCATGGAACACTGGCATGGGGGCAGATGAGACCACGGCATGGACACGGCCCAGGTTCAACTCCTGCAATGCCTGGCTTTCGTTTTCAAAAAGTTTAATTTCTGCCTTGGGCATAAATTTCCTTGCTGCCTGCTCTGCCGTGGTACCCATTCGCGCTGCAATGGTCACCTCTTTTTTATTAAAATCCTCAATTTTAGAAAACCCATTGGCCTTTTTCTGGTGCGCCACCAGGGACATGCCTGAGAAATCATAGGGCATAGTAAAATTCACCTTAAGATTCCGGGTGGGAGTTATGCCCATTCCCCCTATGATCACATCAAATTTTCCCGTCAAAAGTGCAGGAATAATACCAGACCAGGCAGTTGGAATAAATTCAATTTCCACGCCCATGTCCTGGGCAAGTTTTTTTGCCACATCAATTTCAAACCCGATTAATTGCCCTTTTTTATCTTTCATTGCCCAGGGTACAAAGGTTGACATGCCCACCCTTATCACCCCCTCTTTCTGAATCTTTTCAATAATGCTTTCCCTGGAAAGCTGACTTCCAGTATCGCCGGCCAGGGCAATGGAATATCCAAACAATAACAGGGTTGCCAAAAACATATAACAAAGTTTTTTCATCCTAATCTCCTTTACTTATAAATTAGTTGATAAACATTAATTTTTATACTTCATTTTATTTTCAAACAGCCTGATTAAGAAAGAAAGACTTGCTGTAATTGATAAATAACATAATGCCACAGCAAACCAAATTTCAAAAGTTAAAAATGTCTCTGAAACAATTTTTTGTCCCTGCATGGTCAGGTCATAGATGGAAATAGTACTGACCAGGGCCGAGTCCTTGATCAGGGAAACGCTCTGTCCGGCAAGCATGGGGAGTGTCTGTCGCAGCATCTGGGGAATGATCACCTTTACATAGGTTGCTGGTATGGATAACCCTATACTCTGGGCTGCTTCAACCTGTCCCTGGGGAATATTGATAATACCGGATCGGATGATTTCCGAGGAATAAGCACCTTCAAACATGCTCAAGGCAATTACCGCAGACCAGAAGGCAGAAATATTCAAGACCGGTGAAATCACAAAGTACATCAAAAAAATCTGGATCAGCAAGGGAGTGTTCCGAATTATTTCAACATAAATCCAGGCTATCATCCGCAGCACAGGAAACCGGGACAATCTGGCAAAAGCGGAAAAAAACCCCAGGAGCATTGAGATGACAAGG
>Ga0307988_1001538_pt1 | contig 12835 bp, 8 predicted proteins | sample EllFjometagen183_FD_203166 | JGI IMG/M metagenome (GOLD analysis project Ga0307988, IMG submission 203166) | Marine microbial communities from Ellis Fjord, Antarctic Ocean - #183 | ecosystem: Environmental > Aquatic > Marine > Unclassified | place: Southern Ocean | collected 2014-10-08 | reverse complement strand
ATGGTGGAGCATATCGGATTTGAACCGATGACCCCCACACTGCCAGTGTGGTGCTCTAGCCAGCTGAGCTAATGCCCCATGTTTTGCATGAACTCTAAAAATACAAGCTTTTTTAGAAAAAACAAGCCACATTGATGTAAAATATTACTTTTTCGTTTAAACCGTTTCAACTAGTGACGAACTAATGTAAAAAAGAATAATTAGCAGCACTTGATAATTTTCAATTCATGCCTTATAATTAGTACATTATTTATAATTATAAAAGGTGAAATAATGAAAATTTATATTTTTTGCGATATGGAAGGAATTTCTGGAATTACTCAGCGTGGTCATGTTTCTGCCGGAAACACTCTTTATCCACTTGGCTGTAAGTTGATGGAAATGGATATTAATGCTTGCGTCGAAGGCTGTTTTCAGGCTGGTGCTGACAAAGTCATAGTCAAAGACGGACATTGTACTGGAGTAAATGTCAGTCCTCTGGAAATTGATCCGCGCGCGATATTAACTCAGGGGAACGTTGGAAAAGAACGCTATCCCGGGATCGATGACTGTGACGCTTTAATCCTGCTTGGCTATCACGCCATGGCTGGAACTAAAAATGCGATTCTTGAACATACTTTTTCTTCCGCCCATATCCAAAACATGTGGTTAAATGGGAAACTCGCTGGCGAATTCGCTATTGACGCGACTATTGCCGCCGAACATGAAGTGCCTACAATCATGACTTCCGGTGATGACAAACTCTGCGCTGAAGCTAAAGCTTTTATGCCGAAAGTAGTCACCTGTCAGGTCAAAAAAGCTCTGACAATCTATGGAGCAGAAATGCTATCTCCGCAAAAAGCCCATGAGTTAATTACAGAAAAAACTATAGAAGCAATAGGTAAAATAAAATCAATACCTTTAGTAGAAACAAAAAGTCCAGCAGTATTAAAACGTGAAGTAGTAGAACGTGGAGCCATTCCTTCTGAAAAATGTAATGGCATTAAATTGATTGATGCCAGAACTTATGAAATAAGCTCCAACACTCTTGAAGAAGCGTTATTAGATTGATTTATTTCATAATTGTATATGGGATAAAAAATTGATTTTTCTCTTCTCCGAAATTCCTTAGAGATTCAACAAGTTTTCTTCCCATTGAGTCATAATCTTGTATAGCGGAAATTATTTGTATACCGGTATTGCGTAATGAATGCCGGTTATCAAAGTCGGAATAGAAAAAGTTTTTGCCAAATTCCAGTCCGTGGAGATGTGCCATCCGTAAAACCGCACCCGTAAAAGCCAAACATGGTGAAACTATTAAAACATTTTTATCTTGATCGAATTCTATTTCCATCAATGCCTCAAACATTGATGTATAATCTGGCACAGACAAATCTATAATCCGATAAAATTTATTGGCTTTTTGGCATGCATCAACAAAACCTTCACGGCGTTCACGATAAATAAAATCATCATGTTCAGAAGAATCCAAAAAGAAAACCTGACAATCCTTTCCTGCTTTATCCAAGTTATATTCTGTCATTTCACGCAGGGCTTGACGGTGATTTGTAGCAATAAAATCAAGTTCTTTACGGTAACGATTTATCACCATAACCTTATCTTTGTATCCAGACAATTTATTTAAGAATTTATCCGGAGGCATCACCCAAGCCATACAATCATATTTAGAACACCAACTGAAATCATCAGGCGACAATTTTTTAATATCCATAAAGTCCAAATTAAATTCCGAAGCGGCTTCAAGAAGTGGCTTGTATATTCCAAAATTTTCACTTTCGCTAATACTAAGAATATTACTTACATTGGCCTCTTCCAAAGTAGAAATCAAGGCAATATTCAAAGGCATAGCTTGCCCGGTCACTACCGTCCCTCCGCGTTTGGAAGTGGCCAAAACTCCTGCGCTGACCAGAATTTTCAATGCCTGTCCAATCGTAGTCCGGGTAACAGAGTATTTTTCAATAAGCTGCTCACGCGTAGGTATACGCTCACCAGTCTGATAAACACCGGTGCGAACATCAGCTAAAATCATGTTTTTAACTTTTTCATATTTAGGTATGTGAGCCATAGAAATGTCCTTAAAGATTCATATTATCTCTAATATTGTACTGTTTTTATAAAAAATCAAGATAAAAACCGGTCTATTTTAAAATCTTTGTATTTTTATTGCTTTTACTATTGCAAATTCCCGCCTCAGGCTTAGAATGTATTTAATCATTTTTTTAATAATAAAAAGGCACTATCTTAATGAAGATTGCGAACCGTTTTTTAGACATAGAGTTGATAGCCGGCAAACTACAAATAACAAATCTTGATTCAAATGCAAAAACTCTACTTGACTGGCCCGCCTGTAGATTATCTGTACATAATCAGATTATAAGCCCTGCCCTCTGTGAAGTTGCTAAAACGAAAAATCAAAGTATCAGCCAAAAATTTTCTGCTGAAAACATTGATTTTGAAGTAATAATCACTCTTTCAGATTCATGCTGGTTCAGGAAAGAAGTCAGAGTAACAAAAAATAAAGCTTTGGGTACTGTTGATTATATTGATGTTGATATCCAAAAAGTTGACGATTGCTTAAAACGCTGCGGTTATATTCCCAGTAATCTGGACAATAATTCTGAGGTGAAAGCTGAAGAAGAAGGCTCTGGCTCAATTGTTGGCTGTGGTTATCCTTTAATTGGTGAAAAATATTTCCTTGGCCTGGAACACCCTGCCGCTTTTAATATCAGCGAAAACGGACAGGATTATTATTTAAGGCATTATCCTCAATGGGATGTTGATACGCTCGAAAACATCAGCGCAGTATTTGCCTGTAGTGATAATCCTACTGAAAATTTCCGTGAATATTTAGATGATATCCGCCTGCCCGCCTGTGAAAAGCCACTGGTCTCATTCTGTACTTTCTGGAGTGATCCTTATATCGGCAATTACGAATATGCTGTTCATTACGAAAATTACTTAAGCTTTTTCTCAGCTTTTGCAAAACTCGGACTTGAACCGGATGTCTTTACGCTCGATGCTGGTTGGAATGACCGCCAAAGTATTTTTGGCGCTAAAGCGGATATGAAAGGCGATGATGGTTTAAAGGAATTGCAGAAATACATGAAATCGAACGACGTTGACTTAAGTTTATGGTTGAGTCACAACGGTCCTATGGGGATTTCAGAAGAATACTTAAAATCACAGGGCATGGCAGTCGGCAAAGGTCCGGGAGCGGCTTATAACACTGGTGTTTATGGCGTAATGCTGGACAAAAAATTTGAAGAAGCTTTGCAAGAGCGTTTTTGTAAATTAATCACTGATTTTGATGCTTTGCATTTCAAAATAGACTGGGATAACGAATGTTGCAGCAATGCAGATTTTTCAGAGACTCACCCGACAGTCAATCATGTTCGTCAGAGTTCAATTGACGCAATGGCGAGAATCGCTGATGCTATGTTCAAGATAAATCCAAAGATTATCACTCGAAACGGCTGGTGGACATCTCCATGGTGGTTAAAATATGCCAGCCATGTCTGGTTATGCGATTCAGGCGACAGCGAATTCACTTCATTACCCAGCAAAAACCAGCGTGACGCGGCAGCAACTCACCGAGACACACTTTATTACGCCGTCTTACAACGCGATAAATCCATGATTCCTCTGGACTGCTTTGACAATCACGAATTCCCTGATGCCTTGCGCAATCCTTTTGTCGAAGAACCAGCTTCATGGACAAATGCACTCTGGCTGTCATTCATGCGCGGCAGCACTTATCTGGCTTACACTTTACAGCCGGAAAAACTCGAGGACTGGCAGATAAAATCCTTCAAAGCAATCATGAAATTCTGTCGCGAATACTCTGAAAATATTTTCGTCAAACACGGTCGAATGATTGGAGGCCTGCCAAGCAAAGGTGAAACTTACGGCTTTATGCAGCCCGGAGAAAAACAATCTTGGTGCATCGTACGTAACCCCCTGCCCTTGCCGCAAAGCTTCAAGCTTGACAACGAATACTTAAAGCTAGCGCATGCTGTTGAATCAGTCTTGCAGTTCTATCCTAATTATAAGATTATCGATAAAGAAATAATATTACCAGCACACGGGATCACTTTATTGATTCTTGATTCGGCAAACAAAACAATGCCTTTCGAAAATGAATTCATGACTACGCTTGAGGATGGTAAATATCAAAACTATTTTCCGTCAACATTAAATATTAATAATGATATTCGTCCGCTGGTAAATGAAATATATCAAGTTCCTGAACTCGATGTCATTGATATGAAACGCAGTACTGAGGGCAGCAAAACAATTTTTACTTTCATGGTAAAATGCCCGTACCGCATGCGCGATTTTGAAATGCAAATGGGGATAAAAGGAGCTAATGCAGAACAATCATCCGCTAGAGTAATGTTCTCACGTTATCCGCTGTCTGACGGCAGCCGCTGCATGATGCCGATGAGCGAACATCATGTGAATCTGCCCGGACACGGCGAAAAGAAAAATCCTGAATTGATTGCCGATAAAAATCAGAAATATTTTTCAGCCAGATTAGCCGACGGTGGTGAATCTCATTACAGACTTGAAATAGATAATGTTAATTTTGAGCAGAATGAAGTCGAATTATGGCTGAGCGGCTACGAAGCTCCTTCCCGTAACAGTATGGAATCAGCAGAGGCGCCGTTTGGATTTAATAAAGTTCTACCATTTCAACACCCACTCGGTTTCCCGAGACAAAAACAGATAAAAATATAAGAGGAAAAGTATGACTGTGCAAAAAACTGAAATCCGTGAGAACATTGAATGGACAAAGATGCGCTGGAATGACGCGCCGGACAACTGCAAAGCCCGCATCCTGTTGATTGGTGACTCTATTGTTGTTGGACATGAAAGACTTCTCCATGAGATAATCAAAGATGAATACTGCATAGATTCTTTTGCCACCGCCAAGTGCGTCAGCGATGTTGATTATATGAAAGAACTTGATTATATGCTCGCCAGCAAAGACTATGATTTAGTGATTTTCAACAATGGTCTGCACGGTTTTGACATCAAGGACGAAGTATACGAAGAAAACTTGAAAGAAGTTTTAATTGACTTAAACAAGCGTGTTAAAAATTTAGCATGGCGCACTTCAACGCCAATCCGAGATAAAGAAGATTTAAACAAGTTCAATTCAGAAAGAACTCCAAGAGTCATAAGGCGTAATGCTTTTGCCGCTCAAGTCACACAGGAACTAAATATCCCTGTTCTAGATCTATATACTCCAATGGCTGAAAATGTCGCTTATTTTTCGCCCGACGCAGTTCATTACAATGAAGAAGGCAAAGAAGCTCAAGCAAAAATGCTCGCCGAATTCATAAAAGAAATAATGTAAGCGGAATACTCCCCGAGCAATACCGACAGAAAGTATTTAATAAAAGAATTCAATAAGTATTTTCTTGATAATAAGCTCTATAGGTAATACATTAGTTATAATGAGTATTCCTTTGTGGAGACTGTATGGCAAAAAAAACAGGCATAAGAGCAAAGATATTAATTGTAATGCTGTTTTTGACAGTTATTACTTTCGGCTCTGCCGCTCTTTTAACCCTCGGCAATATTTCCACATTGGGATCATATACCCTGAAATCCTGTGATGACCTTGGAGAAAGATCTTTGAACGACAGCAAAGAAGCTTTGCTGAAACATTCTCGGGAAGAATTATTATCTCTGGTAATTAGTCAGGCAATGATCGCTAATATTCAGTTAGACCGCCTTGAAGACGAAATAGCCATGATGTCAAATCTATCGGGGCGTTACCTGCTCGGGCAAAAGGGATCGGTTGTAGGAGATAAAGGGCGTCAATTTTTGACTACAGAAAAACCCAAGCCTTTGCTTAGCAAATCAAGAATCGTTATTTACTCCAAAGACAAAGGAAATGAATATGCTCAAAAATTAGAGCGTATTGGCCGCCTTCATCCAATGCTTAAGTTTGTTTATGGTAATAAACGTACCCTGGACATGGTATATATATGTACTGCAGATGGATATTATATCAGCTACCCATGGACAAAATCTAGAGAAAAGTTTTCTCCGTTCAAAAGAGAATGGTATCAAAAAGCAGTTAAAGCTTCCGGCAAGACAGTGTGGATCGGCCCATATATTTCAGCTCATGGAGATAAAATAATATTGACCTGCTCCAAAGCTATAAAAGATTTCAAAGGCGAAGTAATAGCTGTTTGTGGTTTGGATATAACGATCAAAGAAATTACAAAAAATTTTATTGGAGTAAAGCTAATTCACTCCGGAAAATCTTTTTTAATTGACCAAAAAGGAGATGTTTTAGCCCGCCGTAACATGAAAATCAATGGAATGGTATGGTATCAAAATATCAAAAAAGATAATTTATTAAAAAGCAAACATAAGTGTTTACGCAAAATAGCCGGAAAAATGGTTGCCGGCAAAGAAGGAGTAGAAAAAGTCAACATAAATGGAGAACCATTGTATGTGGCATACGCTCCTATATCCATGACCGGATGGAGTATTGGCGTTATTGTAAAATCTGAAGAGCTGACAGCTTCTATTAAAAAACTTGACTCAATAATGGAAAGGAATATCCAAAAACACAGAACAAGCATAAAAAATTACTTCAATAAAAATCTGACTATTTATTTAGTAACAGGCATGACTGTTTTAATTCTGGTTATGATATGGGGGTTTATTTTTTCCCATAAGATAACTGCTCCAGTTTTAATGCTAAAAGAAAAAGCTTTAAAAATAACGCAAGGCAATTTCAAAAGCAATATCCATTTACACACCGGCGATGAACTCGAACGCCTAGACAAGACTTTTGACCGAATGTCAAAAGAAATTTCCCGCTATATGAGACATGTCACTAATACTGTAAGAGAACGCGAAAAAATTGAACAGGAGTTCGCGATTGCAGCTAATATTCAATCTTCTATGCTGCCTCCTGAATTTAAGGATATCCCTGAGCTAAGTATAAAAGCATATTTAAAAGCTGCTCATGAAGTCAGCGGTGATTTCTATAATTATTCCATGCTCGACAACAAATATCTGTTTTTCTGCATCGGGAAAGTCGCGGGAAAAGGTGTGCCTGCGGCAATGCTCATGGCACAGGTAATGACTCTGCTTAGCCATCTGGGATCTATGCATATTCCTCCTGAAGAACTCCTGCTCATTGTTAATAATGCTTTGGTCATAAATAACAAAACAGACATGTCTGTCACTACCTTTTGTGCTTATCTGAATATAGAAAGTGGTGAATTAGTCTTTAGTAACGCTGAAAATGTCCCGCTTGTTTATATTCATAACGGAAAGTCTATTGGTCCTAAAAACGAAAAGTCTTTGGCGCTTGGAATTCATACAGTTGAAGAAGGAGTATTTAAACGAGAAAGCATGAAATTAAGTCCTGGCGATACTTTGCTGTTTACGACAAATGGTATTGATAAAGCTGAAAATGAACGAGGCGATATTTTCGGACAAAAATATTTATTGAATTCTTTTAAGGATTTCAACGCTGATAGTAAAAATATAATTAAATTCGCTTTAGAACAATTAAAAGAATTTTATGGTTCTAAAATATTACGAAGAGATGTAGCTTTGCTGGCAATCAAATACAAAGGCAGGAAATCATGAAAAAAATGTCTTTAAGAAACAGAATACTATTTTATTTTTTAATAGTGCCTTTCTGCGCCTTTTTGATAACAGGGATCTCGACTGTCATTGATATGTATAAATTGCAGTATTTTGCCAGTAAAACCGGAAGTTCTATTGCTAAGGAAGCAACTCAAGAAAGTATTCTCATAATGGAGAAAGAGATACACGCTGAATTAATGATGCTTGCTGACGGACAAGCAACTATCTGCCACCTGCAAATAGAGCGAATGCTTTCCGCGATAAAAGACATGAGTGATTTATATAAATCTGTTGTATCAGGGGAATATCGTTTTAGTAAAAGAGTTCTGGAAGGAGAGACTTATAATCAAATGCTCAAAGATGATTTCACCTACGTCAGTCATCCTTCAACGCTAACACAGGCTGAGGTCAAAAAAGGTTTATCTAAGTTGGTAATGACACGCAACGCATTCAAATATTTCTGTGCTTATGATGATTATTATACCGGAATGGGAATTGCTCTGCCCAATGGCTTGTTCTTTAAATATGACTGGTTCCCGATTCCTCTGGATTATGATGTCAAAAAGCTAGACTGGTTCAAAACAGCAATAGCTAAAAAAGGCAAAATAGCATGGTTCAATCCAACTCTATCTCCATCAAATAATAAATTATCTTTAACTTTTTCGCAAGCTGTAATGATAAACAACAAAGTCAAAGCAGTTATTATGATTGACGTACTTCCACAAACTATTTCTAATGACTTTGTGGTAACTCGCGGCACTGATTGCTTTGCGTTTCTAGTTGCGCCTTCAGGCGATGTGGTGGCGAGTGAAGACAGCATTACAAAAAAACTTAACTGGAGATTGTCTGTTCAAGAAAAGCTTGAGTTTAAAAAGAATATTATGACAAAGATCAGTAGAAATAAAAAAACAAGCTTTATTACCACATTCAAGGGACAACGCCTGGATGTCGCTTTTTCTCCTGTAACCAACACTAAATGGGGAGTAGGAGTCGCTACGCCTCTGAAAAGCATTCACAGTGCTGCCGGGCAAGCTGTAACTAAAATCAAAGAAAAAGAAAAATTTTATATTGTGTCTACAAAAAAACACATCAAAGAAAGAATTTTTATTTATATGGCAATTGCTTTTATTGCATCTATAATCATTCTGTTTATCGCCGGCTGGACAGCCCTCAAACTCGGCAAGCCAATCAAACAACTTGAGTATGGAGTGAAACAGCTTGGACAAAGAAAATTAAACGAAAAAATTAACATTAAAAGCAATGATGAGTTCCAGGAACTTGGCGAGACTTTTAACACAATGGCGGTCGAGCTGGATAAACAAATCAAAAGCCTCACGAACAATATAATTCTTCAAGAACGGGCTAAAAATGAATTTCTGATCGCTGCTGAAATCCAACAGGCAATGCTGCCTGATGTTTCAATGCCATTCCCTGAGCACGATGAATTTGATATATATGCCGAAATGCACCCCGCTAAAGAAGTAGGAGGGGACTTCTACGACTTTTTCTTTGTCGATGAAAAACATCTCTTCTTCTCTATTGGAGATATTTCAGGGAAAGGACTTTCCGCGGCACTGTTCATGATGCGTTCATTAACTTTACTGCGACATGAAGCAGAAGACGGATTCGCGCCGGACGAGATACTGGTGAACGTCGGCAACGAACTTGAACACAATAATGAACCATGTATGTTTTTTACCGGCACTTGTGGTATGTTAGACATTAGTAGCGGAGAAATTGCGCTGAGCAACGGCGGACATCCACCGCCATTCTTAAGGCACAATGATAAATTTGAAGAGATAGAAACTAAAAACGGTATTATAGTTGGAGCTCTACCGCTCAAACTTGAGCAGTTCGCTATTACAAAATTAAAACTAAAAAAAGGCGATACATTATTTTTCTATACTGACGGTGTAACGGAAGCATTCAACAGTAAAGGCGAAGAATACATGACAAAACGCCTGCGTACCACATTACAAAAATTAAACGGAGCAAATCCAAGAGAAATACTTGAGGGCGTCTCTAAATCAATTAAAAAATTCATCGAAAACTCCCCTCAATCTGATGATATAACCATGATGACAATTAAATATTATGGATGATAAAAAAGTTGTATTTTTGGAATTAAATTCCTCATATTCACACTCGATGCCGGGCTATTGTCTTATTCGTGCTTTGGCGGAAAAGAATGCTCCTGAATGGCACTGGGGACATGTTGAGGATACTGTCAAAACTTCCATTGATGAAATAGTTTGTGATGTAGAAGCAAACAATCCTGATATTCTGCTGGCGACCGGATATATTTTTAACCTTAATATATTACTGCAAGTCTGCACTGAATTAAAGAAATGCAGTAAGAACTTGCAAATCTTTCTTGGCGGCCCGAGTTTCCTTGGGAATAATGAAGATTTCCTGCTGGAGAATCCATATATTTCCGGAGTAATCAGAGGCGATGAATCGTCTATCCCTGATTTGTTAAAAGGAAATAAAACTGCTGGACTATGTTATCTTGATGAAAATAACTCTTATCAGGACAATAAACTGGCTGACTACAAAGACGAACTCGACACCCTGCCCTCTCCTTATCAACAGGGCTTGATTCACAAAGGGAAAGCTTTTTATCAGTTAGAGACCAGCCGCGGTTGCGGCGGAGCATGTTCTTTCTGCACCAGCTCAAAAAGTAAAGGTGTAAAATATCATTCACTAACGCGAGTCAAAGCTGATCTGAAAGCTTTGCACAAGCTCGGCTATCGCGATATACGCTTGATCGACCGTACTTTCAATGAAGATTCTGAACGCGCTGTCTCTATGCTTAAATTCTTCGCTGAAGATTTTTCCGACATGCGTTTTCATCTGGAAATCCACCCGGGCAGACTTAAGCCGGAAGTCATTGAACAATTATCCAAAGCAAAGAAGGGATCTTTGCACCTTGAAGCTGGAATCCAGAGTTTTGATCCAGTCGTATTGAAAGCAATCCGCCGCCCGGCTACGCCAAAAAGAACAGAGAAAGGTTTAAAAAATTTACTCAAGTTAGATAATCTAGAAATTCATGCTGACTTGATCGCCGGACTGCCAGAACAAAGTCTGGAATCTCTCTTAAAAGATATTAACACAATGTTGGACTTAGCTCCTGATGAAATCCAGCTGGAAAATCTTAAACTTCTGCCGGGAACAGAATTACGCGAGAATCCGCCCTCTGGACTGAAATATAATATCAATACCCCATGGCAGATCTTGGAAACTAAGGATATGAATATAGAAGCCCTAAAGACTGCGGTTTTATATTCCTACATGCTTGATTCCTGGTACAATCCCCCTGCCCTGATAAATGTATTTCGTTTCTGCAATAGTAATATCAAAGATTTCTTTAATAAATTTTGCTCTTTTATTGAACCATATTGTGATTTAAACAAAGGTAAAATGCCACTGGAAAAACGTTTTGACCTGCTCGAAGAATTCCTAACAACTGAGAAAAAATGTCTGGAATTATGTCGTTTCGCAAAAATCGCTAGCGGTTTCCGTTGCGACAAAACGGAGAGGAAGAAATACAAAAAAAATAATCAAGAAAAAATAATCTGGCAGCGCCCTAATTTAGACGAAAATATAAGAATAAAGCGTTACATAAGTCTAAAAAATAGTTTCAACGTCGCCGATTTTTGGCTAAACCCCAAAGCAAAATTAATTAACGAACAAACTACTTATATCTTCAAATTACACTACGGCAGAAATGTCGGCAGCATTATCCGTAATTAAATAAGGGCTGCTTTGGTCATTGAAAAATAATTTTCGTCCGGAGTGTAGTATGGCACGCTGTTGCCGGTACCTAAAGCGTATGAACCACGTTCAGCTGAACGTTCTATCATTTTTCTAGAACGTTCGTAAACTTCATCCGGTGTGTGACGACAGACAAAATCTAGGTCAATACCACCTAATATAGCGATTCTGGAATGATATTTTTCGTAAGCTTCCTCAACAGGCATAATTTTATCTTCGTAAGAATGTTTGCCGTCGTAAGCGATGTCGTCGATGATGACATCCATGATTTTTTCGAGCTGTCCGCATGAATGAAGTATGACTTGTTTGCCATTGTTATGACAAGCCGCGGCAATTTTACGATGCCATGGAAAAAGGTACTTTTCAAAATCTTCTGGTGAAAGCATAGTCTGGCTATTGAACCCCCAATCGTCATTTGAAATGAGAGCTCCGACTGAATCAAATGGCGAAGCTAACTCATAATGACGTACCAGTATAGAACCAATTTTATCGAAGATATCTTTTAACAGTTCCGGTTCAGTAAGCGTCATTATGCACATATTGTCGTAACCAAGTAACGCTATTGCATTTTCCAGTACTCCACCGGGACCGCAAACAATCGCTTTCATTCCGGTCGGAAGATACGGTGTTAATCTATCATATATTGAATAATCACATTTATCAGGATCAGGCCATTGATAATTATTGAAACTTTCCCGGTCTTTAATTATACTATAATCATTAAGCGAATAGGATTTCTCTTCTGCGTTATGTTCTTGTGTTTTAAAAACCATTCCCTCAGGCGGATGGATTGTTGCATAGTCATAGCCTGCCGTGTGAAAAGCATTTATTATCCAGTTATTATAGTATTCTCTTTGTAAAATATCCGGCATGGGTTCTTTAGCCAGTTTTTCATAAAGCGGTTGATTCAAAAAAAACTCAAATAAAGTCGGACGGTCTGGTTTGGAACGGTCTAAAATTTTTCTGATATTATCAAATTTAGGTTGACGCATAATTAATTACCTCTTAAAAGTTGATTTTTATTAAAAACGACTATATTATATATATAATAATACTTATTTACACATAATTCTTTATCACAATTAATTATTATTTAACGAAAACGACTTTTAAAATGTTAAAAAAAGAAAAAATACCCGGATTCAGAGAATCAGAAGCTTTAGATAGTGAAAACAGTTGGGCATTGACTAAGCTTAATCCTTACCTTAGGCAAGGCGGCAATCAATGGCGTCCTTTCTGGAATATGGGAGAACGCATACTTCTAGACTACCTCTTAGTGTTTATTGCTTCCGGCAAAGGTGTTTTTTCTATTAATGAAGAGTCTTTTGAGGTAAATACTGGCGATACAATATTGATTCCACCGGACACACTTCATTCAATGAGCGGCACTTCCGATAAAATGCACTGCATCTATCTGCATTTCGATTTAATATATGAT
>Ga0307988_1001537_pt1 | contig 12835 bp, 8 predicted proteins | sample EllFjometagen183_FD_203166 | JGI IMG/M metagenome (GOLD analysis project Ga0307988, IMG submission 203166) | Marine microbial communities from Ellis Fjord, Antarctic Ocean - #183 | ecosystem: Environmental > Aquatic > Marine > Unclassified | place: Southern Ocean | collected 2014-10-08 | reverse complement strand
TTAAAAACAAATTAAATAATGAGCGAAAAAGAGGAAACTAACGATCAGGTGAATGAAAACCAGATTACCCAAGAAGAAGGACATAAAACGATACATTTGAGGGGTATGTACGAGAACTGGTTTCTGGACTACGCATCGTATGTTATTCTTGAGCGTGCTGTTCCTGAAATTGGTGATGGATTAAAACCTGTTCAGCGCCGTATTCTTCATGCCATGAACCGCCTTGATGACGGGCGCTATAATAAAGTGGCAAACATTATTGGTCATACAATGCAATTTCATCCTCATGGTGATGCATCAATTGGGGATGCCTTGGTTCAGTTAGGACAAAAGGAATTGTTAATAGATATGCAAGGCAACTGGGGCAACATACTTACTGGTGACCGTGCTGCCGCGCCTAGATATATTGAAGCACGTCTTTCAAAATTTGCAAAAGAAATAGTTTTCAACCCCAAAACTACAGCATGGAAATCATCCTACGATGGACGTAATAAAGAACCAACTACTCTTCCTGTAAAATTCCCGTTGCTTTTAACTCAAGGTGTTGAGGGTATTGCTGTTGGGTTAGCTTCTAAAATATTACCCCATAATTTTATTGAACTAATTGATGCCTCAATTCTTCATTTACAAAATAAGGATTTCGAAATACTACCTGATTTTTTAACTGCCGGAATGGCTGACTTTTCAAAGTATAATAATGGTTTAAGGGGCGGAAAAGTAAGAGTACGTGCTAGAATAACACAAACTGATAAAAAAACACTTATTATAAATGAGATTCCTTTTTCAACTACAACATCTTCACTAATTGATTCTATCGTATCAGCAAACGAAAAAGGAAAAATAAAAATCAAGAAAATTGATGATAATACAGCCGAAAATGTTGAAATAGTAATTCATCTGGCAACAAATGTTTCACCCGACCAAACAATTGATGCACTTTATGCTTTTACCAATTGTGAGATTTCTATTTCACCAAATAGCTGCATAATTATTGAGAAAAAGCCAATTTTTATTCCTGTTAATGAAATTCTAAAGCAAAATACTGAACATACGGTATATCTCCTCAAAATGGAACTCGAAATTCGTCTGCACGAACTAGAAGAGAATTGGCATAACTCATCATTGGAGAAATACTTTATCGAAAATAGAATATACCTCAGAATTGAGGATTGCGAAACTTGGGAATGTGTTATCGATACTATCGACGAAGGTCTTAATCCATTTAAAAAACTTCTAAACCGAGAAGTTACAAAAGATGATATTATTAGGTTAACTGAAATAAAAATTAAAAGAATATCAAAATTTGATGCTTTTAAAGCAGATGATATAATTAACTCCATTGAAGACGAAATGGTCGAAGTTAAAAACCATCTGGATCACCTAATTGACTATTCAATTAATTACTTTAGGCAGATAAAGAAAAAACATGGAAAGGGTAAAGAGCGCAAAACAGAAATTAGGAATTTTGATACAATTAATGCTTCAAACGTAGCCGTTGCAAACTCAAAACTTTACATTGATTACGAGGAAGGATTTATTGGTACCGGGCTTAAAAAAGCTGAATTTGTTACCAATTGCTCAGATATTGATGATGTAATTATTTTTAAATCAAACGGTACTATGATAGTACACAAGGTTGCATCAAAAGTATTTGTTGGCAAAGGAGTTATACATGTTGATGTATTTAAGAAAAATGATGACAGAACCGTCTACAACATGATTTATCAAAATGGGAAAAAAGGCAACTATTATGTTAAGCGGTTTTCTGTTGTTGGAGTAACACGTGATAAGGAATACGATCTTACAATTGGTACTGAAGACTCAAAAATAGTCTATTTTACAGCTAACCCAAATGGTGAAGCTGAAGTTATTAAAGTTAACCTAAGAGCTAAACCAAAGCTAAAAAAGCTTTCGTTCGATTTTGATTTTAGTGAACTTGCCATAAAGGGAAGAGGCTCGCGTGGCAACATAATTACTAAGTACTCAATACGAAATATTATTCAGCGCGAAGAAGGTATTTCCACATTGGGAGCTCGAAATATTTGGTACGACGACACTGTACGTAGATTAAATACAGATGAAAGAGGTGAGTTTATCGGTGCCTTTAAGGGTGATGATAAAATTTTAAGCATTGTGAGTTCTGGTGAACTTAAGTTATCTAGTTATGATTTATCGACACATTTTGACGACAACATGACCATGATTGCTATGTTTAATCCCAAAACGGTATTTACGGCAGCTTACTACGATGGCGAACAAAAAAAGTATTATGTTAAACGGTTTCAATTACACGAGAATACTGCAATTAATAAGTCTTTAAATTTTATTGGAGAAGAAAAAGGCTCTAAACTCATAGCCTTTTCCTTAGATTTTTTACCTAGGTTACAATTTGATATTAAAAAAGATGGTAGTACTCAAACTGAAGTTGAAGTAATTCCTCTTGCAGACTTTATTGCAATTAAAGGATATAAAGCCAAGGGTAAACGTCTTTCAAACTACAATCTTAGTAAAATAAAGCTTATTGAACCCCTACCCTATACGCCTACTGTTGTTGAAGAAATGCCTGAAAATATTAAAAACGCAGGTGAAAAAATGAAAAAAGAACTACCTGTTAGCAATGAAGAAACTAAGGATTCGGATATAAAAACAGAAAATGGAAAAGAGCCTAATACCAATATTGGTGATCCACCACAATTAGAACTAGATTTCTAATATTACATATATTATAATATTCTCAGAGAAGAATACCTATATAAGATAGCCCTTCAGCATTATAATTTGTGTTTTATTAGCTGTTTGCTATAAATTAACAAGACCTAAATAATTAGTATTATTAGGGTTTAGAGTATTTTGAAAATGATATTTTTCAAAAATCAATACTAATTATTGGTTTTTTATTAACAATTTGGCACTTTTATTAACAATGATGCTGTATTTAGGCCACTCTGCTTGCTTTATAAAGTAATTGCATTACATTTGTTTCCAAGTAAGACCTTTATTTATTAATTAAACATTTAAACAATGAACAAAGCGGAATTAATTGACGCAATGGCATCAGGAGCTGATTTAAGCAAAAGTGATGCAAAAAAAGCACTTGAATCTTTTATCGGTGCTACAGGTGAGGCTTTAAAAGCTGGCGACCGTGTTGCATTAGTAGGATTTGGATCTTTTTCAGTTTCAACAAGAGCTGCCCGTAAAGGACGTAATCCTCAAACAGGTAAAGAAATTGACATAGCTGAAAAAAAAGTAGTTAAATTTAAAGCTGGTGCTGATCTTTCAAAAATTGTTAAATAACAACAATTTAACTTTAAAAAAAAACGTCTTGAATTTCAAGGCGTTTTTTTTATGGGAGTATGTGAGATCTTCGTTATAGCTTATATTTGTTGTTATAAGCCATTTTTTATTTCATTTTCTCATAATTTCTAATTTAATTCACATGCATAAATTCTGAAAACATGAAAAACTAATTAGGTAATTCTCCTTGATACAATTTCCTTTTGTCCCAAATATTATTTACATCTTTGTATAAAAAATACAATTGTCCATTATTTACTTTGATTTTCTGTGGGAATAACTTTTCAATTTTCGCAACCTCTTTTACCAGTCCACTCCTTAAATTAATTTCAGCAAGTGAATACATAGCGCCACTTGTAAAGATAGTATAGACTTTGTTCTTTTTATTGTCAACAATAATTATTGGTTTCCAATTGTTTTGATTATGATATTCAATATGGATACTTTTTAATAGAACAAGGTTAACAGAAAAAATATCGATCTGCGATTTCAAGTGATTGAAATAGTAAATTGTGTCATTTAGCGTTTGCAGGTATTGAAAAGCTGGTTTATAGTAAACCATTTCTGCAAACCTGAGGATGTCTCCAAAATTTCTTGGTGAATCCTTAGCTACAAATAATGCATGGTCAAAAGCATCCCTCTTTTTTTGCCATTCATACACTTGATCCAAGACTGTAGTCTCATGAGTTTTCTTATCGATTAAGTAAAATGAATGTTTCCATTTTTCATCACCTGAAGTCAATGAGGGCAAATCAGACACATCAATAGCCGCATATTCTTTTTTAGGATTGTTACTTGCTTTGTTCTCAAATGCAATATGTGTACTGGTCTCGAACAAACAATCACCGAGTATGCTGTAAAATTTATCCAAATGAATGGGGTAAATCAACTGGGTTGATTGATTGTTGGAGTATACTTGATAAGCAGAATCTTTTGTTAACAAATGACAGCATCCCATACAATCTTTATATAGTTGTTTAGGTTTCTTTAGGTTGGAAATATCTTTAATGTTAATTGTATCAAAATTATCATCTAAAAAAATAAGTTCATGACAATTCTTGTTATTATTGTATGAAAGAATCAATATATTGGTGTCCATAAAATTATAGTCAATTATTTCTTGGTGACTTCCTTTAAAAACTTTGTAAGTTTCAGCTGTTATTTCTGCTTCAGACAATGTAACTATCCTAGGGTCTAGCAAGATAATCATTGAATCGGCCTTATTCTGAGTAGCGATAATTTGTTTTCCAAAAAAAGAAATGTGCGTAATTGTTAAAACCGCAGGTAAGTGGTTAACCCTAAGCTCAAAAACACCTTTATCGTTTGTAGATGTTCCTATATTTGTATTTTGAAGTTGTATGTTAACACCTTCAATGGGAAGATAAGTATACTGATTTTTAATTACTCCATGAATAGATATCTGGGTTTGAGCCTGTATAAAAGAAGAAACAAAACCTATAATAACCATAACTAACCAAGTTATTATTATAGGTTTTATTATCGTTGATTTGAACAGTTTCACAATTGAGAGTATTAAGTTTTTGTATTAATAATTTAATCTGTTTATTTGATTTATGATTATGTAAATTTTAATAATGTTTGAGTTCTTATTAATTGAAATGTTTTGTCTGTTTTAAATGGCTTACAGCTACAATATATACCCAACACCCAATGTAATAGTCATATAATCAACTTTTTGATTATATGAATTAGAATATGGTTTATCTTCCCAATCCCAGCCTACAGCATCTTTAAACTTAACACTAGAACTAATATAGTTACCAAATAACAGTATATAATAGGAGTTAACCCTATATTTAAATCCTGCACCTAGCATATATCCAAAACCATATCCTTTTGCTCTCTCAATATAATATTCACCTTTTTCATTTATGTCATCAATTTTGGCAGTTCTAATAAGAACCCTCGGCGAATATGAACCAAAATAACCACCCAAAGCCTTAATATCCATCGAAAGATTATTAATTAAGGGAAATCTTAAATATGGGCCAATAAGCATTCCACCGCTTGACCAACTTTCTGTACTTTCAACATTAAAATCATATTCGGGGTACGCGGTATTCAATTGATCTTTATAACTACCATCATTTATACCATTACTGCTATAATTAATAATTATCTGCATCCCGAAGTTATGTGTAAATCGATACGCGTAATCAAATGATACCGCAATACCAGTCGTGGCAAACCCCGATGTTGAATCTTCCAAAACAGCTTTTTTAAAATCATTCAATGGAAATGAAGCGCCAGCGGAAAGACCTATGTACTGGCGATTTACCGATTGCCCAAATGAGAATTGTGAAATTAGCATCAACATTAATAATAATTTTTTCATTTGAATAGTTTTAAAGGGTTAAGTATACTATATAACTAAAAGTCCATATCCAACTGTTTATACCAACTCAAAGTTTCATCCTTATGCCTAATAACTTTACCATTATCTATTAACCACCTAACAACCTGAATAATATCATCCTCATCAAAACCATCAATGGAAGAAACAAGCTCGTATAAATGCATATGCTTACTATTGAGACTATTACTAATTTTTTTTTGAATTGCATCAAATTCAATTTCATTCAAGTCCACTTTGTTTTTGGCCACACAAACATCACAAATACCACAACGTCTTGCATTTTCTTCACCAAAATACTCCAACAATAATTTACTTCTGCACTCAATAGAATTAGTTATAAAATTAAGCATTGCAGAAAGACGTTTCTCAGAAGCCACTTTCTGATTTTTATAATTCCCATCTGAAAGTTGAATATGTTTAGCACTAAGCCTTTCGTAAGAATAAATAAGTTGTGGTTTAACCTTAATGGGAATGTAACTTATTATTTTCATCCTATTGAAATAAATAAGTTTTTTTATGACGTTTTCACGAGTCATTTCAGAACGTTTTGCCAATAACATTTCATTAATATTAATATAATCACTAAAAACACCAGAATAAGATCTCATAATTTCTTTTAGCAATCGGTCGGCACCAGGATTATCAACAATAAAGGTATATAATTCAGTTTTATTTATAGGCACAAATAATTTTGAATACTGACCTGCCGATTGAATATAGAGTAGAAATCCCTCTCTTTCCAAAAATTTTATTGAGTTATATACTTGAAGAACATTAAAATTGTAGTTATTTGCAAAATCAGCAATACTAAAATCAAATCCCATATCCTTGCCTGTCCCTTCGGGTATTTGAAAATAATTTCCAATGGCGTTATATATGCTTTGAATTTTGCTCATAGAAGGGAAGGAAGCTAACAATCTTTCTTTTACATTAACAATATCCTTATCATTATACAATAATGTTGCTGCTGACATTTGTAAATCGCGCCCTGCCCTGCCTGCCTCCTGAAAATACGACTCGATAGAATCAGGCAAATCGTAATGCACAACATTTCTAACATTAGATTTATCAATACCCATACCAAAAGCATTTGTAGCTACAATAATCTTTACTCTACCTAAAGTCCAATCTTTTTGTCTTACATCTCTAATTTTAGCATCCAACCCAGCATGATAATATGTTGCACTAATATTATTTTTGTTAAATACTTCAGCTAGTTCCCTTGTTTTTCTTCTACTACGTACATAAATAATAGCTGAATTATTATCATCTTTTAGCTTTCTGATTAAAAAACCAGTTTTATCAAATTCTTTAATAACATTATATGCTAAATTTCTTCTTTCGAAACTAGTTTTTAAGACATTAGGTTTTGCAAACTCGAGTTTTTCCATAATGTCATTAACAACGGAGGGTGTTGCAGTAGCTGTAAGTGCTAAAATTGGAACTTTTGGGATAATTGATCGTATTTCGGAAATTTTAAGATATGGTGGTCGAAAATCATAACCCCATTGTGAAATACAGTGAGCCTCATCAACAGCCAATATGCTAACTTTCATACGACTTATCACATCCCTAGTAACTTCACTTGCAAGTCTCTCAGGCGATATGTACAAAAATTTAAGATTTCCCACTAAAGCATTGGAATAAACAGACTCTACTTCATCATAATGCATGCCTGAGTATATTGCTGCAGCTTTGATTTTGTTTTTCTTAAGATTAGCAACCTGATCTTTCATTAATGCTATTAGTGGTGTAATAACAATACAAGTACCATTAATTATTAATGCCGGCACTTGAAAGCAAACCGATTTCCCACCGCCTGTGGGTAACAATGCAAGAGTATCCTTACCATCTATTATTGAGTCAATAATTTCCTCCTGCATTGGTCGGAATGCTGCATGCCCCCAATAACTAATAAGTATTTTTTTTGCTTCTAAACTCATATATCACAAAGATAGGGGAATTTAGACAAAATTAAGAAAAAAATAGAAGAAAATAAGGATGAAGACTAATTTCCAAGCAAGCTTGTTAAAACTGAAAAAAGCTCCTTGTAATTAATTGGCTTTTTAAGATAACCATCACACAAATTATCAAGACATCTTTTTTTATCTTCCAAATTAGAGAATGCTGTTTGTGCTATAATATAAATACTTGGATTTTCTTTTTTAATAATTTCTGAGGCTTCAAATCCATCCATTACAGGCATCCTAATGTCCATAAAAATCAAATCAATGGATTTATTATCACGACAAATATCAACAGCCTCTTTACCATTTTTAACCCAAATAACATTTGCTTTGGTGTGTTGTAGAAGCCCCTTTAAATAAATAAAGTTTTGAACAACATCATCAACTATTAAAATTGTATACTTCGACCAATTAACTCCCCCAATATTAAATGATTGATTAATGTATTTATCATTACTATTGTTTGAATTAGTGTTAATAGGTATAGTAAAATAAAATGTTGATCCTTCATTTAATTCAGAATCTACCCAAATATTACCACCTAGTAGCTCAATAAATGATTTACTTATTGCCAACCCTAAGCCAGTACCTTCTTTATTCTTACTATATGTATCTTTATCTTGTCCATATTGGTCAAATATGATATCCTTTTTGTCGGAACTAATGCCTACTCCTGTATCCTTTACAAAAAATTGGATGTTAGTTGGTGAAACTCCTGAATATCCAAACTCTATATACCCTTCTTCAACAAACTTAATAGAATTCGTTAATAAATTACTAAAAACTTGTCGAAGACGATGTGCGTCAGTCTCAATTTTTAAATTATTAATCTGGTCTGATAATATCAACCTAAGTTCAATATTTGATTTACCTCTATTTTCTTTTTCGTGTTTAAAAGTTAAAAGTACTTCTTGCAAAAAACTATTAACATTAAATTCAGCTTTTTGAATGGTAACTTCACCTGCCTCAATCTTTGATATATCAATAATATCGCCAATTAATTGCATAAGTGATCTGCCGGCACTTTGAATAAGTTTTGTAAACTGACCTCTCTCCTCATCAGTAGTATCTTCATCTAAAAGCAAATCAGAGAACCCTATTATGGAGTTTAATGGAGTACGAAGTTCATGAGACATACTTGCCAATGATAAAGATTTTTGCTTATTAGCTTCATCTGATTTTCGAGTTATCTCGATCAATTTTTTTTCGTAATCCTTCCTCTTGCTAACATCACGAATTATTGCAAGTATATTGTACTCACTACTTCCTTCAAGTTTAGTAAGACTTATTTCTGAGAAAAAATTAGCACCATCTTTTTTCTTATGTATCCACTCAAAACTTTGAGGATTCCCCTTCAGTGCATTGGAAAGAAAACCTTTTTTATTATATCCAATATTCTCATCCATCTCATCAAAAGAAGGAGAAATATCACTAATGGTCTTTCCTATTAACTCAGTTCGCTCATAATCAAACATTTGACAACCCATATTATTAATGTCAACTATTGAATTATTGTTCAGTAAAACTATGCAATCATTTGCATTTTCAAAAACAGCATGATATCTATACTCACTACTTTTTAACCCCTTATATGTCTGAATATGCTCCTCTTCAAGTACAAGTAACAATGCAAGGCTTTTTATAGTATTAAGCTCTTCATCCGAAAACTCTCTAACAACAGTGTCGACAATTGCCAATGATCCAATGGTTTTATTACCCAGTCTAACAGGAACTCCAAGATAGGATTTTAAATTATATTTTTTAACAGCAGAATCAGATATTTCATATTCTGTGCCATTCAAATCATTAATAATTATTGTTTTATCTTGACCTAAAATAGTTGCTTCATAACATATATGACCAGTAGCATAATCAACAATAGGTTTTTCTTTATTATTCATTTCGCTTGTTATGCCATACAAAATAGAGTTCTTAGAATCAATTTTGTTATACACGCAAAATAAACCACCAAGAATCAATTTTGTTTCTTTAACGATAACTAGTATGTTTTTATCAGGCTCAGGAGTAAGCTTGCTGATAATATTACTAAAAGAAAAATTCATAGGGTAAATATTTAGGCTTACTACAAAAATTTAATCAACCAAAAGGACTTCCTAATTTGCTTTTAAACTAAAAAAACCATAAAAGTCACCAATGATTACATAACAAAACAGATAAATTAAAATTAATATCTAAACAAATTCCTCTTTAATTTCAGTTAATTCTTCAACCAAAAGCGCACTACTAATTTTAAAAGCTGCAAATACTTCATCAGCACCATCCATATTTGTATCAGAACCCATAATTTCCAGCTGTTTAGCCTGTTCTACTACAGTTGGGGCTACAAAATTTGCAATAACTCCCTTTATACTATGTGAATTAAATTTAAGACTATCATAATCAACGTTTTTTATACTTTCGGTAATAGCCACTATTCTTTCCGGATACTCATTTAGGAAAATATTAATAATCTCCACTACTATTTCATTATCGAAATATTGAAATGTTTCAGTAAATTGTTCTTTATCTATTACTCCCATTGGTTAATTGTGTTAGTTATGCCTTCATTTCATTGAAAAATCAAAATTATTCAATGTTTGGGTATGACAAAATTAACAAAACTTTTTTCCTAATTAGGGTTTTAAAAATATATATTTTCGTTTTTAAGTTAAAAGGAATTAGCTAGAAGCCCAACAATGAGCCAACCTGAAAAGTTAAAAATGACACTAAATAGGCTAAAGCTGTAGTATAAACAGTTAAAAATAAAGACCATCGCCAGTTACCTGATTCGTTTTTAATGGCGGCAATTACCGCTATGCATGGAAAGTAAATAAGGATAAATAGCATAAACGAGAGGGCAACTAAAGGAGTAAATACAGGTTCACCTTTTTTATCTCCACTTATATAAACCTGACTCTTAATTCGTTCAACCAACAAATCATTATTTTCAGGATTGCCACTAGATTGATAGAGAACACCCATTGTGCTTATCACAATTTCTTTTGCTGCCGACCCTGCAATCAAACTTATTCCCATTTTCCAATCAAAACCTAGCGGTTTTATAACTGGTTCAATAAACTTACCAAGCATACCAATGTAGGAATTTTCTTGTAAATCGCTAGTTTTAGCTGAATTAAGAATAGCTATGGAATCACTGAGTACGTAGCTTGGTGTAGCTTGTTGAAGCATTTGTGATTCAATAATAGAAATTTTATTATCGTATTCACTCGTGATATCAACATTCTGCGGAAAATACCCAAGTGCCCATACAATAACTGAAGCAATTAGAATGATACCACCCATTTTTTTTATATACTGCTCCCCTTTAAACCATGTTTGCTTTAATACTGACGATAATACTGGCATACGGTAAGGAGGAAGCTCCATAACAAAGGGAACAACTTCAATTTTAAACAGTGTTTTTTTCATTACCCAAGCAACTATTCCGGCTAATAAAATACCTAACATATAAATCCCAAACAATAAGGTACCCCTGTAGTCTGTAAAAAATGCATTAATTAATAGTATATAAACGGGATACCGTGCACTACACGACATAAATGGTATAATAAGCATAGTTACAAGCCTATCATTTTTGTTCTCAATTGTGCGTGTTGCCATGATGGCAGGAACATTGCAGCCAAACCCCATAAGCATGGGTACGAATGACTTCCCATGTAACCCAACCTTGTGCATTAATTTATCAACAATAAATGCTACCCTTGCCATGTATCCGGTAGCCTCCATTAAAGTTAGAAAGAAAAATAATATTAGAATATTTGGAAGAAAAACAATTACTCCTCCTACCCCACCTAAAATACCATCCACAAGCATATCCTTAAACATTCCATCAGGAAGCCAATTTGAAAGTAAATTACCGGTATACGACACAAGCATCTCAATCCATTGCATTGGATAATCACCAATATAAAAAGTACTTTGGAAGGTAATCCAAATAGCAAATAAAAAAATTGGATAACTTAGCAATTTGCTTGTTACAATATTGTCTATTATCCTGCTTCGTGTAATTCTATTATGTCTGGTATTAGGCTTAAGTGTTTCTTTTAATGCACCTTCAATAAAACCATATTTTGCATCAGTAATTACAGTTTCAATATTCTCGTTACGAAGCTTCGATATACTTTCCGATTCAATAACAGCTTCCTTCTTTATTTGAGCTGCATTACTACAAATGTTTATTCGTTTAAGCTCCTCATCGTCTTGTTCAAGAAGTTTAAGAGCTAAATATCTTGGAGAAACTTTATTGGTTAATTTTTTGTTATCATCAATATTTATTAAATCTTGTAGCTTTTTAATGGCTTTTTCAATTCTATTTCCATAGTTTATGTGAATATGCCTTGCAGTAGGTTCATTGTCTGTACAAACAGATATTATTGTATCAAAAAGTTTTTCAATACCTTTTCCCTTAGAGCCCACAGTTGTAACCATAGGTATGCCAATCATTTTTGAAAGACTTGGGTAATCAAAAATATCATCTTTTTCCAAAAACTCATCCCACATATTTAATGCTATAACAACCTTGATATCCATATCAATAAGTTGTGTTGTGAGATACAAATTGCGTTCTAGATTGGATGTGTCAATTACATTTACAACAACATCTGGAATTTGATTTACAATGTGTTCTCTAACATATAACTCTTCGGGTGTGTAACTTGTAATAGAATAAGTGCCAGGTAAATCAACAATATTAAAAGTATAACCTAAATGCGTAAATTGTGCTTGTTTAGCATCAACAGTTATACCTCCATAGTTACCAACTTTTTCTTTTGAGTGTGATGCAAAATTAAATATAGTTGTTTTACCACAATTAGGATTACCCACAAGAGCAACATTAATAATTTTACTTTTACTGCTAATTGGTGATATATTTAAGGATTGTTCGAGTTGCAATATACCTTCAAACTCTTTTTTTAATCCATTTGAATTACCAGTATTTACTTCTATCAATGATGCTTCACTTCGCCTTAGCGAAACCTCATAGCCCATTACATTATATTCAATTGGATCCTTTAGTGGTGCATTTTTTACAACAATTACCTGTTTACCAACAACAAAACCCATTTCGATAATGCGTTTCCTGAAGGCTCCTCTACCTCTAACTTTAATGATAATTGCCTTATCACCGCTTTTAAGTTCTGATAGATTCATGAGTTATATTGATTATGATAATTAT
>Ga0307988_1001536_pt1 | contig 12836 bp, 10 predicted proteins | sample EllFjometagen183_FD_203166 | JGI IMG/M metagenome (GOLD analysis project Ga0307988, IMG submission 203166) | Marine microbial communities from Ellis Fjord, Antarctic Ocean - #183 | ecosystem: Environmental > Aquatic > Marine > Unclassified | place: Southern Ocean | collected 2014-10-08 | reverse complement strand
ATAAGGGCAACAATACGATCAAGTTTGACAGGTGCAATACCAACTGCATAGACAATATCCCTGATGCCATGATCAAAATAATATTCAGCTTCCTTGAGGGTCGAAACTGTAATACCGCCAGATTGTCCGGCGATGGCCAGAGCAAGGACATCAATATTTTTTGCTGTCTTACCATGAGGTCTCAGGTTGACTCCAAGATCCTTCATCCGGGCGTGGAGAGAAGAAATATTTTTTTCCATTTTCCCTCTATCTAAAACCAGGCATGGTGTTTCTAATCCAAACAGATCCATTGTGACCTCTCCGAGTTTATCCTTCTTTAACAACTGCAATGGCTTCAACTTCTATCTGGAAACCAAAATGCAATTCTCTGGTTGGTACTATTGCACGCGCCGGACGATGTTCACCAAAAAAATCGGAATAAACTGCATTAACTCGGTCCCATAATGAAATATCAGATATATAAACAGTCACCTTCAGCACTTGATCTATACCACTTTTTCCTTCTTTCAGGATGGCTTCAAGATTTGCCAGCACCTGACCTGTCTGCTCTTCAATGGTGCCGACATATTTCTCTTTACTTCCAGGATTAATTGGGAGCTGGCCGGAAATATAGATAAGCCCCATATGTTCTATAGCCTGAGAATAATGACCCGCCGGGGAAGGGGCGCCAGTTGTAAAAATTTCTTTCATATAAATCTCCTTCTGCTGTTTTTCCGATAAAACTTTTTGCCTTAGCCATCTAAGGCATTGAATGCCCTTTTAACAAGTTTATCAGCCAATAAAACCTCATTTAAAAGAATATGTCTCCCCTTTCCATACCGCTCAGTTTTTTTCTCAAAGTCCCGATATGGGAAAATATCTTTTTTAACATATCACTTTCTATATGCGTAAGTTCCGATAAAGTAACAAAATTATCCGCCTGCTCACCCATATTAATTTTCCCAACCTGGTGCCTGAATCGTATCTGCATGAGATAGTTATAAGATTCAACAATTTCCTGACAAGAATCCTTCGAAAGAACATCTTTATCACGAAGGAGTTCAAGCCGCTGCAGTGTATTTGTACTATCAAGAGAATGCTTTATCGCATAAATCCTTGCAAAACCCACTATCATGGCCAAAACGTGTTTGATATTAAAACTGTCTGCGTGAACTCCTCCCGACTCAACAGATATGTTGCCAAAAAAATCCAGCGGAATTTTAAATAACAGCGTATTTTCGGCCATCAGATGAAAGAAGGCCGGACGCCTGGCGACAATTTTACTGATATGATTTTTTATCTCTTCCACATAATGCCAGTCACCATATCGGCACTTGAGATCAAAAAATATTCCTACCTCCATAAGATCCTGAGGATTTGCCTCAGCAACCCAGCTGCTGAAATATTCTTTCCATGTATCAAGAGGCTGGCACCATTTGGGATTCATGGCCATGATATTTCCCTTACAGAAGTCATAGCCAACTCTATCCAGGGCTGTGCATATACTGCTACTCAAACCGGCAAAATAATCCGTAACATAATCCAGCCGATCTTCGGGGACATCCTCAAAAATTACTGCGTTATCCTGATCCGTAGCCAGAGTCTGCTCTCCCCGCCCTTCACTTCCCAGGCTGACAAAAGCAAACCTCACCGGCGGCTCTCCGCATTCAGCGAGAGCGAAAGCGATCACCTTATCAAAAACGGCGTCCGAAATTGAAGTTATAATTCTTGTTATATTTTTGGCATGCACACCACTGTCAATGAGAGCCTTGACTATTCTTGGAAGTCTGGAATGGCTTACAGTGATTTGTTCAACATCTGCGGCCTCATTGATCTCGTTAATGAGAAAAGTTGTCGAAAACCGCTGTACTTCGAGTAACTCTTCATTGCTGATTACACTTACGACTTTGCCTTTGGCGTCTTTTACACCAAGATGCTTAATTCCTTTTTCATTCATCAACAATATCGCTTCAAAGATCATTGCAGTCTCGTCTACTGAAATAATCGGAGAGCTCATCACCTCTTGAACGGCTGTATTAAGAGAAATATTTTCAGCAACAACTCTTTCCCTCAGCACTAAATCAGTTATTATACCTGTATGTATTCCCTGATCATTTTTGATCAAAAGAGCATTGACTCGAAATTTGACCATCTTCTGTGCAGCTTCCAGCACAGACATATTAAAATCAGCATCAACACAATCACCGAGGATATCTCCTACCGGTTGGTTTAGAAACATCATCGCTGTCTGTAATTCCACGATCAGTTTATCCCTCTCCTGATCACGTTTTTTCTGTTTTGTTACATCTTCTACAATACCATCTAAATATAAAGGTTTCCCCCTGCTGTCTCTGGTCAATACCAATGAAAGAGCAACCGTAGTAACTCTGCCTTTTCCATCTTTAAGTGAAATAACTTTTTCTTTAACCAGCCCATCTCTTTTCAGAATTTCCATTAATTCTGATTTGCTACTTTTTTCATCCAGATAATCGGCTAGATGAGACCGCATCAGATCATTCTCAGTCAAACCAAATAATTTCAAAGTCTCAAGGTTAGCTTCGAGGAAACGAAAACCTTTTTCTGATGTCGTGCGAAATATACCTATAGGTAGTCTACTGGTCAGTAATTTATACTGTTCACGACTTTCTCCAAGCTGCTGCTTCATTCTTTTCTGACGACTCAAATCCCGGGCGGTCATAAGCAGTACATGCTCGTCACCAAACAATTTGGTGAAAAATTTCAGTCGGGCCTGAATTTTCCGACCATCACTCATAAGCATCGAAATTTCAACTGTTTCAGGTCCTTCCCCTCCACTTAAAAGTGACCTGACATCTTCCACCACATTCGAATCTTCAATATGGTCTACCGGAAACAATTTCATTACATCAATCGACTCTATCTCTTCAGCGGTATACCCGAGGAGGCTTCCCATACTACTATTGGAATAGATACACTTTCCATCCAAAATCATCATGATGGGTTCTGTAGCTGTCTCAACCAGAGTTTTGTACTTTTCTCTCGACTTTTTAAGTTTTGCTTCAGCGATCCTCCTTTTCTTCTCAGCAGCAAGGCTCTGCCGGCCAATATAAAATAACAGCAAGGAAAATATCAGCACAGCACCAAGAGCTATAGCAGTAAGTCTATCGGAAATTTCCTCTGTTTTTAACTGGACGTCATCAAGAAACACACCGGTACCCACAATCCAACCCCATGGCTGATGTTTTTTGACATAAGAGAGTTTCGATACCACTTTCTTGTCACTGTATTTGGTGTGCCACGTATGAAAGAGGTACCCGTCCTGGTTAGCGGATGTTGCACGTATGAATTCGAGGAAAATACGTTTCCCATGGGAATCTTTATATTGCCTAAGATCCTTGCCAATAAGCTCTTTAGAGTAGGGATGCATCACCATCTTCGGCTGCAAATCACAAACCCAGAAATAGTTCTGATTTGTATCGCCATATCGCAATCTTTCGATCTCAGCAAGAGCCTTCTGCTGTGCATCTTCTAAACTCAGTAAACCGCTTTTCTCTTTTTGTTCATAAAGATCCACAATGCTCCAGGCAACATTTGTCAATTCTTTGATCATTGACCTTTTGCTATCTAAAAAACTTTTTTCAAAGGACGGAATGATAATCAGGTAAATAAAGGAGATGAGAAGGATAACAGCCAGTGAAGGGGGCAATATTAAAGAGACAGCAAATTTATACCGCTTTTTATATTCCTTCCCAAACGTTTGCATCAGATAAAAACCGTTGATTCGAAGGCCGCGGGCCTGGATATTTTTTTACTGTGATTCGAAATACACCTCTGAGCGGCATAACTCAACTCGAACAGTTCAGGTCTTTTCGGCAAGGCTGAAAACAGAGCCTTAACTACTTCAGGATCAAATTGATGTCCTGCACCGTTCTGCATATTTAATATTGCATCTTCCAGATTCATTTTGGCAAAATATTTTCTGCCAGCCAGCATTGTTTCAAAGGCATCACAGACCGTCAGGATCCGGACTCCAAGGGGAATGTTTTTTCCTTTCAAACCATCCGGGTAACCTGTACCGTCAAATCTTTCATGATGGTGAAGAATCAACGGCTCAATATCGCTCAGGAAAAGCAGAGGACGGGTTATTCTGGCACCCACTTCGGGGTGAAGCTTTACAATATCCATCTCTTTGCGAGACAAAATCCCGAGGCGCCGCAAAATATCATCTTCCATACCAATTTTGCCTATATCATGCAGTAATCCGCCATGATATAGCGTTTCCACTTCACTTTCGGGCAATCCCATTTCTTCCGCTACTATCTTTGTATACTGGGCGACCTTAACCGAATGGCCATGTGTTTTTTCATCTTTTGCCTCCAGTGCCAGAGCCAGTCCTTCGACCATTTGACGGAGATTTGACATCATTTTTTCGTCATTAACAATAGCCCTACGCAGCGCAATCGCTCCCTGCTCACCAAGGGCTGTCACCAGTTCCATTTCACTTGTGCTGAGTTGTCTGTTATCGTGAAAATAGACGGCCAGGATACCACTACACGGACCGGAAATATCAAAAAAGAGTCCTGTTATCGATCCTACCCTCCTCTTCCCGAACCGCTCCAGGTCGGGAATTCTATGGTCGTGACGTGCATCTTCAATAAAAACCGACGGACTGCAATTCCTGTCAAATATAGTTACGAGAGCATCGTATCCGACTTCATCAAGGCTGCGATAAGAAAACCCGTCCGAATACTTGGATGTTATCATTTTCTTAGAATGATCTGTGATCCAGAAAATACATCCTTTCGCGTTCAATATTTCTTTGATCTGAGTAACAATAGTCTCGAGAATATCTGAGCTCTTCTCCCCTGAGTGGATTGCTTTACTCACTTCTGTAAAAACTTTAAAAAACGCTGAATAATCTCCGGTCATGGCTACTCCAAGAACTTTTGAACATATCTGTCAAACGATACCGTCACTAAAAAATGAATCAACCTGTTCCTCTGAATATCCAGCCTCAAGAAGGATACTACGGGTGGACTCTCCAAATTCGTCAGGCAGGCTCCTCAAACTCCCAGGCGTTTCTGAAAGTTTTACAGGAATACCGAAAGAATTCCTCCGGGTTCCCTTTTTGTCTGTATACTCAAAGACCATATCCCGTTCGCGGAAGAGAGGGTCTGCAAAAACCTCCTCCATGGTTTGTACCGCCGTATAACAAATTTCCAGTTCACCAAGTTCCTCTTCCCATTCAGAAAGACTCTTCTTCACAAACTGAAGCCGTAAAAATTCTATAATCTCGTCTCTTCTTTCTTCATCATATTGCAACGAAATATAGTCAGATCTATTAAAATGGACACAGAGTATTTCCCAGAATCTGTTTTCGACGGCTCCAATTGAGAGATATCTTCGATCACTTGTCTCATAGGTGTTATAACAGCCATAACGGTGAGACAGTAAAGTATCAGAGACCTTTGGCTGCTGCCCTGTAAGCATTGAGAAATAGTTGGGCAGGCTTAGAAGGCCGAGTATACCATCGGTCATGGAAATATCTATATACTGCCCTCTACCTGTCTTCTCTCTTGCATAGAGAGCCAGCAGAATCCCGATGGCTCCGTTCATGGCACCTCCGGCAATATCTGCAATCTGCACCCCCGGAATGGAGGGGAGCCTGTCTTTCTCACCGATCAGTCCGAGCACACCGGACATACTGAGATAATTCACATCATGACCTACACGCTGAACAGCGGGTCCAGTCTGTCCATAGCCGCTGATTGAACAGTAGATAACCTTAGGATTAACCTTTTTCACCGCCTGATAATCAACCCCAAGCCTTTTAACGACACCGGGTCGAAATCCCTCGAGGATTATATCCGCACTGCCTGCAAGTTTGAAAAATATTTCCTTGCCAGCGGAGGTTTTAAGATTAAGAGACATATGCCGCTTATTCCGGTTAATATCATTAAAGAAAAGTCCGTCTTTTTTAAACCTCTGGTCCTCAATGGCAATCACTTCAGCCCCATGATCCGCGAGGATCATGGAACAGTATGGTCCCGGAAGCATACGGGAAAGATCAAGAACCTTAATACCCCCTAACGCACCCTGCATATCCATGTGGTCCCTCGTCTTATCAGTTAAAATTCAATTCCCTTTTTCGCCTTAATTCCCTGCTCGTATCCATGTTTAACGGACTCTATTTCAGAAACCGTGTCAGCTATTTCAAGGAGTTTTGGGTCAGCGTCCCTTCCAGTCAGAATGACGGATAGCCGCTGCGGTTTTTTCATAATTACTTCGACTATTTTCTCAACATCCAGAAAATCGTAATGCGGCAGATAAGTTATTTCGTCGAGAACGATAAGATCATAAAGATCGCTCTCAATTTTTTCTCTCGCCAGTTCAAACCCTTCTCTTGCCACCGTCCGATCTTCATCAATATTTTCTTTTTTGAAAACAAACCCCCGACCACAGATGAACCAATCGAGGTTTTCAAGCTTCTCAGCCATTATTCTTTCACCGTACTGGCCTTTCCCCTTAAGAAATTGAATAATACAGACCTTGTGCCCGTGCCCCAGCGCCCTGAACACAGTACCAAGGGCCGCTGTTGTTTTACCTTTACCATTTCCCGTATTAACGATAACTCTTCCAATGTTTGACATAAACCCTCCCGGCAAGCCTCCTTTTTCAGCACCTGCAGTCATATTTCTTCTGTATTTTTAAATACTCTCCCACACCTGTATTTATTGATACTTTACACCATGTTCGAAAATAATTGATATAAAACCAGTTGACAAAAGATAAATAATCAAATTATAAATAGCCCAACAAGACTGAGCGCTCGTTCAATTTCAATATACTCGATTGTCCAAAAACGCGCTCTTTTTTACTCATTACAAAATATGACTGAGCGCTCAATCCTAAACAGCTCGCCGAGTGACAAGCAGCTTCAAGCTATCTTGAATAACTGTTTTTTTGCTCAAGTTTCTGCTTTATGATTTTGCATGGTTCTCGTTAGTTTTGAATACAGTTTGTTGCATATGTTGAATTGATAGCATGTTTTTCTGTTGGATAACTTTTACTAGGAGGAGAAGATGAATAGTACGTACAAAAAGGAAATCTGGTACACGCTGGGTTTTAGTGTCTTGTTGTTGATGTGCGGGCATAGCGGTCTGATCTTTTCTGCTTTTCCAGGTTTACGGGATGTTATGATTTTGGGTTTCCCCTCTCAATATCTCATTCCTGTTGGTATGGGTTGGATTGGCTTAATGGTCGTAGTTGTCGTCCAGGCTAAACTTACTAATCAGCTTGATGACGAAATAGAAGCTGTTAACGCTACCTCAACCACGAAAGGCGAATAAATTATGGAAGAACAAAAATGGGTGCTTGAAAACCCCACTCTAGGAATTATTTTTGTCGCCGCCTCTTTTATCATCTTTTACTTTATAGGCTGGTACTCTGCACGTGCAGCAAAATCATCCACTGACTACTGGACTGCCGGACGTAACATCGGTGCTCTGGCAAACGGCCTCGGCATGGCCTCCAGTTATATGAGCCTTGCCACCTTTATGGGCGTTACCGCACTTATCCTCAAACTCAAAGTGCCTTTTGTCTACATGTGGATCCAGTTCGGCCTCAGCATCCCGCTTATTACACTCTGGTACGGCACACCACTTAGAAGGATGGGTGCCTTCACTCCTGCTCACTTTGTGCGGGAACGTTATGGCTTGAGCACATCATATGTTACAGTTATTTTTATGATTCTCATCATGCTTATGTATGCTCTCGGCCAGATGATCGGTGTCGCCAAAGTCTTTGAAATGCTTTTCGGTATCAACTATACCGTCGCATTGATATGTGGCGGGGCACTCATTGTCGGCTATGTAGCCATCGGCGGCATGTACGGCACCTCTTATAATGCGGCATTCCAGATGGTTCTTATGGGAGTTGCATTTATCATACCCCTGGGAGCTATTATGAAGGCCATGGGTGGAACAGGATGGTACTTTCCGCCACTGCTTTACGCAGATATGGTTCCCGCAATGCTCGAGAAGGTGCCTGATTTTTTCGACATGAAATATGGTTTCAAATGGTACTTTTCTCTTATTCCGTGTTTCACAATCGGAGCCATGGGACTACCTCACCTTGGCATGAGAATATACACATCCAAAAGCCTGAAAAGCGCTCGAGGCGCAATGGTATGGTTCAGTTTTTTCTGTGGTATAGTTTTCAGCGCAACATACACCATGGGATTTTCCGGAGTTTTCTTCCAGGCTACATCCGGTACCGCCATTGCTGCATCCGATTATGACAAAATCACGCTTATTCTTAACTCTGTCTACAACGCCCCATGGGTACTTGCATTTGTTATCGCCGGTGCTATAGCTGCTGGTCTTTCCACTATCAGTGCAAACCTTATGGCAATTGGTGCACTGATATCCCAGGATATTATCGCCACAATCAGGCCCAATCTTTCTGATAAAACCATGCAGGTAATCGGTTACAGCGCTATTACCGGTGGAGGTATTATAGCCATCCTGATCGCTCTGAATCCGCCGACTTTCCTCGTCGTTAGTATTCTCTGGGCTTTCGGTCTCGCCGGTGTTACAATGGCACCTCTCGTGATTATGGGCGTCTGGTGGAAACAGGCTAATCGTTATGGGGCAAGTTCTGCAGCTTTGGTTGCCGGCTTGACTTACATTGCCGTTTCTCCTTATTTATTTCCAAATATCACAATTGCCGGCGGGCTGCCCGCCAAAGTGGGAATGTCAGGAGCTCTTTTATGTGTACCGCTCTCATTTTTAGTTTTGACAATTGTCTCACTTATTACCAACCGTATCCCTGCACTCGTTGCAAGGATTCCACATGAGCAAGATAAACGGCTGGTTGACAGCATTCACGGCTGGAAAGAGTATGATGATGAACGCTATAACAGCACATCTGCCGGAATCATAGTAGCGGCAGTAAGTCTTTTCTTCGTCATATGGGCGATACTGCCCGGCGGTTGGACTGCCTGAAAAAGTGCTCATTTTGTAAATGTATAAATTCAGTACCGTCTTTTTTTAAACAGAAAAAAGACGGTACTGGACTCTTAAAACAGTTTTACCTAGAAAACATCTATGTCCTACGTGTCTGTACTTTCCAGCCTTATTTCCCGAGACGAAAAGATTTTCCAACTTGCAGTGGATGGAAAATGTAGAAAATTTGTTGTCCTGAATCTTGCAATCCTTGGCATATTTTTTGGATTATCAAATTTTATTGGCACTCTCTCCACCACACCAAACCTCCCACTTGATGGTAAATTTGCCCTTATAACCCCTCTTGCTTTCTTTATTGCAGGTTTCTTCAATATGGGTTCCGCCCTTATAGGCTTAATTCTCATATACTGGGCGGCATCTCAAGCTTTTGGCGGACGGGGAGGATTCATTCTTATTTTTGACCTGATAGGTCTTACCCTCGTTCCCTTCTGGCTCATAGCCCCTCTCTTAAATTACGTTATTAAATTCAACACATCCCAGGGATTATCCGTCATACTCCTGGCACTTGTCGGAATAACCTCTATATGGGCATTCATATTAACCAGAAGTAGTCTAATTATTGGACAGGGGCTAAGCCGAAATAAGGCAACTTTTGCCGTCTATGGCATATGGATTTTCAGCGTAAGCTCTGTTTATGTCTTCCTGCCATAACAGACTCTCCACTTTCCCTCCCCTCATTATCAAAAAATCACTTATCTGAGTTGTGATCTTTTCTAAACCGGAGTATTGATATCTTCCACAAGAAATATCCGCTGCTGAATCATGACCACGCGGACTCTTGTCGCATATATCGAACACCATGAATTGACACAGTTGAGGATAGAAAACAATGCGTTATAAAATTGCAATCAATGGTTACGGGCGTATAGGGCAATCAGTCCTCAGAGCCCTTTACTCCAGCCCTTATAAATCCAACTTAAGTATCGTCGCAATAAATGAGTTGGCTGACATCCAGACCATTTCTTACCTCACCCGGTACGATACAACACACGGCCGTTTTCCTTATCCTTTAACCCATGACCATGACCATCTATATATCGGAGAGGATAAAATAAGAATTCTCAACCAGCAGTCAGCGGGCAAACTCCCCTGGCGGGAATTCGACGTGGACCTGCTTTTTGAATGTTCAGGTTCTTTTACAGACCGCCACACTGCTGAGGAGCATATCAACAGTGGTGCAAAACGGCTCCTTTTTTCACAGCCAGCCGGCCTCGATGTAGATGCAACCATTGTTTACGGTTTTAATGAAAGCGAACTTAGACCGGATCATACCATTGTTTCAAATGCATCGTGCACTACCAACTGTATTGTTCCAATTCTCCATACTCTTGACAGGGAACTTGGTATAGAAAGCGGTGTTACAACAACAATCCATTCAGCCATGAATGATCAGCCTGTGATTGACCGCTATCACCACACCGATCTCCGACTCACCCGCAGTGCTCTACATTCTATAATCCCTGTAAATACCGGACTTGCTGCCGGTATTGATCGACTTATGCCTCAGCTAGCAGGTAAATTCAGCTGCCTCCACCTTCGAGTACCAACTATAAACGTCTCGGTCATGGATCTCTCGCTGAATGTAAAAAAAGACACCTCAGCTGAAAATGTAAACAGGCTCATCCGGAATAGCGCAGAGGGGCCTCTCAAAGGACTCGTTGGTTATACTGAAGAACCGCACGCATCCATAGATTTTAATACAGATCCCCGCTCATCAATTTTCGATGGCACTCAGACTAGAGTATGCGATAACCGACTGATTAAAATGTTATGTTGGTTTGACAACGAATGGGGCTTTGCCAACCGAATGGTTGACGTAGCTATGTCCTGGCTTTCTCTAAAGCGCTTCTAAACTAAAAAATTAAGGACTGCAATCCGTGACTATTCTTTATGCAAGAGGAAAAAATATGAAATGGAATCTTAATAAAATTGAATTTCTCTACCCGCCGGATAATTTCCCCGGTTCTTTCGCAAATGAAAAAATGCAGATCAAACATAAGGCGCTGCAGGAGGAAAAAATAAATGCCATTCTAAAAGACCTTTCGGCTTCCGAAGACCCTTTGACGGCAATGCAGGCACTCAACAACCTGGATCATATCCAGTTCCTGCGCAATAACATCGAAGAATTCAAAAAGCATACATGTCTGGAAGAAACGGTCCTCAAGCTTTACTGCAGAAAAAACAGTGCTTTCTCCTCGGAAGGAATAGACGATATCTGGCACAATCTTTTCCTTAAATGTGATGCGAAAAGATTTTACAGCCTTGGATCTTCTTCCCCTAAGGAAAAAATCACAGCCTTTCGAGGATCAATTGCCGGGGTGAGAGAGGGGTTTTGCTGGACAATAAACAGGAAGAAGGTCGACTGGTTCCTGGAACGATGGAGTGACAAAGAACAGGGAGGCGGCACTGTCTTCTCAACCATAATTTCCAGCAGTGACATCCTTATCTATTTCAAGGATACGGAGAGCGGAGAACTGATTGTTACTCCGCAATTTCTCAAAACGGCCCAGATAGAGACAGTATAACATTTAACGTTTCTATTCCACCGTTACACTCTTGGCAAGATTCCTCGGTTGATCAACGTCACAACCACGTTTTGATGCAATCTCATAGGCCAGAATCTGGGCAGGTATAGTGTACAGGATAGGATTCATTTCATCGGAAACTTTTGGTAGATAAATAACGTCCTCCGTAAGCTTTCGTAAATGGCTGTCACCCTTCGTACCAATCAGAATAAGACGCCCCTGCCGTGCCTTTATTTCCTCGACGTTGGAAAGGCTCTTCTGATACACATCATCCTGCGGAACCAGTGCAAGTATAGGCATTTCCTTATCTATAAGAGCTATCGGGCCATGCTTAAGTTCACCAGAGGCATACCCCTCTGCGTGAATATATGAAATTTCTTTCAGCTTTAACGCCCCCTCAAGAGCTATCGGAAAACTCAAGCCACGCCCGACAAAGAGAAAATCCCTGCAGTCATAAAATTTTTCAATGAGCTTTTTTATATCAGCCTGGATTCGCGGCAACTCCCGCTCGACAACTCCTGCTATATCAATCAGATTTTTTCCCAGCTCACTGCTCTTTTCAGATGAAAGTGTTCCCTTTTTCTGAGCCAGGAAAAGGGTAAAAAGAAAAAGTGCGGCGAGTTGTGAGATGAAAGCCTTAGTCGAAGCGACACCAATTTCCGGACCGGCGTGGGTATATATTGTCCCATCTGCCTCGCGGGTCATTGTCGAGCCAACGACATTGCAGATAGTTATAACCTTTGAGCCGAGTTCTTTAGCAAGCCTTATTCCGGCCAGGGTATCAGCCGTTTCTCCGGACTGTGAAATAGATACGGTCAGCACCCGGTCATTCATGAGGAGGTGTCTGTACCTGAATTCTGATGCAATATCTACTTCAACAGGAATATTAGCAAATTTCTCGATCCAGTATTTTGCAACCAGCGCAGCATGCCATGAAGTACCGCATGCAACGAGGAAAATACGATCAATTGCATCAACTTCCTCCACGCCAAGGTTCACCTCGGGCAGATCAATAGATCCAGTATCCAGATTAATACGACCGCTCACCGTATTTGTGATTGCCTGGGGCTGCTCAAAAATTTCTTTGAGCATGAAATGTTTGTACCCAGCCTTTTCAGCCATTCCGGCATTCCAGGTGATCGTTTTAATCTCTTTTTCAACAGATAATCCCGAGACAAGAGAGTATACTTCGTAGGAATTGGCTTTTAGAATTGCCAGTTCCATATCATCGAGGAAAATGACTTCTTTTGTATAAGGCAGAAGAGCAGGAATATCAGAGGCCATAAACGTCCCCTGATCTTTGCAGGTGCCAAGAACCAGAGGGCTC
>Ga0307988_1001534_pt1 | contig 12859 bp, 13 predicted proteins | sample EllFjometagen183_FD_203166 | JGI IMG/M metagenome (GOLD analysis project Ga0307988, IMG submission 203166) | Marine microbial communities from Ellis Fjord, Antarctic Ocean - #183 | ecosystem: Environmental > Aquatic > Marine > Unclassified | place: Southern Ocean | collected 2014-10-08 | reverse complement strand
TCAGGGGGTTTCCCAGTCTCCCGCACTCTAAGACTACCGCTCATTCGTAGATGAATAAGTAGATGCAAATCGTTGGTAAGTTCCAGACAAAGGTATTTACCCCGTCGGTAAATCCGGATTATTTCACAATTTTTTACGGTAGTACGGAATTTTTCTGCAGACAATCCCCCCAAGGTACGCTCCCAGAAAACTGAGGCCTCAATAATCCGGGATCCGGGAATGCCAAGACGGCAAAGATCCTGACATTGTGTTTCTACTTCTGGTAACTCGGGCACAAACAGACTCCTTCTACAAACTTTGTCTTTCAGAACTTACTCATTCACAGACGGGAAGGCAATGAAAGTTTTTACTGTAGAATTTTATAACCCTCAATGAGCCCATTCAGGATAATATTCCAATACAATCTCCTTGAATTTCATAAAGGTCTCTTCATCAGCTCCTTTATAGGGAGGTAAAAGTCGTGATCAGATCAACCTAAAGATGAGACATTGAAAGATGAATTTATCGAAGCCTCTGATATTGGAGATCCAAAGTCGGTAAGTAAAGTAGATACGGAAGTGAAAGAAGTTCTTAACGAGGCAAACAAATCCGATATCCATGACATTTTAATGATTGACCAGGGCCGCTGTCCTTCCTGCCACGGTCGATTAGATAAATTTGTTCTCACGGTTGTTTGTCCTTCATGTGGATGGTTTAAACATAAAACTCTGGATAAAACAAAGCCATGTCTTTCTTACCAATGGCAAGGAGGTTATCTGTGATTACGTTCACCGGGGAAAAACTGATTATCTCTGCATAAAAGAGGGGGTTGTTATTTCGGAGATTACAAAATCGAGTATTTTTAATATTGATTTTATCTGGGAAAAGAATGAGTTGGAAAATGCCCGGAAGCAATCTCAGAAATCATTAGGTGGAACTTGCTCATGGTATGAAAAAGAGGAAATATTTGAAGACTATGTGGCCTTTGGCTCCACTCAGAAACATTATATATTCTGTTCAGAGAAATGCCAGAGATCTTTCAGAAAACAGTACCCATCCCGAATTCACAGGAATTGTTACGAAACTGATTGTAAGGTCTGTAATCTCTGTATAAAACGTTTTGATACACGTAATTACAAACGTAATATTTTAAAGTAAGATAATTTTCTTCTGAAGTATGGTATGCTTTGTAAACTTTTGAGAGTGTTCTTACTTCCTGTTATACGGAGCAGAATCAGTTCCGCACAGCATTATATAGGCCTGTTTCTGCTACAGAGTTAATACTGTTCAGATCATCTTTGATTTTATATTTTTCATTTTCCAGATCGTAATCATCCTGAAGCCCCATCCAGAATTCAGGCGAGTTCCCGAAGAATTTTGCAAACCTTAATGCAGTGTCAGCTGTTATACTTCTCTTTCCCTTCATTATCTGCGAAATCCTTGTTTGTGCTAAATGTGTTTCTTTGGAGAGTCGGTATGCAGAGATATTCATTGGCTTAAGGAACTCTTCTCTCAGAATTTCTCCCGGGTGAATGTTTGGTAGTCTTTCTTCCATATTTCTACTCCTATGTATGATAATCCACTAATTCAACATCTTCACAATTTCCATTTTTCCATTTAAAGCATATCCTCCATTGGTCATTAATCCTGATGGAAAACTGTCCCTTTCTATCTCCTTTTAGTGCTTCCAGTCTGTTTGAAGGAGGGAGTTTTAAATCATCTAGGGTTTTGGAATTATTGAGCATTCTCAATTTCCTTCTTCCAATTTTTTGTATTTCTAAAGAAGGCTTTTTTACCTTGGTTCCATACCATATTTTTTTTGTATTTTTATCTTTAAATAATACTATCATACTTCGTTACTATCATTATACATCAGTATTGTTTATTTTTCAATTACATAAAAAAATATCCAGGAATAAAAACCCGATTGCCTTCCTGATCGCTTGCAGGCTTGTGATAATTCCAAGCAAATGTCGCGTCCAAAGGGTGTTTTTGTAATTAAATAATCTGCATTAGGCGCATCAAACATGCAAAAACCATCGTGGTGCCTGGCAATAATAATAAATGAGGGCAGCTCTCGGATGTAACCCCATTTGACGTCATGTTCACTCATAAATCCTAGCCTCTTTGTCATTAATTATGATGGCTTGATCATCTGATAAATTTATTGTTTGTAATTCACTGTTCTGAAGTAGGCCACGTGCAGACCCCTCCTTCACATGAACACTTAGTTTACATCGAAGATATCCCAGGTTATTTATCAGATTTTCTGCCAAAACAATACTACCGGCGCTAACACCGACATAGACACCATCTGAATCCAGAAAAGCATCAAGATTTTTTTGAAGTTTTTCCGTTATTTTAATTTATCAGATGCTGAGGATTGCCACCACATACGTAAATAGCATCATACTTGCAAATTTCCTCTTTAGACATCATTCTATCAAGATCATAAGTAACAATATTGCTGTCCAAAATACCAGCATTCAGTCCTGTTCCCTTCCTGTTAGATTAACCGCATATGGGCATGATGATCTCGAATTACTCAGCAGTTTTGGGCTTAAATCCATGCAAAATGCCCGTATTTTCAGGAATATTGAGGAAGCTCTTTATCAGGGCACCTATCTTACCTACCAGCACCTATGCACGCACTACCCACTCCCCCAGAAAATGTGCTCTTTTGTGGAAAATGTTCCCGGTGCCGCAATCTTTTAGGAGATTACAAAATCGAGTATTTTTAATATTGATTTTATCTGGGAAAAGAATGAGTTGGAAAATGCCCGGAAGCAATCTCGGAAATCATTAGATGGAACTTGTTCATGGTATGAAAAAGAGGAAATATTTGAAGACTATGTGGCTTTTGGCTCCACTCAGGAACATTATGTATTCTGTTCAGAGAAATGCCAGAGATCTTTCAGAAAACAGTACCCATCCCGAATTCACAGGAATTGTTACGAAACGAGAAGCTTTCCGTTCCATGGGTTTGTTACCTTGAATTTTAATCTCTAATTTTTAATAGGCATTTTATCTCGTACTTATTCCAATCATATTTACTATTTTTTCATTTTCATTAATTTCGTAAAATACTCTGTAATTTCCTATCCTATATCTCCATGTTTCAGGAATATAGTTCTTTAGTTTTTTTATATTACTCCCATAATGGGGCTCAACTTTAAACTGAGGATATGCACTTGTCAATAATTTATTCTCAATTAAGGTTTTATCTCTCCCTCGTATTTTTTCTAAAATCCTTAAATAATTATCAGTTTCAAAAACCCTATACTCATTCAAATGAAACGTCCTCTTTTACTTGCTGCATCAGCACTTCCATTTTTTAATGATCTAATTAATTTCTCATCATTTAAAATGTTTTCCATTTCAAAATCATCTACATAATCTATCTCTTCAATATACTTTAAGGTTGCTGTTTCAATATAGTTTGACAGTGGACGATTGTCGGCTAATGCATGGTTTTTGATAATATTGTAACTAATATCATCTAATCGCAAAGTTACAGTTTTTGGCATAAATAAAACACCTCCTGAATATAATTTATTCTTTATTATTCTAATATAGTCTTTTAGTGGTTTATTGTCAATTTAAAATATTTAATGTGTTCCTATGGGATTTCTTAATTATTAAACATTTATCCTGATCTACCTATTTTCGGTGACACTATTTCAACAGGTCTATACTATTTTGTTGAGCAATATCATTCAGCGCCTTCAGTCGGGTATCATCCAGAGCTAAACCTTGCTTTTTAGCATGCTCCAGAGATTTAAAAGCCCTTTCACCAGGGAGACGAATAGCATCAGATCCAGGCCGCAAGGTATTGTTTTTCATATGTGCAACAAACCGTGTAATCTCCTGCTGAAAATAGTCCTTTCCAAAAAAAGCATCTATATCAACAACCATCAGATTGAGGGATTGGTGCTGTTCAATTTCAGGATTATTAGAGGATCCTCCGGCCATTGCAGTTAATGCTTCAGCCCACAGAGAAAGCCCAAATCCTTTATGGGCATAATGCGGACCACCGAGAAAAAAGATTGATCCGTTATCCAACATTGCATGAGGATCATCGGTAGCACGGCCTTCCTTATCCATAAATATATTGTCCAGGGCTTTTTCGTTATTTTTTGCCATGCGCATAACCGCACCCATGGAAACAGTTGCAGTCGATATATCAGCTACAACCGGGTCACCTGCTGTCGGGAAAGCAAGGGCAACAGGATTTGTTGAAAATTTCGGTACAATCCCACCGGTAGGAGCACAATCACTGCATTGGGAGCTCTGACCCCAAAGCTGAGCCATAAAACCTGATCGGGCAATAGGTTCAAGGTAAGGCCCCAGCGCACCAAGCCAGCAGGTGTTTTTTATTGCGATCATTGCAATACCCATTTCACTGGCCTTTTCAATAGCCATTTCTGTTGCCTTTTTGAGAGCTATCTGGCTGAAACCATTTTTACCGTCGATCAATGCAACCGCACCTTTTTCTCTAACTACTTCAGGCTCAGTTTGGGGAAGGAATATCTCAGGTATCTGCTTATCAAGATAACTTAAGACAGAGAGACCGTGAGTTGTAATTCCCATGGCCTCTGTTTTTACAGCCATCTCTGCTATATACCTTGCATTCTTTTCAGGAACCCCTTTGGATGTCAGCAGAGTAGTTGAGAAATCTTCCAAAGTCTTTAAAGAAAAATATTTCATATTGCCTCCATGTAGAACTGCTGAATGGTATTACATACCATTCAGCTTGGGAGTTTCGCTTACGCAAAACTCCGTGCTTTGTATTACATACCATTCAGCTTGGGAGTTTCGCTTACGCAAAACTCCGTGCTTTGTATTACATACCATTCAGCTTGGGAGTTTCGCTTACGCAAAACTCCAATTCGGATAATACTCCATTACAATCTCCTTAAATTTCATAAAGGTCTCTTCGTCAGCTCCTTTATAGGGAGGTAACAGCCGTGACGGAAATTCGGGGAGATACATTTTGGGAAAAAGTTTATCATAAGCCCCATCTATGTGTGTTCCTGGAGGCATAATTCCAACTAATCTGTTTACTAAACCAATAAGATCTTTCTGATAACCTATAAGCGCAGCATAATCCTTCTGCAGCCCAGCCTGGAAATAGCGTTTTGCCATATCCCAGTTAATACTGGCAGCCGATATTAACAGTCCGCACTTGCTATACATTGATGCTAAGGCAAACCCGGGAGTGGTAAAAAACCACTGCAGCGGAAGATCGCTGGTCATCAGACTGTCAACATACCGTAATGAATCGGTAGATATTTTTGCACCAATCAGATTCGGATGGGCGGCACTTAACCTGGTATACTTTTCGACACCAAGGACCGTTCCCTGAAGTCTTCTATTGTAATGCATAAACTTGCAGTCAGTGTGTTTTGAGAGCAGGGAATCGAAGAAAATATCTATTTCTTCTCCTTTCGGAATATCCCAGCAGGGTAATGATATTTGAAACAATCTTATTCCCAGGGCTTTTGCAGTCTCTATTCTCTCATGCATCTCCTGAAGTGATGCAGATATGACTCCAACCATAGGAAATCCATTATTTTTAGCAACTTCATCTGCAAAAATAGATACTACTCTTTTATAGAGATCGCCCTGAATAGCATAACCTTCTCCGGCAGTACCAAAAAGATAGACATAGGGAGTGTGTTCTAACGTTAGGCGAATCAAACTCCTAAACATGTCTTCATCAAGTGAAAAGTCCTCTTTCCAGGGAATACAGCAAGTAGCCATAATTGCTTCAGGAAATTTTTTTTTACCAATTTTTTGATTTAAATTGTCTTTACTCATACCCTTACTCCACTATTTTTCTGAATACATATCTTCGGCAGCAGCACTGACTATCCGCCATTTTCCATACCTATCGCACGATGCATAATACATCCGATACCGATGATCATCTAATTTTATCAATGACATATCCTCGGCATGCACCGCATCTAAATCATCGGAATCATATCCTCCACCCTCAATTACACACTCACCCGCTTCCCACTCTAGACCATCAGTTGAGTAGGATCTGAATATTCGTGACCGATAACCTGCCATATCACTTGCAATAGAGGCTGCCGCAAAGTCTTCGCTGAGACCATCTTCCCAGCTCGGGTGGGTCGGGATAATCGTACCCTGAGGTACATCCTGCCACACCGAATAGAACATGGTCCATCTGGAATGTTCTCCAACTTCATCAGGCGGGACAACTTCTGCAGCGGTAATACCCATACTGTCATAGTGCGAATTATGGTCATGCATACGGCAGCCGGATTCAAAGGTAAAGTGAAGCCCGTCCGATGTAACAGCACTTATCACCTGAGTTCTTTTTACCCCGTCAATTACTTTTGAGACAACACAATATATCCTTCCCCGACCATTATCCAGCCGCAGATACCGGGGTGCTCGAAGGCTCTCTAACCCCTGAATACGAATACCCTCTTCATGTTCCCAATAAAGCATGTCGGATGATACAGCACTGCAGATCATTGTAGGCTCGTCTGAAGAACCCCGGGACTCAAAATACATGCGCCACTTACTATTATCATATTGTGTTACCGATGGGGCAATAATTCGAAGACTCATGTGAGCCAGTTCCGGTTGCGGGTCAAGCCTGATACCCGGTTCAGCACGAAACACCAGCCCATCATCTGATACCGCACTCAGGATATACCCCTGACAGTTACGAAAGGGTTTAGCTGGACCAACTGCCGTATAAAAAAGCCGATAACCGCCGGTTGGAGTTCGGATAACACAGGGAGCCTGCAATTTTGAAATATCGAGATCTCTGGATCCCTCTATGCGAGGGCCAGCCTCTTTTTTCCATCTATTTCTAGTATCTTCCATACTCAGCAACCAGCTCAGGAAGCATTTTTATTCTGTGCAAAGGAGCATCGGTAGGAACCTGATCTCCCGCCGCCATAATTAGTCTTGGTGATATATGGCGTATAGCAAGCCAATCTTTTACTGATTGTATAAACTCATCATCTGTCGCCTGTAAACCAAAGACAGTAGCAGGAATACCACCTGAGAGGATTATATCATTCCCGGCCTGACGTCGGACCTCTTCCGGTGTTAACGAGAACATTGGTGCGGGGGTTGCTGCATCAATACAGTCCACACCGCATTCCGCCATCCAGGTTACGGCACCCCGCATCTCACCATCTACATGGACTGCAAAAGTTTTTCCTTTTTCATGCAATCTGCGAGCCACTTCAGTATAGTAATCACGGGAATATTTATCAAAAAGCTGTTTTGTCTGGATATTACTATCATAATTATCGCTGATAAGCAGAGTTGAAAAAGGGCCGTCAATAATGGAGTCCAGTATTTTCAGGTTTCTGTTATTCACTGATTCAGTAAGTAATTTCATCTCATCAGGATAATCAATATCAGCATAAACCGTCGGCTCAACTCCAAAATTTCTTGAGATAAGATATCCCAGGCCGGAGTATGGAAGTTGTGTATAGGGATAGCCATACTCCCCCAATGCATCACTCCAATTATTATAAACATCCCATTTCGGTGTACAGGTAAGATGGTCCATAAGATATTCAACAATTTTGAAATCATCTACCGACTCTAATAGGTGTTTTTTAATGTTATACGAGTAACTGTTATTACTGAAAGATCTCTCTTCGAACAGAGTTCCCAAAGGTGTAGAAATTTTTGTAGAAAAAATCCCGTCTTTTGTATCTGTAGAAAATACAATATCTTTAGAATCTGGTGTAAGAGAGTAAAAACCTCCCATTTCACAATAACAGACTGCTCCCACCTCTTTATGCAGGCTGACCAGTCCCTCATCAACACCCTGATATCCGGTAAGATCAAATTTCTTATGAAAATTCTTTTTAAACCAATGACTCAAATCAAGAATCAACGGCACCTGATCCGGAGTTTCTCCTGCGTATACTGCTTCAACTCTTTCCCGTGGATTCATTTTTCTTCCTTAATTCCTGAAATTTATAGATTCGGATAATCTTTTACTGCTTTAAAAATTGCTTCTATATTTTCCGGGGTGGTATCACCCTGCACCTGATGACTGGGTGAGACTATAAATCCATTACGCTTACCCAATACATCAATTAAATTGATCGTCTCCTGATACACTTCTGAGGGCGTTGCATTGGGCAGCAGTTCCACTTCATCGACAGCACCATGAAAAGAGAGTCTGTCGCCAAACTGTTCAGCCAGAGGTTCCGGCTGCATCCCTTCAGCGGTGATTTGTATGGGATCGAGAAATTGAAGACCAACTTCAATCAGGTCATCAATTACCGGCACCAATGAGCCGCAGGAGTGATAGAAGGTCATAAAACCCTTCTCCCTGAAAGGAGAGATCAAGCGTGCGGAATGGGGTTTAATATGTTCTCTCCACATATCAGGAGCAAGCATCATGCCTCTCTGACTGCCTATATCTCCACCTGAACCAATCATATGGATGCAGTCACCGGCAGCTTCAATAGCTCTCCATGCCCGTGCTTCATAGTAAGCTCCCACATGGGTACAAATTGCCTTTACCATATCCGGATTTATATACATATCCATAAAGAATGTTTCCATTCCCCGAATATACCAGGGGGTCTCAAAGACACCTCCGGCAAAATACATGTGCGCCCGCCTGTCAGCACTATCATGAGCCTCAGCCTGATCACGAATAGAATTATAATCCCACCAATCAAGACTTGGCCAATCATGAGCATCAATATCTTCAACTGTTTCAGCACTCTGCAGAGGATGGTAATCAAATTCATAGTAGGTGTTGAACTTGTTTTTTACCGCCCTGGTTCGGCATCCCCAAAAATCATATCCTTCACTACCTATGGGAACAGCACTCTTCTCTTTTGGTCCGGTAAAAGAGGCCCCGACCCAGCGCAAATCGATATCAAGAATATCCATGACTTCGAGGTTTGTGGAGACAGAGAAGTATCTACGCAAACTTTCCCAGGCTTCCGGTGTGCATCGAAGACTACTGCAGGGCCTGTCTGTCTTTTTTCTTTCCGAAGCCGCCTGAATACGTTCCAAACTTGTCATGTTAATTCCTTATTAAAAAGTTATGTCAAACCGGGGTACAATATCCGATGCAATAAACTCTGATACATAAAAATCTGTTCTCACCAGCTGAAGTATTGATGTGGGAACTAACGGTGTTACCGGTCCATGAGCAGCCAGCCTGGTTGCAAACTTCTCCCAGGAACAGTCCGAACCAGCAACTCTTATACCATTCCAATCGGTTCGTTTTTTTGCCTTTAATACTTCGGCAGGGCCTATTGTTGCAGCCTTAGGCGGAACTGCCCCCAAGTCGCCTGCATATCCAAAACTTGCATGTAGAGAGTTCTGGGCAATAGTGAAGGGATTCAAAGTTACAATTCTCGGACCCATCTCTTTAAACTCTTCAAGTGTCCCTTCAAATTCAGTTCCGGGGAGACCAGGTTCAATAAAGGCAAGATGACCAGTCCAACCAGGGCCGCTCTGACATAAATCAGCATTCCCCAGATCTTCTATCATTTTGCCGTAGTACTCGATATTCTCTGTTTGCGGTCCGTGTATCTGATTTCTCGGAGGTCTGAGATCTTCATCAATTTGTGACCAGAAGTTGTTCAACGCAGAATAGAGAAAGCCCTTGCGCCAATCTTCTGGTGCAGTGTTGCCGTCCTGGTCAGCATATTCATCCATATTAAAGGTATGCAGTTTTTTACAATTTATCCTGAACTTGTTAATTGCCCAGGCAAGATGTTTGTAGGCCGGATCCGGCTGTCCCATAATCAAGACTGTGTCCCGATTGTTATCAGCTCCTTCTTTTATCGTATAAAAGTAGTCCATCATAGACTGCCAGGCCATTGTCTCTTCATCCGGAAGAATGATGATCTTAAAATCCGGATTAGGATGTTTATCAAAATCCTCTCTTTTAATATTACGAACCCTATCCATAACTTCTTTATCCCTATAAGGAATATATTCTGACGGGTCAAATTCAAAATTACTCATATAATCACCTCGTATTTACTATTTCGATCTTTCAAAATTTCTTTATACATAAGACTCTTTAAAAAGAGCCTCAGTTTCTCCTGTTTCCTGTTTCCAGCCTTCTGTCTCCCTTCTCCGGTCTCCCCTTTTACTTATGGGTATGATATGTTCCATAACGCCGGGTTCACCAACTCATCAGGAGAATCCAGAAAAGCTGTTTCAATTGATTGAATTGTTTCCGGTTTAAGCGGTCCCATATTTTGTAGTCGAATATTTTCTTCAAGCTGCTCTATTGAATCCACACCCACAATAGTTGTTTTAATGTAAGGATTTTCAAGAACATACTTAAATACCAGCTCCTTAACCGGGATTTTTGCAATTTCTGCTATTTCCAGCAGTTTTTTTATTCTCTCCCGTGATACAGGAACCAGTCCGGTTGCTTTTTCAACGCTCATCAATAGTAAACCCTGCAGATAGGTGCTTCTATTTATAAGTTCAATACCTTTTTCCCTGCACTGAGAAAGAACTCCCGCTCTTTTCCAACGCTGGTCAAAAACGTTGAAGGGAATCTGCATAACCTCAACCTCAGGATCCTGAAGGCATTGCAGCGCTTCATCCGGACCACGCCCAACAGAAACACCCAACTTCCCAATTAACCCTTTAGCTTTCATCTCTTTGAGCAAAGACCATGCATATCCACCGTGGGTGGTTTTATAATCAAAATTATGCAGCAGATACATGGGAAGAGTATCCAACTGCAAACTTTCACAGCTTCCCATAAAAGATGCATTAACTGCTTCACCAATCTCTTTTTCACTTAATTCTGAAAAATTAGACGGAAGATCCAGCTTGGTGCAGATAGTAAAATCTCTCCCAATTTCTGCAACAGCCTTTCCCAAAACACTTTCACTGGCTCCATACAGTCTTGAAGTATCTAAAAAGTTTACACCCTGATCAGAAGCACTGGTCAGGATATTGCAAACTTCATCATAAGGAACCTGTCCCCGCGCATTATTAACTCCATAATCAAACCCAAACTGAACTGTTCCCAATCCCATTCGGGAAAGACGTTGTAAACGTGGGAGACGCATCTGTTCTGTTCCTACTGATTTACTACTCATATATTTCCTACTTGCATTCCTTAACAATCTGACTGAAATAGGAGGAAAGGCCCACTACATCCGCACCAACATTGATATAGGAGTACCCCAGATCTACCAGTTCTTTGTAGTTTCCAGGTCCGCCGACAGTTCCAGCAAACTTATTATTCTTTCTGCAGACATCTGCTATCGCTTTTCTCACGCGTCCCAACTCAGGATTATCCCACTGACCTGGCGTACCCAGAGATTGTGAATAATCGGCTGGTCCGAAGAAAATCATATCAATTCCGTCAAGTTCCGCAATCTGTTCCAGGTCTGCCATAACTTCAACATCCTCAACCTGCACACATATAAACCTATTTTGGTTTGCTTCTTTAAGGTAGGTGTGAAAATCCAGCATACAGTAGTCTCCATCAGCATTTCCGCCATCAACAGGACGTAATCCCAGAGGGTGGAACCGGGTTGTTTTAACAATATCTTTGGCTTCCTGCAGCGACATAAGATGAGGAATAATCAGACCAGCAGCATCCGCTTCAAGGGGGCGGATATAATCAGAATAGGAGCCCTTTTCAACCCGAACAATGGTATCCATATCATAAATTTTCCCTGCTCTAATTCCCTCATCAATTGTACGCCAATCGGTAGGGACATGTTCCATATCCAGCCAAACAGCATCAAATCCGCACATTCCTGCAATCTCAACTATTCTTGGGTCACTTAGATTTATTTTAATGGATTTTGCTACTTTTCCTGCTCTCATCGTCTCTAAAACTCTGCTTTTACGCATTTTCATTCTCATGTCCTTTCAAATAATTTTTTATTTTGAAGATAATCTCACTGCTCCTGTGAGTATTTCATGCTATGTAATACAAAAATATATTATGTAAGCCGTGTAAATCCTTTATATGCCTGTTCACAACGCAGGAATTTTTCCGGCCCGCCGCTCTCTACTGCTTTCGCTATACTTTTAAATGCTTCATTCAACGCTGCCTCATATATTGTTATATGTTCCTCTTTATGTGCAAAACTGCCGTAGTATGCCGTATTCCCCAATATACTCTTATCAAGAAGTTCCTGCGTCAGTAGTGTTGAAAGAACCTGTGGTTTATCATGATTAAACGAAAAGTGTGTTAACGCCGGACGACCCTCTATGGTTATTGAGAGATTGTGGGAGTCTGCTGCATTTTTCCAAATAGACTGTACTTTTTTTCCTGTTTCTAGGAGATACTCTGCAACCTGCTGCTCTTTAAGTTCTTTAATTGTAGCAATAGCTGCCGCTGAACCTACCCGTTCTGTCCAATAGGTTGATGATATAAAGGTCTCCTGGGCATACTGCATTATTTCTTCTTTCCCGACGAGTGCAGCACAGGGAAAACCGTTACTGATTGCTTTTGCATATACTGCAATATCGGGTGTTACTGAATAGAGTTGGTGTATTCCGCCGTGTACATACCTCCAGCCTGAAGTAACTTCATCAAAAATAAGAACCGCTCCGGCTTTTTTTGCTTTTTCTCTTACTTTTTGTAAAAAATCATTCTCGGGTTCCTGATAACGGAAAGGTTCCATTATGACAGCTGCAATATCTCCAAGCGCCAATGCTGCATCAAGTTCTTCTATTACATTGTAATGGAAGGGAACTGCTGTACCTTTCAAACCTGCAGGAACTCCAAGCGGCTCCAAACCTGTTAGCAGATGATCACCTAATTGATCGCCGTCCTGTAAATTTCCAGCCAAGTACCAGTCATGCCACCCATGGTAGCCGCAGAATACTATCCTGTCCTTTCCTGTACCGGCCC
>Ga0307988_1001533_pt1 | contig 12870 bp, 10 predicted proteins | sample EllFjometagen183_FD_203166 | JGI IMG/M metagenome (GOLD analysis project Ga0307988, IMG submission 203166) | Marine microbial communities from Ellis Fjord, Antarctic Ocean - #183 | ecosystem: Environmental > Aquatic > Marine > Unclassified | place: Southern Ocean | collected 2014-10-08 | reverse complement strand
GACTTAGCGGAGTAGAAAGTATTTTTTCTGATTTGGAGCCGGACGATTTTCGTCTTTTGTACCAGACCTCATGGCGGGAGGGTTTGAAAACCAGAATAAAGGATGGAACCCTTCAGGAGGTTGCGATTGAGTTGCTGAGGATTGCAACTCTCAGCTTGCAGGAACAGTATCTGAACGGTGATAGTGGCGCGGACGAAAGTGATTTCTTGCGGGTTATGGATGAAATAGCCAGCAGCGGTGAGACTTTGGCAGAGCGTTTGCTAAAACGCTGGGGTGGGGGGCGAAAAGAAAAGTTACAGTTATTGTTCGAGCATTGTGGTTATGATCAAGAAATGACTTAGTTAGTTTATATCCGTTAACTATGGGTGTTACAAGACAGTTTCCGGATGAGAACTGCGCAAAAGCACAGTTGATTATTACGGAGTTGGTAGCAATTAAATGCGTAACGACACGTGTTTTTTCTTTCCTTGTCAGCGTAGTCTACACAACATCAACGGTTTCGGTGTGGCAGTCGAAAAGTTGATCACAAAAACATTTTACCTCCTTTCTTAGTTTAGGGCCGCCAGTGGGAATACCTCCCCCCGCTGGCGGCTATTTTTTTCGCAACAGGATTTAATCTTTTTTAGTCCCACTTTCCCTTGATTTATCGACCTAATTCCTGTTTCAATGTGCAGCCTAAAACCAATTCAAGGAGCTGTACATGTCGTCACTAAAATTATCCGATCCAATCGTTCGCCAATCTATTGATACTATTCGTCTTTTAGCTGCTGATGCAGTTGAAAAAGCTAATTCAGGCCATCCCGGAACACCAATGGAGGCGGCACCAATCGCCTATCTGTTGTATATGCGTCACCTGCAGCATAATCCGACTAATCCTGAATGGGCAGGACGGGATCGCTTTATCCTCTCTTGCGGTCACGCTTCAACGTTGATCTACAGCATGCTGCATTTGACCGGTTACGATCTGTCTCTCAATGATATCAAGAATTTCCGTCAGTTTGGTAGTAAGACTGCTGGTCACCCCGAGTTCGGACACGTGCCGGGGGTAGAAACAACCACTGGACCTTTGGGGCAAGGGGTTGCAGTTGCAGTCGGGATGGCAATGGGTGGTCAGTATTTGGCGCAACAAGTCGATGCCGAACTGTTTGATTACCGCACTTGGGTCATCTGTTCCGACGGCGATTTAATGGAAGGTGTCTCTGCCGAGGCGGCCTCTTTAGCTGGCCATCTACAGTTGGGCCAACTCAATTATATCTATCTCGATAATAAAATTACCATTGAGGGCGATACCAGTCTGGCATTTACCGAAGATGTCGGTAGTCGTTACCTCGCCTATGGTTGGCATGTTGAAAGAGTTGAAGGTGAAAACCTTGTAGAAATTGATGCAGCGATGGAGCGGGCGAAAAATGATTCGCGGCCTTCAATTATTATCGCTCGTACCCACATCGGCATTGGTGCACCTAATAAGCAAGACACTGCTGGTGCTCACGGTGCTCCCCTTGGGGCGGATGAGTTGGCGTTGACCAAGCAGGCTTATGGACGTGATCCCAAGGAGACTTTTGTCGTCCCTGCTGAAGTCGCTGAACATATGTCCAGCTGTAAGACCCAGGGTGCAGAATTTGAGCAGCAGTGGCAACAACTATTTGAGAAGAAAAAATCAACACCGCAAATGGTAGACTGGTTGGCTGTAAGTCAAGGGGAGTTGCCTGTTGGTTGGGCGACAGAATTGCCGCTATTTACCCCTGAAGATGGTGCCAAGGCGACTCGTCAGGCGAGTGGTGCTGCAATCAATGGCTTAGCTGCAAAGATGCCATTTTTGATTGGTGGTTCCGCTGACCTTGCCCCGTCCAATAATACCGAAATCAAAGGGGCTGGTTCTTGGTTGCCAGGTCAGAGCGCACGTAATATCCATTACGGTATCCGTGAGCACGCCATGGGTTCGATTATGAATGGTCTCTGCCACACTCCCGGATTGATCCCATTTGCAGGAACATTCTTCGTCTTTGCCGACTACATGCGTCCAGCTATTCGCATGGCCGCTTTAATGGGATTGGCCCCAATTTATGTCATGACTCACGATTCAATCGGTCTGGGTGAAGATGGCCCGACCCACCAACCCGTGGAACATTTGGCGTCGCTGCGGGCTATGCCGAACCTGACCGTGATTCGTCCTGCCGATGCCAACGAAACCTGTGAGGCGTGGAAGGCTGCGATCGCTAATCGTAAAGGGCCAACCATGTTGGTACTGTCTCGCCAAGGTTTGCCAACCGTTGATCGGAATCAGTTTGCAGCAGCATCGGGAGTCCAAAAAGGGGGGTATGTTCTTTCTCCAGAGACAGGAGAGTTACAGTTAATCCTCCTTGCAAGCGGTTCCGAAGTTCAGCATGCAATGGCAGCACAGAAAACTTTGCAGGCTGATGGTGTGGGTACGCGAGTTGTCTCAATGCCAAGTTGGGAGTTATTTGCCGCCCAAGATCCTACGTATCGTGAGCAAGTTCTCCCCGCTGCTTGTACCAAGCGGGTGTCGATGGAAGCTGGCAGCACCTTTGGTTGGGAACGTTATGTTGGTTTAGAGGGAATAGCACTTGGTATGGATGAATTTGGTGCCAGTGCTCCCGCCGGTGAATTGATGCAACATTTTGGCTTCACAGTAGAAAACATGGTTGCCGTAGCAAAGCAGCTACTGGATTAATCCGTCGGTAAGCCAGTTGGTTTTCCAGCAGATTGAAATTAAGTATAGAAAAGGGCGGTCTCGTTAAGAGCCGCCCTTTTAGTTTTTCGCTTCTTATTATTTATTGTATTAGTGGGACGGCGCAAAAATCTTTCCTGACAGGACGCCCTTAATGGTTCTGATAAAGACCAATAACCAGACCAGCAGCAGAAAGGCGACTGCAAACTGGTAAAAGTTATAGATAATTCCAAATTGCGATGCTTTCCAGGCAGCGCCGGATGCAACACATAATGCTCCAGATGGGAAAGTAAAGGCCCACCATGAAAGGGCGTACGGGAGTTCAATTTTAGTGACATAATAAAGGGTTATGATTAATGCCATGACAAACCACCAGGCAGAGAACCCCCAAGTGAAGAGAATGCCAAATTTGCACAAAGTGACAATGACGGTTGAATCCAGTCCCATTAATTGATGGTGGCTGAACAGGTGCATAATCTTAAACAGAATAACTGCAGTGATCGCTGTTGGAGCAATTCCAATAAAAAAAGTGGCAGCAAATTTGCTCATGGGAAGTTCATGGTAGATATAACGATGATAAACTGCCGCACCGACAAATATAAACAGGAAAAAGCCAACACCAAAGCTGAGGGTAGAAAGAGTAATTGCTAATTCTGCATGTTCCGGAAAATGTCCAGCCAACTCATATCCGGCTATGGGGATGAGCAGCTTTGAAACTGGTGGGATATACCAGCCGAAATTGGCATGCTGTATTTTTATTTCCTGATGACGGAATATATGGGTCAAGATGATAAACCCAAACAGGTAGATGCCGGCCGATCCGAGTAACCAGAGGTAATAAGCGATCTGTAGAGAAATTTCCTTACTGAAAAACATAGTGGGGAATTTCATCAAGTTGAGAGAAAACAAGATTAAAGAAATCGGCATGGTCGGAAAAAAGTTTGATGCAATAGGGTGGTTAAAGTCTTTACGTATGCTGGCCGGATAGAGGAAAAACTTTGCTGTCCACGGGAGCAGGAACAGGAGAAAAATCAAAGCTGAAAAAACAATAAAGGCAAAGGAAACTGGTTTAACCCAGGAAAAATTTAGAAATGAAATAGCCAGTGGAATAACAGCAGTGCCCATGATTGAGGCAAACCAGGCAGGGTTAAAGTGTTCGGTAATAGAACTTGCGGTTGCTTTGAATGGCTCAGCCATTTTCTTCCTCCATATGTGTTGAAATGATGTTAACTGAAACATTGTAAACTCATTTCTAAAAATGGCAAGAGCAAACATGCGAAAATACATATGTTAAGAGGGTTTATTCTATTTGGTATGGGTAGGTTTATTGTTTAATTCATAGCCAGGGTTTTCATTTCTTGAAAATATGCTGCGATGCTAATAAGATATGTGCTCATTTATACTTAAACAAGATATGGAGGTTTTTATGTTTCGATCAACTTTAGCTAATGTTCTGCCTCTCCTTCTTTTGTGCGTGCTCAGTCTGCTATTCAGCCAGTCGGCTCTCGCTCAGGACGAACTCCTCTTTACGAAATACAACATCCATGCTCAGGGGAAGGATGCAATAAATTTCAAGGCCAGCTACGCTAATTTTACTGATCCTGGTGCAGGTCATGTCATTATCCCGGCCGGAACTGAAATTCAGATGGTAAAGCATGGCTGGCGAGGATTTGTTTTCACTTATGATGGAGGCAGCAAAAAGGTCACCTTTGAGTATCACAAAAAACGGATGGGAATGAGTATGGACGAGTATATCGAATTGATTACCTCGCCGGAGCCAGTTAGTTATTCCGGGCTCTCAAAGCAAGATAAAAAGGGAATAGCTGACGGTAAAGCCTACAAGGGGATGACTCGTAAAGGGGTGATGATTGCTCTCGGCTATCCGGCCGTGCACAAAACCCCGTCACTCGACTCGAATACCTGGACTTACTGGGGTAATCGTTTCAGAACTATCGGGGTTGATTTTAATGACCAGGGCAAGGTTGCGACTGTACGGTGATAACCTTAAAAGGTTTGTAAGGAAAATTAATGGATAAAAGAGACATAGCTTTAGTGACCGGAGCCAGTAAGGGGATTGGTGCAGCAATTGCTCGTGAGTTAGCTGCCGATGGTTTCCATGTCTGGCTCAATTTCCGCAGTGATTATACTGCTGCTCAGGCTGTTGCGAGTGAGATTGAAGCGGCGGGAGGCAGCTGTACTCTACTTCCTTTTGATGTTGCTGATGCTGAGGCAACAGCAACAGCGTTAGATCCTTTGCTGGCAGAGCAAGTCCCAGCAGTATTGGTCAATAATGCTGGTTTTGCACGTGATGGGATTATGGCGCTTATGAGCCAGGGAGATTGGCAGGATGTTCTTGCTGTACATCTCAATGGCTTTTTCAATGTGACTCGTCTGGTTGTAGCGCGAATGTTGAAAAAAAGGCGGGGACGGATTGTTAATATTGTTTCTACTTCCGGGGAGACCGGGGTGGCTGGGCAGGTCAATTATTCTGCAGCCAAGGCTGGTTTGATTGGCGCAACTCGCTCCCTGGCCGCTGAGGTGGCGCGGCGTAAAATCCTTGTTAACGCTGTTTCACCCGGATTTATTGGTACGGAAATGACCGAAGGGTTACCGCAGGAACAGATTTTACCTATGATACCACTCGGGCGAATTGGTGAGCCAGAAGAGGTTTCCGGGTTGGTGGGCTTTCTTTGTTCTGACCGTGCCAGCTATATCACTGGCCAAGTGTTTGCCGTTAATGGCGGAGCACATATTTGATGGCCGTGCAGGGATTACATCGGGTTGCTATTACTGGCATTGGTATTGTCTCTTGTCTGGGCAACGATCTAGAAACGGTCGGTAGCGCTTTACGTGAAGGGCGTTCTGGTTTGATTGTTGATCCAGAGCGTCAAGAGTTAGGCTTTCGTAGCTCTTTAACCGGACAAATTAAAGATTTTGATCCCGCGATTTTATCGCGTAAACAACGTAAAAGTATGCCTGACTTTGCCGTTTGGGCCTATGCTTCGGCTCGTGACGCGCTGGATTTAGCCGGACTGGCAGATGCCGAGATCCAGAACGACCAAACCGGTTTGATTTATGGTTGTGATTCAAGCTGTATGGCGGCAATTGAACAGGTCGATGCGTTACGCTTGCGTGGAGAAACTAAGGGTATTGGAAGTGGGCATATTTTTAGGTCCATGACCTCGACCGTTACTATGAACTTGAATACCTTATTTAAAACCAAAGGGGCGTGCTGGTCACTGAGTTCAGCTTGTTCCAGTGGTGGACACGCTTTGGGGCAAGCTGCCGATCTGATCCGTTTAGGGCGACAAGAACGGGTAATTTGTGGTGGCGCACAAGAAATAAATTGGCAATCAATGTGCAGTTTTGATGGGCTGGGTGCTTTTTCGGTGCAGGTAGATGATCCTGCGACTGCCTGTCGTCCATTTGATGCCGACCGGGATGGTTTGGTGCCAAGTGGTGGCGCGGCAACGGTAGTAATGGAACGTTATGACCTTGCTGAGCAGCGTGGAGCTAAGATTCTGGGTGAGTTTCTCGGTTACGGGTTCTCCTCTGATGGCGAACAACTATCGGTGCCAAGTGAAGACGGCCTTAGTCGGGCAATGTTAGCAGCACTGCAGCAGAGTGGTTTGGACGCAACCGAGATAGATTATCTCTGTGCCCATGCAACTTCTACCCCCGCCGGAGACGCTGCTGAGGCGGGCAATATCCGCCGGGTTTTTGGCGCCATAACGCCACGAATATCAGCTCTTAAAGCCCTGACAGGTCACGAATTGTGGATGTCGGGAGCGGCACAGGTGGTTTATTCCACGATCATGGCGCAGCAGGGTTTTACGGCAGCAAGCCACAACTTTAAACGTGCCGACGAAGGAACCGCCGGTTTGAATATCCTTCAAAAAACCGATCTTACTCCTCCCGGTAAGGTACTGTGTAATTCGGCTGGCTTTGGTGGCACCAACTCCTCACTTGTTATCTCTTATAACAACAATTGATGGGTTACGATGCAATCATTATCGGAGCTGGCCTCTCGGGATTGACCTCGGCACTATTATTGGCGCGCAATGACCGGAAGGTGCTGGTGGTTGAAAAACACCACTCACCGGCACCAGTGTTAAGTGGCTTTGAACGCAAAGGGCTTTATTTTGATAGTGGGTTCCACTATGCCGGAGGTCTTGGTGTCGATGGGCCGTTACTACCACTGCTCCGCTATTTGGGCTTGGAAGATAGGCTGCAATTTTTCCCCTACGCCGAAGATGGATTTGATTCTTTACGTTTGACCGCAAGCGGGAGTGAATTTTCTTTGCCGATCGGTTTTGCCAATATTTGTAAATATTTGCGAACCAAGTTTCCCGCCGCAGCAACCGAGATTAATCTTTATCTCGATGAGATAGCTTCGACATGGCGCAATACCCCTTACCTTAATCTAAATGTAGATTTTAACGACTTCAAGCTTAGCTCAGTACATGAATGTTCGTTGCAGCAACGGCTGGAGGTGTTTGCCCCTTGGCCACAGTTGCAGAGTTTATTGTCGATGCATTGCCTTTTATATGGAGTGCCACCGAAAACTGCCCCATTTTCCCTTAATGCACAGGTGGTCGGGTCTTATTACGACTCTGTTCATGGGATTGTTGGCGGTGGACGAAGCTTGGTGCAGGGGTTACTGGCTGAGGCGCAAAGACTGGGCGTAGATATCCAGTGTAATGCCGGGGTGGATGGGATTCTGGTTGAAAAAGGGGTTACTTCTGGAGTACGTTTACGGGCGGGAACTAAAGTTGTGGCACCAATAGTAATTGCAACGGTAAATCCAGCGACACTCCCTGAATTATTACCGCCTGCGAGCATGAGACCGGCCTATCTGAAACGCCTTAAGCGCTTACAGCAGACCAGTTCTGCTTATATAGTTTTTGGTCGGAACCCGCAGCCACTAGAATTTTTACGGGGACGGAACTTGTTTGTCCAACCTCAGGCAGGTGGGGTGCCTGAGGTTGATGTCCCATTGGAGCAGCGCAGCTATTATCTTGCCGGCGCGGATCAAGGTGACAATGGTGCCCCGACCGGGTTTATTGGCATTGTTCCAGCTCAATATACTGAGGTTGAATCTTTTAATTTGGCTGGAAAACAGCGTACGCCCGAGTATCGTGTCTGGAAACAGACAATGGCAAAACGGTTGGTACAGATTTTCCGCCAAAGTTGTCCAGAATTATCGCAGTTTGAGGTGTTGGATTTGGCAACACCACTGACCTTGCGAGATTTTTCTAGTGCGCCAAATGGCGCTATTTATGGTGTAGCACGTAGCGTTGGACAGTATAATCCTTTGCCTGTAACCCGCCAGACTGGATTGTTTTTGGCCGGCCAAGGGATTGCCGCATGTGGTTTGATGGGGACGGTGGTTTCTAGTTATTTGGCTTGTGGATCAATTCTTGGTCACGATTTTTTGCGAGGAGAGCTAAAAAAATGGAGTTGAACTCTGTTGTTGTAACGGGAGTTGGAACTATCTCTCCATTGGGAAACGATTTTTCCCAGCTGTTAGATGGGTTGATTGCGGGACGTTCTGGGGTATGTGAAATAACCGAACTAGAGCAGGTTGGTGGTTTGCGTTCTCGTTTAGGTGCACCAGTGAAAGGGGTTGATCCAAAGCAGATTCCCCGTAAATTTAGACGCTCCATGTCCAATATGTCGGTTTATGCTTATCTTGCCAGCCAGCAGGCGTTGTCGATGGCAGATTATCCAAAAGGTCAGCTTGGTTCTGGTGATTTGGGCGTGGTTATTGGTTCAACGCTAGGCAGTACCGCAACCAGTGAAAATTTCTTTAAAGATTATTTTCGTGATTATAGTCTTGAGCGGATGAGGACCGGCCTGTTTTTTCAGATGATGGGACATTCGTGTGCAGCAAATGTGGCTCAATCCCTTGGTATAACCGGGCGGGTGTTTGCCCCTTCTGCCGCCTGTGCTACCAGTAGTCAGGCGATTGGCCATGCTTATGAGCAGATTGCGATGGGTCGGCAACAGGCAATCCTTTGCGGTGGTTCTGAGGAGTTTCATCCCCTGACCGTTGCGACTTTTGATATCATGCATGCCGCTTCGACCAATTTCAACCAACAGCCAGAGATGACCCCACGCCCATTTGATAAGCGTCGTGATGGTATTGTCTGTGGTGAGGGGTGCGGGGTTTTATTGTTGGAGAATAAAATCTCTGCGCAACAGCGGGGGGCAAATATTTTAGCTGAAGTAATTGGTTTTGCGACGGCCTCAGATACTTCTAGCATTGCGAGTCCCGACGTTGGTGCAATGGCTGGATGTATGCAATTGGCGTTGCAAGATGCTGGACTTACCGCTAACGATATCGATTACGTTAATGCCCATGCAACGGGAACCGACGTTGGTGATATTGCTGAAGCAGAAGCAATTGCACAAATCTTCTCTACCCGAGTGCCGGTCAGCAGCCTCAAAGGTCATCTCGGCCATACATTGGCGGCCAGCGGGGCACTTGAATTGTCTGGTTGTATTGGTATGTTGCAGCAACAACAACTGATTGGCACATTAAATCTGGATCAGGTTGATGAGCGTTGTAGCGGAATTGCACATCTGCAACAGAATTGTTCTCAACCGGTACGAACCATATTGAAAAATAATTTTGCGATGGGTGGAATAAATACCACTCTTATCCTGAGGAGTTATCTGAATGACTGAAGCAGAAGTAATTGAATTGATAGATTCCAGTTTGGCTGAAGAGTTTGAGCTGGATCGTAAAGATATGGTTCCAGAGGCGAATATTTATGAGGATCTGGGCCTGGATAGCCTCGATACCGTTGATATGGTGATCGTTTTGGAAGGGGCGTTTGCATTTAAAATTCGAGAGGAAGAGGCGGTACGGGCAATCCGTAAGTTAGAAGATATTCACCATTTTGTCCTGAGTAAAACGGGACAGAACTCCTGAACAAGTGTGGAATAAGAGCAGTGATTGAACCACAGAACAAAGGGGCAGTAGCTCCACCTCCGTCTCCGCTGGCGATCCTTTTAATGAATCTCTGGGCCTATCCGCTTCTGGTCTTTTTGACGCTAGCCGGGGTTTTGTTTTTCCCCTTAGGATTTGCATATGGACGATTTTTTCGGCGCTGGCAGGCAGACCGTCTGACCCGCTGGGTGATCTGGGTTTATGGGCGTTGCTGGTTGCTGATGATGCGCCCTTTTGTCCGTTTTGAACGGCAACAGATGGAGCTTCTGGAGGTGGGTAAGCCCTACCTGTTTGTCATCAATCATCTCTCTTTCTTCGACACTTTTTGTATGGCTCTATTGCCGATTTACGATATTGCTTTTGCCGTACGTTCCTGGCCCTTTCGGATGTTCTGGTATCGTAAGTTTATGTATCTGGCGCGTTACCTTGACGTCGAGAATGGGAGTTGGGATGATTCCCTTGCCAGCAGCAAAGAAACATTTGCAACTGCCGGGTCGGTTCTGTTTTTCCCCGAGGGGCACCGCAGTCGTAATGGTTCTCTGCAGCGCTTTTATTCGGGTGGTTTTAAAATAGCAGTTGCTGCCGGGGTTGCAGTTGTCCCCCTCTGCATCGTTGGCACCGATCAACTCTTACCCCCGGGGCGAAAACTGATGCATCCTTGTCGGATTTCGTTGCGGGTTCTAGAGCCGATAGATACTGCCAAATTTGCTGTGGAAGGTGGACATATGCAGTTGCGGAGACTGGTTAAGGGGAAAATAGAAAAAAACCTTGCTGAGATGCGAGCAGGGCTTGACTGATGATGGTCTTGGACTCTAAAACAACCAATTTTGCAACCGAAATGGCAACACACCAGTTACCATTATTGCAGCGTCACTTGCACTATCTGCAAAAGGCTTCACCTTACTATCGGGCGTTGTTTCAGCAAACGGGTTTTTCTGCCACTGAATTTTGTTCACTTGACGATTTGGTGGCTTTGCCTTTAACCCGTAAGGCCGATCTTGCCGAACATAACCAGGACTTTCTGGCAGTGACTGCTGAGCAAGTTGTCGATATCTGTCAAACCTCGGGAACAACGGGAAACCCGGTTACAATCTGGCAAACCGAGGCCGATTTGCTGCGCTTGGCCAACAACGAACAACGCGCCTTTGTCGCTGCCGGAATCAGTGCAACTGATCGGGTACTGGTTGGTGCTGCTCTGGATCGGGTCTTTATGGCGGGGCTTGCCTATTTCATGGGCTTGCGGCAGATCGGTGCAACTGCAATCAGAGCTGGGTCGGGACACCCGGGGCTGGTTGGGGAGTTGATTCGTCAGCAACGGCCTAACGTATTGGTCGGAGTTCCAAGTCAGCTATTACTCGTAGCGCAGCAGCTGCGACAACTGGGAGAAACTCCGGTACAGATGGGGGTCGATAAATTGATCTGTATCGGTGAACCGATTCGTAACGATGATCTTTCCCTTTCACTGCTGGGTGAAGCATTACAGGATAGTTGGGCGGCGCAAGTGCTTGGAACTTATGCCAGTACTGAAATGGCAACGGCTTTTGCCGATTGTAGCTTTGGCAATGGCGGCCATCTGTTGCCTGAGTTGATGATTGTTGAAATTATTGATAATGATGGTAAGCCGCTGCCGGTTGGGGAGGCGGGTGAGGTCGTTGTGACTCCCCTTGGCATTGAAGGGACACCATTGCTCCGCTATTGTACCGGTGATATTGCCCGACTCCATGATGATCCCTGTCCTTGTGGCCGACAAACATCGCGATTAGGGCCGATCCTCGGGCGCCAGGGACAGATGCTTAAATGTCGGGGGACCACCTTGTTTCCCGCTGCTATCACCTGTGTGCTACAGGGGTTGACTGGGGTGCAGGGGTATTATCTGGAGGTTTATTCAGAATTTGATCTTTCCGACCGTCTGCGGGTGGTCGTTGGTTGTTGTGATGCCAGTTTGAATGCCGCAACGGTTGCTGAATTGATTGCTGCGAAAACCCGTGTGAAACCGGAAGTGATTTTAGTGGATCCAGAAGAGATAAAAAATAAAACAATCAGACCGGAACAGCGTAAGCCGGTGACTTTTTTCGATTATCGTAAGTGCGGTAGTAAAAAGGGATAAATCAGAATGAATGAACAGAATGTTGTAGTTCTCAATGGGAATGACTTATCCATTGATGAGGTTGTTGCGATTGGAGTTGGTGACAAGCAGGTTGCTCTTGATCCTCAAGCTCTGGATCGGTGTCGCGCCAGTCGGCAATTTTTGGAAGATGAAATTGCTGCGGAGCGGGTTATCTATGGGGTTAACACCTCTTTTGGGCCCATGTGTAACAAGATTATTGATGGCCAGCAAATCGAAACTTTACAGGTAAACTTGATTCGCAGCCACGCTGCCGGCTTGGGTGATCCCTTGAAAGATTATATCGCCATAGCGGTTATGGCCGTACGTTTAAACACCCTGGTCAAAGGCTATAGTGGCGTACGGATCGAGCTATTGGAACATATGCAGTGGCTGATTAATCAAAGAGTCGCAGCTTACATCCCTGAGTGTGGCAGCGTTGGTGCTTCAGGCGACCTTATCCATTTAGCCCATTTGTCGTTGGCAATAATCGGCGAAGGGGATGTCTATTATAAAGAGAAGCTTCGCCCTGTTGCAGAAGTTTATGCCGAGTTGGACCGTGAGCCGTTGCGCCTTAGTTTTAAAGAGGGCCTTGCGCTGATGAATGGCACCAGTGCAATGTCTGCACTGGCAGCTTTTGCGATTTTTGGGGCACGGAAACTCTTGAATATAAGCTGTGTCACCGGCGCTTTTGCCATCGAGATATTCGGTGGGATTGATGATGCATTTGACGAAGACCTGCACCGGGTTAAGCCACACATCGGGCAATTGCAGATTGCCGACACAATCAGAGAACTATATCGCGGTTCGAAAAACATCACCCTGCGTTCAGAGATGCACGATTTGATCCGGCAGCAAAGTTCAGATGGTCCGGTATTTGAAACCAGTATCAATGTGCAGGATGTCTATTCGGTGCGCTGTACGCCACAGGTATTGGCTCCCGTTGCCGAAGCAATTGAACAGGCGGCACGGGTGGTGGAGATTGAGATCAACTCTTCCAACGACAACCCGATTATTATTCCGGAACAAAAAAAGATTATCCACGGCGGTAACTTTCACGGCCAAAGTATCGGTTTTGTGATGGATATGCTTTGTATGGCGATTTCTACCCTGTGTAATATC
>Ga0307988_1001532_pt1 | contig 12872 bp, 11 predicted proteins | sample EllFjometagen183_FD_203166 | JGI IMG/M metagenome (GOLD analysis project Ga0307988, IMG submission 203166) | Marine microbial communities from Ellis Fjord, Antarctic Ocean - #183 | ecosystem: Environmental > Aquatic > Marine > Unclassified | place: Southern Ocean | collected 2014-10-08 | reverse complement strand
TGAGGATCATCATGCCGGTCAGGTTCATCACCTTCAAGGGCATATCCGGCTCTTCGCCAGGCTTCGAGCCCCCCTTCAAGAAAAATGATATTCTCGTAACCGGCTCGATTCAGTTTTTCAATTGCCGCTTCTCCATCCCGACTGTTTGGGCTGGCACCGTAAACTATAATAGGGGACTGTTTATCTGTAGCGATAGCTGCCATATCATCCAAAAATGAGACCTGGAAAACACAGGCATTTTGGGCTCTGGAAATATGTCTATTGGCAAAGTGTTCCTGTGATAACAGATCTATTAAAATTGTTTCGGGTCTATCTGTTAGGCGGGTATTTAAATCGCTCGCGGCTATTGCGTTTTGATTGATTTTTGAATTCATAACCATCTCCTTGCTTTTAGTATCTACTTAAAATGAAACCACTATTTCATTGTATGTTTTTCTCCATTTGCCGGGGTGCAATTCTAAACCTGGTTTCTTATATCCAACCGCCAGTAATAACGGAATCCAATAATTATCAGGGACGTTAAATTCTTTTCGAACAGCCTCATGATCAAATCCGTCCATGGGATGTGTTTCCAGTCCAAGACTTGTCGCTGCATACATCAGGCTCATTGCAAAGAAGCCGGTGTTCTTGGCTGCAAACGCAAGGTTTGCATCAGTACTCCAATTGTAGAGTGAGTTTGTTGCATTAAGAAACCAGTCTCGTTGTTCCGGTTGCATTGAACCAGACTTGAGCATATCTTCCCAGTTTTTTTCAAAGACAGGGTTGCCTTCCTCCCAGCCTTTTTTATCTGCAAGAACAATCAGAACAACTGGTGCCTCTGTAACCTTTGGCTGATCCCAAGCCAGTGACTTAAGCTTTTCCTTTTCTTCCACATTCCGTAGTGCCATCAAATTCCAGGGCTGAAGGTTAAAACTGGATGGTGTGTTTGCTGCTATTTCCACCATTTCTCTTAAAAGATTTTCTGATACATCTTTGTCCGGATTAAAAAAATTTATGGACCGTCTGTTTTTGCTTATTTCTTGAAAATTCATAGTTACTCCTTTTAAAGTTTGTCTGTTTTAAAATTTCCCCACTTCATGCGGGAACATCAATTAATAATAGTTCTGCATGTTCTATTGCCATGATATGAAGTGATGTTTCTTCACTGATTCTGGCCTGATCGGTTTTGTTTAATTTTTTTCCATTGATCTCTATTGTACCGTTGATCACATATAGAAAAGGCATTCTTTTATACCCGATTTTGAATCCAACATTCTTACCCTTATCCAATTCAGTGCGATATATTGAAGCGTCTGTGTTCAGGGATACCACTCCTTCATCTGCCTTATCGGATGCCAATAAAGCCAGATTATTTTTCCACAAATCAGGGCGGTACGTTTTCTGGTCATAGGAAGGTGTAAGACCTTTTTTATCCGGGTTAATCCAGATCTGATAGAAGTGTACCGGGTGATCGCTCATATTTCTCTCAGAGTGGTATAGACCCGTTCCCGCAGTCATCCGCTGCACATCATTTTTACGGATAACCATCTCGTTACCCATGGTATCCTTGTGCTCCATTTCACCATCAAGAACAATTGAAACAATTTCCATTTCTTCATGGGGATGCGTGTCAAAACCGGTCTGGGCTTTGACAATATCATCATTAAATACCCGGAGCATGCCATGTGAGATATTTTCTGGATCATAATAATTACTGAATGAAAAAAGCCAATATGTCTTAAGCCATTCCATATCACTGAAATGTCTGTCTGATGATTTTAATATATTTATCATGATGGTTTCCTTTGTAATTTAGCGTTGCCCGTTATTTGTTTGCTTTTCCCAGCTTTTTTAATAACAGACTGAGAGAATCTCGCTCTTCGGGTTCAAGCACCGAAAAAATCTTTTTTGCTGTTTTTGAATGATCCGGGAATATTTTTTCAATCAGTACATAACCTGATTCTGAGAGCCTGACTATCATCCTGCGCCTGTCATCAGGATCTTTTTCGCGCTTAACAAGTTTTCGTTTTTCAAGATTGTCTATTACCAGGGTTATATTTCCACTTGTTTTCAGGATTTTGTCACCAATATCTTTCTGGCATAAAGGTCCAAGGTGATACAGTGCTTCAATAACACCAAATTGGCTGATAGAAAGTTTGTAGTCGAGAAGATGACGATGCATTTTTTCTGTTACAGTATTTGTTGCACGCATCAGCTGTGTATAGAGTTTGAGAATCTGCACTTCCTGATTTGATGTTTTAATTGGTTTCATACTTACCTCAATGTTAATTAGTTTAATATTAAGTTAATTAATATTGAAGATATGTCAAGGCTATTTGTTTAAGTAAGTTTCCAAATCCATCTAATTAAGTTAGCACTAAGAGGTTTGATCGACAACCGGTACCAGTGTTTTATTTGAGTTTGCCAGTAGACCGCGAACCAGCCCCATTGGACAGGCACACTTCCATCCAAACTTGGATACCAGGCTTAAGGCAAGTGGAACTGTCAGCAGGATCAAGTCCATACGAAGCCTGAAATGGGAGATCAGTTCGATAAGATTCCGGGGAAGTATTTTCTTGACTCTTAGTTTCAAAGATATATTTTAATTTCACATTGAAAGTTGAAAGTTTTTGTCTATACCAGATATGGTATTGTGGGAATTTTTTAAAAAGGGGACCGTACGCGTTATAGTTCCCACCTCCGATTTGAAACATAACCCCCAATATTTGTCTTGGAAGTCCTCACCCAATTTCATTTTTTACTTGTGACTGTATATACCATAATTGCTAACGAGGAAATCAGGCTAATGCTTTGAATTTTTTTGATTTATAAGGTTTTTTAATGTAAAGTGTGTTTGTTTAAGATACCATTTGATTCGTTAAATGTTTGGGAAGTTCTGAATAATGAAAATTTTAGCAACTTTCGAAGACCGAATAAATACTGAGGGGAATCATGCCTGAAAAGCCCACATATGAAGAACTTGAGCAGCGGGTTACTATCAGAATAGAATTCAACATATAAATAAAGGAGAAGAACCATGGTAAAAATTGAGCTCATAGAGAAACTGCACGTCTTTAAAACCCTTGAATCCGATGAATTGAATAAACTGCTTGACCTCTGTTCAGTGGGAAATTATGAAATTGGTGACTGCCTTTTCCGGGAAGGTGACACTGCCACAGATATGTGGATTGTTATGGACGGCAGTGTTGAACTGCGGTTTGAAATGCCCAATGGCGCTGCCACTACCAGCGAAAGTGCGCTTTCCTCTCATAGCAAAAATATCCCGGAATCCCAGGTTTTCGGATGGTCTTGTTTTATGCCTCCCTATAAGATGAAGCTTTCGGCCTATTGCACCTCCAGAAGATGCCAGGTACTTAAAATCAATGCGGCACTGCTGAATAAACTGATGGAAAAGGATACGGCAATCGGGTTTAAAATAATGCGCTATATTGTACAGGTTGTCGGATATAGATTTCGACAGATGAAGGAAGAAGTGGCCAAATTCATGGGAATCAATATGATGAATTCCTGGTAGTAGCCAGCCATTGATATTCAAATGAATCTTTTGGCAACAGTATTGATAGCCGTGATCCGCAGTGAAAAAATACATGACCTGGGCTTTTTGTATGTATTGGTCCCTGTAGGGGGTGGGTGTGATTATCATGCTGATAGTTGCCTTGATCATAAATAATATTGAAAAAAATCGAAAATATCCAGAGTTCTGGTTGTAAAACTTCAAAAGACAGGGGAAGGTTACCATCTGGCTTTCCCTGAAGCAGGTTATTTAAAATTTGGGGTCAATTCAGTCATCGATAAAACCGGCAGTTTTTTATAGTACAAAAACTTTTGATGAATAAACCACTTGCAAAGCACTATTATTTTTAACAACGATATATTTGGAAAGCAAATCAATATGCAAGATTCTGATAAGTTCGATTTTGACACCGTTCCGGACCGCAGAGGAACAAATAGTTATAAATGGGACAACGCAGACGTTCTCAATGAAAATCTGCTTCCTTTATCAATTGCCGACATGGATTTTGCTATACCTTCCGAAATTACACAGGCTTTGATAAATCGAACCTTAAAACCGATATATGGGTATGAGTTTCAATCGGATGTTTTGAAAGAAGCCATAATTGCTTGGGAATACAGCCAGCACGGCTTTAAAATCAACACAGACTGGCTGTTGTTTACTCCAAGTGTTGGTTGCGGATTGGCCATTTCCATCTTAGCGCTTACAGAAAAAAACGACCATATTGTTATCCAGCCACCTGTTTATCCCCCATTTTTTAATATTATAACAGAAAACAAAAGAAGATTACTTCTCAATCCATTGAATTTCGATTCCGAGTCACTCCATTACACAATGGATTTGGATTCCCTTGAAAAACTATTTTCAGAACAAAAACCACGCCTGATGCTTGTTTGTAACCCGCACAACCCTGTCGGCCGAGTATGGACAAAAAGAGAAATCCAGGCTTTAGGAGAGTTGTGTACAAAACATCAAGTTATTTTAATTTCCGATGACATTCATGCCGATCTGACATTCCCCGGACACAATTATAACCCTCTAATCAATAGTTCAGAAACGTTAAAAAACTGCACTATTCAGTTGATGTCTCCCGGAAAATCTTTCAACCTCCCCGGTTTGAGATTTTCTTACGCTATAATCGCAAATAGGGATTTAAAGGATCGTTTCTATGAACAACTTTCAGCAATGGCATTAACCAATACAAATACAATGGCTGCGGTGGCTTCACAGGCCGCATATCAGCATGGGGGAAAATGGCTAAAGAGTGTTTTGGAATATATTTGGAGTAATTATATCTTTTTAAAAAAGACTCTTTCCAGCGAACTTTCCTGGGCCAAAGTTATTCCTCTTGAAGGCACTTTTCTGGTGTGGGTTGATTTACGTGCTTCCGGATTAACCCATCATCAATTATCCTATATTCTTCGTTCAAAAGCTAAATTGATGCTCTTTGAAGGGCATTATTTCGGGGATACGGGTCAGGGCTTTATGCGAATAAATATAGCATGCCCGAGAAAAACACTGCATGAAGCCCTAAAGCGGCTTTCGAGTAACTTAAACCAGGCTAAAAAAGAACCATCGGCAATACAAATAATGGAGACACCGCCCTCATCTTGCAAATGTTGTGGTGGATGAACGTATAAATCTTAAAATGTTGAATAATGGCTATCAAACTTGCTCTATATGAGGTTTAAAAATTGCTGAATAAAAATTGATGTCATGGTGATGCAAGTAATTTTGACTATTAGGATTTCCTAATAGTGACTATTGTCAGATCAAAGTAACACCCTAAAAAATAATTGAAATCCTCATCCTTTTAATACGATACGATCAAATCCGGAAACAGTTCCCTTAACCAGATTTGAGAACCTGTCTATAATTGATTTCATGAGCCACCTCCTTTTTCGTGGCGGTTGTGTTTCATTCTCTCATCTATAGCAAATGGGGCGGTTCTTCTATTGAAGCAAAATCTCCATTTTAATCAATTCTAAGTTTTGATTCATATCTTTGCTTATGCCCAAAATGGCCATAATAAAACGGCTTAAAAAGGGGCCTAAATGAAGGATTTTGACGATGGACGATAATTACTTTAAAATCCAAGAACAGTCACCGAGAAGTGGGCCAAGTAGCAAGCTACCCAGCCCAAGTTTATCAGCATCATGAAGAACATCAATTTAAACAACAGCGAGAGCGGCAGACACAATAAAGATTTGGAACAACAAGGGCAAGGCAACATTTTTATTCAGGCTTGATATGATCCGACATGTCCGACAGATTGATTTCCAGTTGACCTTCTTTCTCAATTTTCAAAGCTCGATTCCGAAAGTCACCCTCGTCTATTTTCCCCTTTACCCAATGGTGCCAGACATCTTTTTGGGAAGCGACAATAGCATCAAATTTTTTGGCCTGATCGAATTGGCTAAGGGCTTCATCAGCAATCCAAACACAGCAATTACATTTTTTCCCACCACTTTCGAGAATCTTAAAAAAATAACGAAAAGTTTTACTTCCAGGTTTTAGGCCTTCTTCGATCTCATAATTTTTGTATGTCCAGGTGGTTTGCATTTGACCTCCCATTAAAATATTAGTGTTTGTAAAGCTTAAACATATGAATGCGATTTTGATTTGCAACCAGATCTATCAATTTTTTCTCCAATAAAAATCAATTGGGTTTTATTCATTTCGAGAATACTTTTTTAAAATATAGTTGAATATGCCTTTACAACAATAATTTGTCTTGGTAGTGAATTATTGATCGATTAAAAATTTAACCGTTTCAGGTCGGATAAAGGACCATGATGAATTCATTTCAAAACTCAACCGAATTCCAGAATGAGCTGTTCAACAAACTTAATTTAGAAAACGAAAAAATTACAAACAAATTATTTTTTGACTGTGAATTTCATAATTGCAATTTTTCATATACTGATTTTGAATCAACCCTTTTTGAAGACTGTTCCTTTTTTAATTGTAACTTTTCTTTATCCAAAATCGTTAAAACTCAAATTCGAGGTGTCGTTTTTAATAATTGTAAAATTATAGGAATTGATTTCCAAAAATGCGACACGCTGATGATTGATTTCAACTTAGAGGAATGCAATATAAAAAACTGTATTTTTTCTGGTCTCTGCCTGAAAAAACACAGCTTTCACAAATCTGACTTGATCGAATGCGATTTTGTTAATACAGATCTTTCTGAAACCAACCTTTCCGAATCAGATTTTTCAGGTTCACTCTTTGACAACACAAATTTATTTAAGGCAAATTTAAAAAATTGCATTAACTACAATATCAACCCACTTAATAACAATATAAAAAAAGCAAAATTTTCTTTACCGGAAGCGTTAACATTGCTGGATGCCTTTGAAATCCAAATTCAATAAATATTATCCTTGTGCCTATTTTTCAGATTCTCTAAATTATCAAGAATTCAAAAACTATCTTTAAGCAAAAACCGATAATCCTATAGGGGGTTTTATCTCCACTATATCGTAATGGAATCTCAGTTCGTTTGATTGAGGATATTTCCCATATATAGTAGAACCAAAATTTTTTTCAAAAATAGATAATTTTACGGATATACAAAAATAATTTATTTTGATACTGCATTACATATCAATATTATAAATTGCTGATAGTTGGTGTAACTCGTTTTGTATCAGGAGGCCAACCCTTTAAAAACAAATACTAAAAATTTGGAGCCTAATTATAATGACAAAAGAAATTTATGACTATGAAGTCAGGTGTAAGACCTGCTATAAAAAATTTACAACTCAACTATTTGAAAGCCATGAGAAAAATTTATGGCTTGTGGACAAAAAAGACTGGTATTGCGAAACATGCAAAATTGAGCATTTCGAAAAACAGACATCCAAATTGGCAAAATCTCATGCCAAAATAGGCTTTCCTACACTCATTGGGACCCCAAAAAGAATTTCCTGGGCAGAAAAAATCAGGGCTGACTTGATCAACAAAGTAAGCTTTTTAAAAAAAAGTCTTGTATTTAATGATGATAAAAAAAAAGAAACATCAGATTTGGCATTTAATTTATTTTTACAGGAGTGGCAGGAAAAAACAGATGCCAAATGGTGGATAGATAATAGAAAAACAACTGTTCGGAATATCTCCGATAGAATTCAAAAATTAGCAGGTTCTCTCGATTAAATAAAAAATTTGAGACTATCCTTCAGCGTTTACAGCTGTATAATAAAAATATTTTTGCAGATTCGGAGATAATAATTCCAGAACTCTCAACATAATCAGATTGCTCTCCAATAAAACACATTCTGGCAAATTTTTCCGTAATCAATTTTTTTTTCCAGAAAATTTGAAGTGATCAAGGGAAGATATGAGCCAGACAATACACTTTAAAACATCAATGTTTGATGTATCAAAGGAAAAGGAGAATCCTATCAATCCAATTTATGGGATTTCTTTGTTGCTTTGGTTAAGAAAAGAACTAAAGGGAAAAGTCGAGATTACCGAACCAGATGCGGAAGATTGGGGTTGGTATAGTGAGCTTGAATGGCAAGAAAATAGTTATCTAATAGGAGTATCTGCATTCTATGAAGAAGGTGATGACCCGACTGCTGAGTTAGAATGGGTATTTCAAGTAGATAAATATCGTAGCTTTAAAGAAAAACTCTTTGGTAAAAACAAGATGGCGGAGACAGATAGTTGCTTTGTTTTCTTTAAGGAGTATTTTGAGAAACACCAGAAAATCAGCGGTGTAGAACCTCAGTGAATCACTTTCAATCAAATCAACACGGACCTCTGGAAAGCGCTGCGTGCTACCAGATTCCGGTTATTTGAGACGAAAATTCAAATTGATAATATAACAAATTTACAAGATATACTGACCTGCACATTGAGAGTGAGTTGCTCTGCTACCTGAGTTACATCGGCTTTATTTTAAAACGATTAAATTTTATTAAAATATTCACGTCTTGGTTGTTTTGAAAATTTAAAAAAATGTTAAGGTGTTAATATTAATTTTGATGTTTCATTCTTATCAATGGCTGCATCACTGAACCACCAATACATTTTTTCTCCTGACATGAATGCCTCTATCTGATTTTTCTGGCCGGAATGAAATGTCCTACCAGTAACCCCACCGGGAAGGACTGCCAAGATTTTTTCCTTGTCTGAAAGATCCGCAACCATACGAAGGGCTGCACAATGGGTAACTGCAAAAGGCTTGTCATAATCATACCATCCCCTGTTAAGGGTTTCTCCTGATCCTCCAGCCGGCATGGGCCCGGAACCCAGCAGGGTTTTTCCGGTCCCCTTTCTTCTAAGGGGATTTACAAGTTCCAGGGTATGGACCTTTCCCCATTGCCATTTTTCAGGGTTATCCCCAAGCATGGGACTTAAGAATGCCCTTGCCTTTAAGGCTGCCAGATGAAAAAGATCTTCAAGGGATTCTGTTTTATCACTGGTCCTTTTATCATCAAAAAAGACAGAATCTCCTTTTAAAACCATTTGCTCTAGTCTTTCCTCCCAGAAATACCAGTTGTTGAGCAGGACCATTGCATTTTGAGGGCCCAGGTCATCTTCAAAAACCTGGAGGACAAAAAATTTATAAGTGGCCTGGAATATGGCCGGTGCCGCTTTTTCAGGATCATCAAAAAAATCCCATTGGCCAAGAATTTTCCCCATATCCCTTGTGTCGTCATGTTTTAAAAGAGCTTTTTCCATAACAGGGGAAAGGGATTTGGCCATAAGGTTTTTTATATCTCTTTGATATCCCCACAGGTCATCAACACTTTTTTTCTCTGATGAGGCCATGAGTTCTTTTAATCTTCTGTACCGGTACGAGGGGGCAAAATATGAGGAGTAATTGTAGGGAAAGTCATGTTTGATCGTTTTTTGGTTACATGTTCCGATCCAGTTTTTTTCCGGGTTTAAGGTGCCGGGCATCTCATCCTGGGGGATCCATCCCTGCCAATTGTCAATGCCGTCTTTTACGGGAAAGGGAAAAGTGCCGTCCCCTTTTTTTCGGATGGGAATTTTACCCGAGGCCTGGTGGCCAATATTGCCGCTGGTATCAGCAAATACCCAGTTAAAGCATCCCATGGGAATCTTTTTTAATGCAGTTACAAGTTCCCGGACATTTTTGGCCATTAACATATCAATCAGACCAATGGTGGGTTCCATGGATTCAACAGGGGCAAATCTTAAAGTAAAGATTTCCTGGGTCTTTAAATCAGGGAAAATACTGGATACAACAGGTCCTCTTTTTGTAGATCTGATAATAATGGATTCCTGGTAGAATCCTTTTGGGTCTTCCTTGTCTTTTATTTTAAGGGTTTCTTTAATCTGCACAAATGGTATAGAGACGTTTCCTTCCAGATAGTTGTCAGGGTTTTTGGGATCAATGGTTTCAATGTAAAGATCCAGCATATCGCCATAATTGTTTGTTGGTGAAAAGGCAATATGGTCGGTCCGGCCGATGACCATGCCGGGGATGCCGGCAATATGCGCACCAACAGCCCTTATTTCGGGGGTGATCAGGCCCAAGGGATAAAACACGCCGGGCAATACTCTGGGGTCCAGATGGGGATCACCGGAAAGAATGGTGCTGCCTGTGGTGGAACGTGCAGGGGAGACGGCCCAGTTATTGCTGCCGGCCCGAAGGTTCCTGTCCTGGGTAAAGGCCAAAAGGTTCTGGATGCCTGTTGTTGACATGGACATCCGATCTTTTGACGGCATGGGTATATCGCCCGTATCATCTTTGTCATCCGCATTGATGTTAAGGGGCATGAGCATTGCTGTCTTCTCATGACCAAGAGTTTGAAGCAGCATCTGAGCCGTTATTTCAGTGCTTAAATTGGCTGCTGTTGAATATCCCATGTAGTAGAGTATGCCCAAAGAATCTTCAACCGACCATTTTTCAGGTTTGATCCCGGCAAGCTTGAATTCCAAATGGATATCATCGGGGCAGTTTTCAATAAAGGCATTGATCCCATCCACGTATTTTTGAAAATATTTTTTTGTTGTATCATTGAGTAGTTCAGCCTGTTTTTTTGCCATCCTGTGTAGACCAATGGTCCTCATTCTAATATCAAGGTTTTTTGCTACAGGTCCTGCAAGTTCACAAATCCTTCCCTGGAGAAAAAGGCGGGTCAGCTGCATCTGAAAAAGCCGATCCTGGGCCGTAACAAATCCCTGGCCCATGAGAACATCATCCAAATTTGCAGCATGGATATAGGCCATATTATTGGCATCCCGCTGTATCTTGATCTTGTCAGAAAGGCCAGGAATCTTGAGTTCACCTTTTGTTTTAAAATCATTTAAAAAGGGCAGGCCCAGCATTGCGATTAAACCGCAGACGATCAAGCAGATAAGGGTGATGAAAATTTTTCGAAAATATTTCATTTGTCGCTCCCTATAAAAGATTCAGGGTGAATCAAAACTTTGAATAATTCGTGATTTATAGGATGCAGGCTTGAAAGTGTCAAGACAATAAGAGAAAGGCTGAACAGGGTTTATGGTTTGGCCTTCAGGTAGGAAGATTTGAATGATCGAACCTGCGACCTACTGATTAGAAAAAATGACCTCTGAGTTTCCAACCTCTCTCTTGGAAGTCTTCTTCATTTGACGATTTATCCGATTTCAGATAAATATTCATATGAAAGAAATAATCTCAATTATGTTTGCATATCTTTAAATGAGCCCTAATATTAGGAGCTAAAAATGAAAAAATCTTTTTATTGGTTTTTCTTTTTGGCCGGAGTCCTGCCGGTTGTTTTTATAACAAGCCTGCCGGTGCAGGCAGAACAAATACCCATAATATCCGAGATCAGGGTGGGATATCTTGCTCATGACATTGATGCTGTCAGTTTTAACAGGGAAGATGGCCAGGATATTAATGCCGAACTCTTGTTCCATTCTCCTGATCTATCCATTTTCCCGAATATAGGATCTCCCCGCCCCCATTTTGGTGTTTCAGCCAATACAAATGGAGATACATCCCATGCCTATACCGGCCTTACCTGGCAGTGGAAATGGCCCGGGAATTTCTTTTCAGAAGCCATGGCAGGCGGCTCTATCCATGACGGGAATATCAATCTTGAAAGAAACGATCGCAAGGCTTTGGGTTCAAGGGTTCTGTTCCGGCTCGGGGTGGCTTTAGGATACAATATTACCTCGCATATCAATATTTCCATTATGTTTGACCACATTTCAAATGCCTATTTGAAAAGTAACAATGAAGGTCTTGATACCCTTGGTTTTCGTATTGGATACCGATTTTAGTTGTTAAATGTGGTCAGACCAAGACAAAAAAAACATTGATAATATGAGTTACTCATTCACATTAGTTCTTTCCCCTTTAATTTCCGGGGAGTAACAAGATCAATATCCCTGAACCATGAGGTCCAGCCAATCTGTGCCGCTGCCTTTAGAGCCGGAATGACTGGATCATGATAAATGCGGCACCGCCCAAATAATCTTAGCCGAATCATTTGTGAGCCTCCTAAACCAGAGTTAGAGTGGGTGTGCCGCCAAGTTCAATCAAGAAAGACTCCTCCAATTCCAACAACGCTTTGATCTTGTCCCAATGTGCAATTACACCCCATGTTATGCCCGTGCCCGGATGTGTGCATATTTCAGCTTTTGGAAATTATTTCATACTTCTATTGACAAAAAGCGTCCTCCTATCTATTAATAACAATGAACAATAATCCCGTAGGGATTGAATATCAGCATGGTCCAACTTTATACGGGTAGCCAAATTGTATAATTTTTTTTATCGCCTAAATTCAAATCAAATACTTAATTTATTATGACAAAAAAACAAAATCTAACTCCTGTTGAATTTATAAATCAAATTCCTAAAGCCGAACTACATATACACATTGAAGGAAGTTTTGAGCCCGAATTAATGTTTGAAATCGCACAACGTAACAATATTGCTTTGAAATTCAAAAGCGTAGAAGAATTAAGGAAAGCATATAACTTTAGTAATTTACAGGATTTTCTTGATATTTATTATCAGGGAGCAAAAGTATTGATTAATAAGCGTGATTTTTATGACCTTACAATGGCGTATTTTATAAAAATACAATCTCAAAATGTATTACATACCGAAATCTTTTTCGACCCTCAAACACACACTTCAAGAGGCATTGCTTTCAAAACTGTTGTTAATGGTATTTATGACGCTATGAAAGATGCAAAAACTAAATTTGGTATATCATCAAAACTTATACTTTGTTTTTTACGTCATTTAAACGAAGAGGATGCAATTAAGACATTTAAAGAGTCGTTGCCATACAAACATTTAATTACAGGATATGGGCTTGATTCGTCGGAAGTTGGTAATCCGCCGTCGAAGTTTAAAAATGTATTTGCAGAAGTA
>Ga0307988_1001531_pt1 | contig 12876 bp, 11 predicted proteins | sample EllFjometagen183_FD_203166 | JGI IMG/M metagenome (GOLD analysis project Ga0307988, IMG submission 203166) | Marine microbial communities from Ellis Fjord, Antarctic Ocean - #183 | ecosystem: Environmental > Aquatic > Marine > Unclassified | place: Southern Ocean | collected 2014-10-08 | reverse complement strand
AAGCATCGTTATTATTTTCAACACCAACAAATCCCACAAACTTGTTTCCTGCCGGCCGAACCTGGCTGGTCATTTCGTTATACACTTTTACAGCGTTTTCGTTGCTACCAATTATTAAAGTGTTAAAACCTATTTTTCGTTTATGAATTCGATGAATTGTGCGTGTTGTAATTATAAGTCTAAAAACATAAGTGAAACTAAAATGTAACACAAAAAGTGCAAAAAATAGATGATAGTAATTTTTATACGAGCCAATAAAATCGTCTAAAATTAAGGTAAAGAAAATTACAACAACGCCTGCTAACGATGTAATAAAAGTTTGTCCTAATTCTAACAACCTCGATCGACGAAATATATTTTTGTAAAACCCTGTAATGTAATAAACCGTAACCCACACAACAGGAATTATTACAAGAGCTAAATAAAAACGTGAAGTAAATTCTATGGGAACATCAATTCCAAATCGTTGAGGTTCAATTACAGCTTTTCGAAAAATAAAAAAGAGAGTCCAGCTTATTGCCGCGGCTAAAAAGTCGAAAATCAAATATTTTGCAACCTGACCGGTTTTATTCATACAAAGCAGATAAGTTTGGTTAATTGCACTTTACAAAGTGCAATGTTTATTTTAAACGATTAACAAAAAAAAATATTGCGGCAAAAGTAATTTTTCAGGGAATATTTTAGGTAATAAATTGTGAGATTTTTTTTTCAATTGAATTTACCAAATGTTTTGCAGCCAAATAATCTTCCAGATTACTGCTTTCCTGATTTTGATTCTGAATGGCTTCAACAAAATTATCAAATTCGTTAACTGACAAATCGCTCGAAAATTTTATTTTAGAATTATTATGTAAATAAATCTTCTTTTCAAAATTTAGAGATACAAAACTATTTTTTGCGTGCCCTTTTATCTTGAATTTATTTTGTGAAATTTGACTCCCAAAATTTAAATTCACCACCGATCCACTTCCAAATACAAGTCTTACATTGCAAAAACCCAAATCATTTTGTGTAGTTTCAAAAGCTGTCACCCCAACTTTTTTTGGACTAATTCCTGTTACGTCAACAAGCATCAAAAGCAGTGGATATAGGACCTCAAACAAATTCTGCCCATCTGTACATTGCGAAATTTCCAGGAAAAAAGGAGCAGGAATATTTTTATTCAACCATTGCAAAGTCGGTGTATAATAATATGGATTACTAACTTGTACAATCGATCTCGACTCGTTGGCTAGTTTCACCAATTGTTCACATTCCGCAATAGTTAAACTTAAATATTCTGTTAAAAAAATATGTTTCGATTTTCTAACAATATCGCATAACAATTCAAACGGCAACAACGAGGAATTATCAATCAATAAAACATCTGCTCTTTCAATTAATTCCACACGATTAAATTCGGGAATAGAAAAATGAAATCCATTTAATTGAGTACTGGTTCCAACCGATGCTTTTCCAATAACATTAACATTTTTATTCTTTCGAATTTGAATAACATGAGGTTCAAGTACTTCCGTAATTCCTATAATTCCAATATTAAGCATATTTACTTTTTTTATTTGGATGACTACAAATATAAAATTAACTGTATTTCATTAGTCAATTTCAGATTTATTTTATCAACGCCAAATGTTAATATTGAAATTCTTTAAATTTGATTAAAAACTGATGAATTCGACTATTTTTGTAAACTAAGGTATTTATAATGAAACTCAACAATACAATTCGACATCAGGGAATGAGAAAAAAACTGGTTGACGGATTAAAAACAAAAGGTATTCGAAACCAGTTGGTTCTGGATGCTATAAATAAGATTCCGAGACACCTTTTTATGGAAAGTACGTTTATTAATTTTGCCTACAAAGATCAAGCTTTCCCGATTGGTTCCGGACAAACCATTTCACAACCGTACACCGTTGCTATTCAATCCCATCTACTTCAAATCGAAAAAAACGATAAAGTACTTGAAGTTGGAACCGGGTCGGGTTATCAGGCGGCTGTGTTAATAGAGTTGGGTGCTAAAGTTTTTACCATTGAAAGGCAAAAAGAACTGTACGAAAAAGTGCAAAATTTCCTACCTAAAATTGGCTACTATCCAGCATTCTTTTTTGGCGATGGATACAAAGGTCTTAACAATTTTGCACCATTTGATAAGATTCTGGTAACAGCCGGAGCTCCTGTTGTTCCTGACGAATTAAAAAACCAACTAAAAATTGGAGGTCGTTTAGTAATACCGGTTGGAAACGAAAAAAGACAGGAAATGAGAGTTTATACACGAATTTCCGAAATTGAATTTAGTTGCGAAAAACATGGAGGATTTGTTTTTGTACCCTTACTAAAAGGAATTGTAAATTTCTAAAAATGATAACTGTTCAAAAATTTGTAGTGAACCCACTTAGCGAAAATAGTTTTGTTTTGTACGACGAAACAGGCGATTCAATTTTTGTCGATCCCGGATTTTTTTATCGGGAAGAAAAACGAGAAATTAAAGAATACATTGCAGACAATAAATTAAAACCTGTAAAAATTACAAATACACATTGCCATTTCGATCATATCATGGGATTAGAATTTATTCGCAACGAATATAATATTCCATTCTATGCCCATAAAGAAGATTCGTTTTGGGTTGACAATGCTTCTGAACAAGCGTTGCGTTTTGGAATGGAAATGAATGCCGTTTCGCCCATCGATGATTTTTTGAATGAAAAAGAATTCGTAGAATTTGGAGATTCACGTTTAGAAATAATTCATATTCCGGGACACGCCCCGGGGCATGTGGTTTTTTACAGCAAAGAAGATAATTTTTTAATTGCCGGCGATGTTCTTTTTTATGGAAGCATTGGTCGAACAGATTTGCCCGGAGGAGATCATATAACATTAATCTCAAATATAAAAAGCAAACTCTTTTTATTGCCCGATAGTACAAAAGTTTATTGTGGACATGGGCAGGAAACAACCATTGGATTCGAAAAAAATTCAAATCCATTTTTATCATAAATTATTTATGAAATCAAAACCTTTTTTTAAAAGCTTGGTTAAAATGGATTAATATCATTTTTTCAATCCTTATGGATTTATATAATTGCAAACAATTCAAAACAAAATAAATTCAATTTATGTCTCACGATAGATTTGTAACCCGTCATTTAGGTCCAAGAGATAGCGAATTAAAGGAAATGTTCGATTTTGTAGGCGTTTCTTCATTGGAAGAATTGATTGAACAAACAATTCCATCCAACATCAGACTAAATGAACCCTTAAAATTAAAAGAGGGTTTAACGGAAAGGAAATATTTCAGGAAAATTTTAAAATTGGCTGGCAAAAATAAAGTTTTCAATACCTACATTGGCATGGGTTATTACGACACAATAACGCCAGCTGTAATTTTGCGCAATGTTTTGGAAAATCCTGCATGGTACACTTCATACACACCATATCAAGCGGAAATTTCGCAAGGACGTTTAGAGGCTTTGTTAAATTACCAAACTATGGTTTGCGAATTAACAGGAATGGAAATAGCCAACGCCTCACTGCTCGACGAAGCCACAGCTGCAGCCGAAGCAATGGTAATGATGATGAATTTGCGCTCACGTAAAATGGTAAAAAATGGTGTAAACACAATTTTGGTTGATGAGAAAATGTGGGAGCAAACTCATGATGTTTTGCTAACAAGAGTTAAACCATTGGGCATTAAGTTGCGTATTGAACCGGCACAAAACTTTAAATTTACTGATGATGTTTTTGGAGTTCTACTTCAATATCCAAATTCGGATGGAGAAATTTTAAATTACACTGAGTTGGCTGAAAAAGCGCACGAAAAAGACATAAAAGTTGCAGTGGCTGCCGACATACTTTCATTGGCCATTTTAACACCTCCGGGAGAATGGGGAGCCGACATTGTGTTTGGTAGCAGTCAACGTTTTGGAGTTCCAATGGGTTACGGTGGTCCGCACGCGGCCTTCTTTTCTGCTCGCGAAGCATACAAACGTAATATGCCAGGCAGAATTATTGGTGTAACAAAAGATATACACGGCAACCGTGCATTACGTATGGCACTGCAAACCCGCGAACAACATATTAAACGCGAAAAAGCAACATCAAATATTTGTACTGCCCAGGCACTTTTGGCAAATATGGCTGGTTTCTTTGGCGTTTATCATGGTCCTGAAGGAATTAAAATGATTGCCGAAAGAATATTCAACATTGCAGCTTTCCTTTCTGCTGAAATTGAAAAATTGGGCTATAAACAACTCAACAAAAACTATTTCGACACCATTCAGTTTGAGTTACCAAAACACGTAATGCGAGAGGATATTGAATGGCTTTCGCACGAACTGGAAATGAACTTCAGATATTTTGAAAATGGAAATATTGGAATTAGTATTGATGAAACAACTAACAGAGAAGATATTTCGTGGATAATTGAAGTTTTTGCAAAAGCAGCAAACAAACGTTGGCAAATTGCAAATGAGTACCCCGAAGGATTTTTTATTGATGAAAAATTCGCAAGAAAATCCACATTTATGGAACAGGAGGTATTTAATAAATACCGATCGGAAACAGAAATGGTTCGTTACCTGAAACGTTTGGAACAAAAAGATATTTCGCTCACTCACTCCATGATTTCACTAGGTTCGTGCACCATGAAACTAAACGCAGCAACTGAAATGTTACCATTAAGTTGGATTGAATTTAATGGCATCCACCCTTTTGTCCCTAAAAATCAGGCTCGCGGTTACCACGAAATGATGGAGGAATTACGTCGCGATTTGGCAGAAATTACGGGAATGGCAGACGTTAGTTTAATGCCTAATTCGGGTGCAGCTGGAGAATATGCAGGACTTATGGTTATTCAGGAATACCATAAAAGCAGGGGTGAAGAACAAAGAAATGTGGTTTTGATTCCGTCATCAGCACACGGTACAAACCCGGCAAGCGCAGTTATGGCAGGGCTAAAAGTTGTAGTTGTGGCCTGCGATGATAATGGAAATATAAATTTAGACGATGTTCGAAAAAAAGCAGAAGAGCATAAAGATAATCTCTCTTCGTTTATGGTTACTTATCCTTCAACACATGGAGTTTTCGAATCGTCGATTGTTGAAATGTGTGAGGTGATTCACGATAACGGCGGACAAGTTTACATGGATGGTGCAAATATGAATGCACAGGTTGGATTAACAAATCCGAGACTAATAGGTGCTGATGTGTGTCACCTCAATTTGCACAAAACATTTGCAATTCCTCACGGTGGCGGTGGTCCAGGTGTTGGCCCAATTGCAGTTGCCGGTCATTTAATCGAATTCTTACCATCGCACCCAATTATGAATAACGGACACGTTGGTATTAGTGCTGTGTCGGGTGCTCCCTGGGGAAGTGCTTCGGTGCTGCCAATTACTTATGGTTACATAAAAATGATGGGTGCTGAAGGATTGACCGATGCAACCAAAGTAGCAATTTTAAATGCCAATTATATTGCCACTGCTCTAAAAGATAATTATGGAATTTTATACACCGGCGAAAATGGGCGGGTTGCCCACGAACTTATTCTGGAATGCCGACACCTAAAAACATCTGCCGGAGTTACAGAATCAGATATTGCCAAGCGCTTGATGGATTATGGTTTTCATGCACCAACTTTATCATTCCCTGTTCATGGAACATTAATGGTTGAACCTACGGAAAGTGAATCGAAACAAGAATTGGATAAATTTATTGATGCCTTAAATTCTATTTTCGAGGAGATAAAAGAGATTGAAAAAGGTAAAACAGACAAAGAAAATAATGTTCTAAAAAATGCTCCTCATACAGCAGAAACAGTTAGTGGCGACAAATGGGAGCACAATTATTCGAGAAGCAAAGCGGCTTACCCTTTGGATTGGATTCGTGAAAATAAATATTGGGTGCCAGTTGGCAGAGTTGACAACGCATGGGGCGACCGAAATTTAATTTGTAACTGTGGCTCGCCGGAAGAATACGAAGCATTTTCGTAAAAAAATTGCAATGTGGACAACACTGATTTAATTGATATTAACTGATTTGAAACTGCCTAAATCTGTGAGTTTGAAATCGTCATTCCAAATTCGTTTCGGAATCTTTTGGCATATAAAGAGATGCTGAAATAAATTCAGCATGACGGTTGGAAGTTTTAAATTTAACATGAAATAAGCTTAATTTATACCTTGCTATGATTTCTTTTCCGAATGCAAAAATAAATATCGGATTGAATGTCGTTTCAAAAAGAGATGATGGATACCACAATCTGGAAACTATTTTTTATCCGGTAAAACTTGCTGATGCATTGGAGTTGACAGATTCGGATGTAATGCAGTTCTCTACATCGGGAATTAAAATTGATGGAAAATCAAAAAATAATCTGGTATTAAAAGCTTATCAAATTCTTCACGATGATTTTAAACTTTCACCTGTAAAACTTCACCTTCACAAAATTATACCGTTTGGTGCCGGACTGGGAGGTGGCTCCGCCGATGCAGCTTTTGCATTGAAAATGTTGAATGAATATTTTAGCCTTAAAATACCTCTCTCAAAATTAAAAAAATACGCTGCTCAAATTGGAGCCGACTGTCCATTTTTCATCCACAATAAACCTTCTTTTGCTTCGGGAATTGGCGAACAACTACAGCCGGTTAATCTCGATTTATCGGAATATGAAATATTAATAATTAAACCAAATATTTCCGTTAACACCCGAGACGCTTTTAAGAACATTTTGCCTGCACAAGCAAAGTTTAATTTAAAAATGATTGAAAATCTTCCCATTGACAAATGGAAAGATACAATTGAGAATGACTTCGAAAAGAGTGTTTTCCAAAAATATCCTCAGATTGAAAGTCTCAAACAAACCCTTTATAAAATGGGAGCAGTTTATGCTTCAATGTCTGGCAGCGGCTCGGCTGTTTACGGTATTTTTCGCCATTTACCGGTAAAACAAAACATATTAATACCAAAAGGTATTTTTACTTACCGATAGTTTCGGTCGTTCACCGACCTTAAGATTTCATTAACAAATATTATATTCTTTTTAACAAATTACCGTGTAACCTTTGTACACATAATCGGTCTATTATAGTGAAAACAAAATATTAATAAACTGCAAAAAGCAGTGAAACAAGAAAACGAAAACAGAAAACATTAAAAATAGAAAACATGAAAACAAGAATAAGTCAAATCGCAGCAGCAGCATTTTTTGCACTATTTATTTTAGTAGGAAACGTAAATGCAAAAGGAACAGAATTAGATGCCTCAAGCCATGAAAACATTGAAGCAGCTTTAGAAATTGAAAACTGGATGGTAAATGACAATTTCTGGAAAACAGCCGTAACCTTTACTTTGGAAAAAGTAAGTGAACAGATTTTGGTTTTAGAAAACTGGATGACAAACAGCACAGTCTGGAATTTGGACAATACTTTAACAGTTGAAACAGAAACAGAACAAGAACTGGTTATGGAAAATTGGATGACAAACAAAAACATTTGGGACAAAATGTTTAAGTAAAAGAAAACGCGAATAGTTTTATTGAGATTTTTTTAAAGGGGTTGTGAGAAATTACAGCCTCTTTTTTTATGTTTAAAATTCTCAACTAAATTCCATATTTAAACCTTATATACAACTCATAATCAAGCAAGAAAAAAATAAATATCAGGTCCTTTTCGCTATTATTTAACTAATATATTTGGTGATTTAAAATGTAGAATATTATTTGTTATAAATATCCTTGTTCAATCAGCGTAACAATTTCTTCTAAAATCCGGTCTTCTTCATCGGGGTCGTAACCCGATTTCAAATTATTTTTAAATAATCGTGCAATGCCCTGCCAAAAAACTGCGCTAAAATCGCCCCTGAAATCTTTTAACAAAGAATATGGTGTTCTTTCCGTTTCGCGGTTTATCAGTTTTAAAAGAATTCTTCCATCAGTTATCGACCATTTTACTAAATCTTCTTTGTGCTCGGCCAACAACTCCTTTTCTAATTTTTTCATCAGTTTTCTACGATCGCGTTTGTTATCGAGAGCATAATACTCAGGCTCGTATTTGGCTAATAAAACACGTGCTTTAAGGGCAAGTGGATACACCTTTTTTACCTTTTGAACGTAACGTGAATACCGTCTGAATTGTCTTTTGCTTTTAAAATTTCGTCGGGGAAATACCTTTACTTCATCAATGTTTTTATGAATAAGTGTATCCTTTCCTTCGATAATTCCCATAAATAATTCAGAGGTATCACGTTCCTGACCTTTTAGGATTACGAAAAAAAAGCTTAAAATCAATATAAAAAATAATCGTTTCAAAAATTTTATCTTTAATAGTCCAAAAGTAGAACGAAAAATTTATTTATCAATTATGGAATTACAAAGTTTATATCTTTGACAATAGTTTGAAAAACTGAAATTTTAACAAAATGAAGACTTGCATAAATTCAGAATTTGGAAAATTGGAGGGAGTAATTATTCATCAACCCGGCTCGGAAGTAGAAAATATGACTCCGGAAAACGCCGAACGGGCACTGTACAGCGATATTTTAAACTTATCAATTGCATCGAAAGAATATGCTCAATTAGCCGGTGTACTAAAATCGGTAACATCAGTTTTTAATGTTAAAAATCTTTTAAGTGATATTTTAAAGAATGAAAAAGTAAAACTTGAACTATTAAAAGAGATATGTCTAAATGAAGGAATTATTGGAGCAGAAATGTGGCTGGCTAAAAACAATGCGGCCGACTTGTCGAATTTACTAATAGAAGGTGTTGTACTCGAAAAAAACAACCTCACCAATTATTTAGGCAACGAACGATTTTTATTGCGACCACTACATAATTTGTTTTTTACCCGCGACTCGGCAATGGGCATGAACGATCACATGCTAATCGGGAAAATGGCAAACCCGATTCGCGAAAGGGAAACAATTATAATGGAAGCTATTTTTAATCATCATTCAAATTTTGAAACTACCACTTTAAATCCAGCAAAATCAAACTCAGATATTATTATCAATCCAAAATCTACTTTAGAAGGTGGCGATTTTCAATTGGCTCGCGACAATGTTTTTGTAATAGGGACCGGAGTTAGAACAAGTACTCAGGGAATCGATTTTATTATTGAAAATATTAAACAGTTGAAATCAGAACCTCAACATATTATCGTACAAGAGCTCCCATCAACACCCGAATCTTTTATCCATCTCGACATGGTTTTTACTTTTTTAAATACCGATGCCTGCTTAGTTTACGAGCCTGTTATTTACAAAATGAATAGATTCCGAACCATTCATATTCAGTTAGATAACAAAAAAGTGACCAAAATTGAAGAGGTTTCAAATATACCGGCAGCACTGAATAAACTCGGTATGGATTTAAAACCAATTAACTGCGGAGGAAATAATGATTCGTGGATTCAGGAACGCGAACAATGGCATAGCGGAGCTAATTTTTTTGCATTTGCTCCCGGTAAAATTATTGGTTACGAACGAAACAGTCATACCATTGAAGCACTTAATAAAAATGGATACGAAGTTGTAAAAGCTACCGATGTAATTAGTGGCAAAACATCTTTAGAAAATTATAAAAAATGCGTTGTGCTTATTGCTGGATCGGAATTGGCTCGCGGTGGAGGCGGCGCACGTTGTATGACAATGCCCATTCGAAGAGCAGAAGTAGAATGGTAAATTAAATGGCTTTTCTAAACTTATTAAAAAAAACTACTTCTTAAGAAAACAGATTCTCCAATACAAACTCATTCGAAAAAAAATAAATAATAAAAATGCGAAAACTACGGAACAGTGAATTAAACCGGATTTCGATTGAGCAATTTAAACGAAGTAATAAAACTCCACTGGCAATAATTCTCGACAACATTCGCAGTTGCAATAATATTGGCTCGGTTTTTCGCACTGCGGATGCCTTGTTGATAGAAAAAATTTTTCTTTGCGGAATTACCGCCACTCCGCCGAACAAAGACATTCGCAAAACTGCTTTGGATGCAGAGAAATCTGTCGATTGGGAATACTTTGAAAACACAGAAGATGTAGTTTTTGAACTTCAAAAAAACGGATATAAAGTTTACGCCATTGAGCAGATTGAAAATAGTATTTTATTACCCAATTTTCGGCCTTCGAAAAATGAAAAAATTGCCATCGTTTTTGGAAACGAAGTTAAAGGCGTAAAACAATCGGTAGTAAATATTTGCGATGGAAGTATTGAAATTCCACAATTTGGAACGAAACATTCTTTTAATATTTCGGTTAGTGCCGGAATTGTTATGTGGGATCTTTTTCAGAAACTGAGCACCAAATAAAACATAAATAACTCTGCCCTATTCATACAAATTCACTATTTTTATTCTGAATTTAAACTCAAACAAGATATGAATACCCCGAATGATTTACCGGAAGAATTCCTTCAATACATTTGGGAAAACAGACTTTTTAACTCTGAAAAAGGATTAACAACTTCTGGTGCAAATATTGAAATTATTGATGTAGGCAGAAGAAATACCGACTCGGGACCCGACTTTTTTAACGCTAAAATAAAAATCGATAAAACCATTTGGGCCGGAAACATTGAAATTCATAAAAAATCTTCGGACTGGATAAAACATAAACATCAAACAGATAAAGCCTACCACAATGTTATACTTCATGTTGTTGAAAACAACGATCTGCCCATACTTCGTCCGAACAATGAAATTATTCCTACTTTAATTCTTGAATATCCTCAAAAACTGAAAACCAATTATCAAAATTTGCTGAATGCAAAAACATGGATTGCCTGCCAAAACCAATTTCACAAGGTTGACCCCGTAATTTTACAATTGGGTTTTAACCGCTTAATGATTGAACGATTAGAAGATAAAACTGACGAAATTATTAAAATACTTAAACAAAATAAAAACGACTGGAATGAAACTTTTTATCAAATGCTGGCGAAAATGTTCGGATTTAAAGTAAATGCAATTCCTTTTGAAATGCTGGCTAAATCACTTCCACTTAAAATTCTGGCTAAACACAAAAATAATTTACAACAATTAGAAGCCTTGTTTTTTGGAAGCTCGGGTTTGCTAAACGATCAATTACTTGGTGACGATTATTATCTAAATCTCCGGGAAGATTATTCTTTTCTCTACAAAAAGTACCAACTAAAAAGTGTGGAAAGTCACCTGTGGAAATTTATGCGTTTGCGGCCAGTAAATTTTCCAACAGTCAGAATTTCTCAACTTTCCGCACTTATTTATCGATCGCAAATGCTATTTTCAAAAATTATTGAAATTGAAAGTGTTGAAAATTTAAAAGAACTTTTTAGAGTAAATGCTTCTGAATATTGGAATTCGCATTATAGTTTTAATAAAACTTCAAAAAGAAAATCATTAAAAAAACTGGGAGAAATTTCAATTAACACACTAATAATAAATGTTATAATCCCTTTTCTTTTTGTTTATGGCGAAAAACAAAACAAACATCATTTAAAGAATCGGGCTTTGGAATTTTTAGAACAATTACCACCTGAAAAAAATTCAATAATTAATCAGTGGGAAAAATTGGGAATTAAAACGCGATCGGCTTTCGAAACACAAGCATTACTTCAACTTAAAAATATATATTGCGATAAGAAAAAATGTTTAAATTGCCAAATAGGAGTTAAAATTGTAAAAACATAGTCGATTGTAAGAATGAACCAACAATACAATAAATTTCAAGAAGTTTCGAGCCTGACTATAAAAGTGGGAATTGGCTTGCTGGTTTCAATTGTAGTAATTGGAACATTTGGATTCCATTTTATTGAAGGATGGAAAGTTCTTGATAGTCTTTACATGACTATAATTACAGTATCAACGGTTGGTTTTAAGGAAGTTGGCAGTGCACCACTTTCGCAAAGCGGCAAAGTATTTACCATGGGATTAATAGTTACCAGTTTGGGAAGTTTGGCTTACGTTGGTTCCAATATGGCGAGGTTTATTTTCGATGGCGATTTGGCAAATTATATAAAAACATACAAAGTGGATAAAAGAATTGCAAAACTAAAAAACCACGTAATTATTGTTGGTTATGGAAGAAACGGTGAACAAGCCGCAATGGAATTGGAAGAGCATGGAGTGAAGTTTGTAATTATTGACAAACGCGATAATGTAATTTTGCGTTTGAGAGCAAACACCGAGCTGTTATATATAAAAGGTGATGCAACACACGAAGAGATACTTGAACAAGCGCAAATTCAAAACGCTCGCGCATTAATTGCCACCACACCAAACGATGCAGATAATGTATTTGTGGTGCTAACAGCCAGAAGCATCAATCCGGGACTAACAGTAATAAGTCGCGCATCGGAATTAGAGTCGCAAATGAAATTGAAACGTGCCGGTGCAACCAATGTAATTATGCCCGAAAGAATTGGTGGTCAACGCATGGCAAAACTGGTTCACCAGCCCGATGTGGTTGAGTTTGTGGAATATATTCTTTTGCAAAAAACCCAGGATGTAAGTTTAGAAGAACTTTCGTGTACAAAACTTGCCCGGCGATTTGTGGGTAAATCTATTACTGAATTAAAAGTACGGGAAATTTCGGGGGCAAATATTATTGGTATTAAAATTAGTGGCGCTCGCTATGTTTTTAATCCCGATCCTCAAATGGTACTCTCTCGCAACGACCAACTATTTGTTTTAGGTAACCCCGAACAAATTAACAAGTTACGCAAGTGGATGGTTAAAGAAGAATAAATTTGTCGAAAGAAAATGGCATTCCAGAAATCTTTTTCATAACTCCATTTCCCGTTCGATTTTAAATGCAAACCACTTTTAGCTGGGCTTGTTTATAAATTGAATGAGCCTTATAAAAAACTCAAATTTTATTTTTATTGAATTTTCTCCT
>Ga0307988_1001529_pt1 | contig 12878 bp, 10 predicted proteins | sample EllFjometagen183_FD_203166 | JGI IMG/M metagenome (GOLD analysis project Ga0307988, IMG submission 203166) | Marine microbial communities from Ellis Fjord, Antarctic Ocean - #183 | ecosystem: Environmental > Aquatic > Marine > Unclassified | place: Southern Ocean | collected 2014-10-08 | reverse complement strand
TCACGAAGTGGATAACATAGTGGGGTCAATTTTCGACGCTGTTTTTTACGCCAGAGGGGTCATTATTGCACGCTGATCAACATATAATGACGTGAAGGAGTTGTAGTTTTAAATATTTCATCTTTGAAAGAGTTTGTTAGGTGCGGGATTGTTTAACAACCAATTTCAATTTTAACTTCATTGCTCTTCTCAACAAAAGTGTCATGAATAAATCCAGATACGAAGTCCCTGATTTTCAAGAAAAATATAGCCATTTGCTGGAACGTCTAGAAGGTATTCTAGACATTCTACATGAAGGAATTTGTATAAGTAATGCGAAGGGTGTCATCATCAAAATGAACCCGATGTATGAACGATTATCTGGAGTCGCACCAGAAGTAATACTTGGGAAAAAAGTATGCTTTCTCAATAGTGAAAAAGGTGTTTTTGACCTACCTGAGCCAAATGCTGAGCAGGTAGAGAGAGCAAAAGGTATATTTTTGGGGGCGGTAAGCCCTCTAATTCTCAAATCAAAACGACCTGCAAACTCCGTTCAGCAAACTAGCGGTGGAAGAAAAAACCTTTTGCACGGATATCCTGTACTTAATGACGAAGGTGAAGTTGAACTGGTTGTTACCTTTGTTCGTGATATTAGTCATCTTACGCTGTTCAAAGAGCAAATGGCATATCACAAAGACATTTTGGGAAAATTTCGATCGGATATACGTGCTGTTGAACCAGAGCTAGGGGGTACATCACCTTTTATTTTTGCGAGCCCTGAAATCAAAGCAGTCATGACCCAGGCTAGAAAAATTGCACCAACCAATACAACTGTTTTGATCCTGGGTGATACCGGTGTTGGTAAAGGAGAGCTTGCAAGACAAATACACGCAACAAGCAAACGCGCAGACAAAGTATTTTTTTATGCCGATTGTACCAGCATTCCTGAAAGTTTGGTCGAGTCAGAACTTTTCGGCTATGCTCCGGGGGCCTTTACCGGAGCGAAACGTGGAGGCAAGCCAGGTTATTTTGAATTAGCTGCGGGCGGAACTATCTTTCTCGATGAAATTGGGGAACTATCCCTTCCCATGCAAAGCAAACTGCTTCGGTTTCTTCAAGATAAAGAAATTATGCAAGTTGGTAGTATCACACCTAAAAAGATAGACACTAGAATAGTTGCAGCAACTAATGTGAACCTTGAAGAGGCAGTTGCTAATGGCAAATTTCGACAAGATCTCTACTATCGGCTCCATGTCAGCGTATTACGTGTTCCTCCATTGCTGGAAAGAATTGAGGATATTCAACCACTCGCGGAATTATTCCTCCAACGCTACAATGTTAAGTATAGAAAACAATTGTCTTTTTCTGATGCAGCTTTGAGAGTGCTCCTAAAACACAGTTGGCCAGGAAATGTACGCGAACTGCAAAATATGATCCAAGGAATTGTGATTGTAACTGAATCGAACACAATAGAACCCATTCATCTACCACGGTTAATACCCCAGAAAAATATAGGGCGCACTCAGGTGAATTCGGACTTTTCGGATAAGATCCATAGCAATAGATCACTAAAGAGTATTATGGCAGATATTGAATACGAAATTTTGCAGCAAGCCATGGAAGAACAGGGTTCTATGACGAAAGTTGCCAAGCTCTTTAAGGTCGATAGAACAACAGTTTCGCGTAAACTGCGCTCTAGAGAGTAGAATGTCATAAAACACTGCTTTATACAAATGTGCGTGCAAAAACGCACCCCGTGTAATTTTGCACGCACATTACTTGCTTGAATAACAGGATATTTTTTTGTCGTGCATTTTTGCCTCACCAAGAAGCTGCCATCTAAAGTCCGGAACATTTCTAGATTTCCCTTTTTCTTTGTAAATTGTCAAAAAAAACATTGAGTTGAACGTTAGTTTGACGAAAACACACTTTGTGGCATGTATTGTGCTACAGATGTTGTAGTGACTTTGCTCTGGAAATGTATATAAAAGCTAATTAGCGGTGCTTCGAAAGCTTCGCGCTATTTTAACTGTATTTTCAGCGGCTCTTATTAATGGTTTTACTGCCAGGAGGAGTAGTGGGATGAAAAGTTTTACTCGTATAGGTGCAATGGCGTGTTTGTTGATGGTAACACTATCCGCTCCAGCCATGAGCGCGGAAAAAGTTCTGAAGTTAGGTACAACCGGAAGGCTGGGAATGCCTATTGGCGATGCCATAGATCAGGCACTGATTCCAGCTCTTGAATCAGTTTCCAGCGGTAAAATGACTGTTGAACCACATTACCGTAAGTCTCTTTGCGCTGAGCAGAAATGTGGTGAGCAGGCTAACCAGGGATTAATCCAGCTCTGGACAAGTTCAACCGCAAATTTTGGTAGTTTCGGAATGGCATTGGCTATCTTTGACCTGCCCTATATTTTTAAAAGCATTGAAGATGCAGATAGAATTACCAAAGAATGGCTCGGGGCAGCTCAAAGTAAGCTTGCCTCTGAAACCACAGGGCATATGCCCCTGTCTATATATTCCAGTGGTGGTTTTCGCCAACTGGGTAACGCTGCAAAACCAATACATGTCCCAAGTGACATGAAGGGTATAAAATGGCGCGTTACCAAGAGCCCTATTGAATATACCTTGATTAAAAGTTGGGGTGGAGTGCCTGTTCCTTATGATTGGGGGCAATTATATCAAGGCCTACAGTCTGGAGTCGTAGAGGGCCAGTATGTTGCAATCCCATGGCAGGAAGTCGCCAAATTGCATGAGGTTGCCAAATACTACACAGAAATTGGTGGTTCATGGTCAGGTAACGTTTTGGCGATGGATATGACTCAGTACGAGCAACTCAGTGGTGAAGAGAAAGCGTGGCTGCACGAAGCTGCTGACGCCTTTGGTAAGGCTGTTGGAGATCTCGATAAAAAATGGGTTATTAATGGTACTGAAGAGATAAAAAAAGGTATCAAAGACTGGTACGTGCCAACTGAAGCTGAAATGGCATTATGGCGTAAAGGTGCCATTGGTGCTTGGAAAAAAGCTAAGGGTACTTTTGATCCTGTACTTGCTGAACGCGTTCTCGCAGAACAAGGTTTGGATAAATTTATAGCAGACTTGAAAGAAGCAGGGGCGTTATAAACAGCCCCAATCAGATAGCCGGCCGGTTGACTGTTCAACTCTCTGCAGCCTAGAAGTTGAACAGTCGGATTATAGATCTACTCAGTATAAGACTCAGTGACATCGTGTAACACAATTAAACCTATTTTTAAGGATGGAGTAATAATGGAAAGTATAATTCTTCTATCTGTTCTCATGGTTTTTATACTGCTCGGAGCACCGGTCGGTTTCACCATGATTCTTTTGCCAACTCTCTATATTGCTTTTACAGGTGCGGTTCCACTTGTACTTATACCAGGGCAGATGTTCAATGCTATCGATTCAGTACCATTGACAGCAATTCCTTTCTTTATGTTAACTGGTGAGCTGATGTCAAGCGCAACGATCACAGATCGACTCGTTGAACTGAGCCAGCGTATTATAGGTCGCATGCGAGGGAGCCTTGCACAGGCAAATGTTCTGGTAAGTTTGTTTTTTGCCGGTATGAACGGTTCTGTTGTAGCGGATACGGCAACTGTAGGATCACTCATAATTCCTGCAATGACACGAGCAGGTTATCCGCGTCCGTTCTCGGCCGCAATTACGGCCGTAAGTTCGACCATAGGTGGTATTATTCCACCCAGTATTATGATGATTGTTCTGGCGAATGCCACCGGACTGTCCATCGGAGCACTTTTTTCCGCAGGAATAATTCCCGGAATCTTGGTCTGTATACTGCTCATGATCGTCAATCATGTTCTTGCAGTGAAATACAATTTTGAACGGAGTGAAGAACCTTTTAGCTTTTCAAAACTGAAAACAGCCGCTGTCAAATCCTCTTTTGCTCTCATTGTTCCAATCGTACTTGTTGGGGCTGTTGTCGGTGGAATTGCAGGTGTTGTTGAAGCGGGTGCCCTGACTGCCACCATCTCATTATTTGTTGGTGTTTTTGTCTATCGCACTATAAACGTGGTGAATTGTAAGAGTGCATTTACCCGGGCTTTTCGCAACAGCGCCTCAGTATTTATAATCATTGCCGCCTCTGGGCCCTTTAGCTGGCTGTTGACTTCTTTAGGTGCTCTCGGTCAGTTAGAGGAATTTTTGCTTGGTTTTGCTTCGAATCCCATCCTTTTTGCCCTCGTCTTGATCACTTTCATTTATCTGCTTGGAATGATAATGGACTCAGCAGTGAATATTATTGTTGTTGGTCCAGTGATTGTTGAAGTTATGGCTAAAGCCGGATACCCAGAAGTACAGGGAGCTCTTGTTTGTATAGTCGGTTTTTTGGTCGGTTCAGTAACTCCACCATTGGGCGTTGCCTATTTCACCTCTGCCACTATCGCCAGAGCCAGTCTGGAGAGCGTTGCCGTTGCAATGTTGCCATATCTAGTCTCATTGTTTTTCCTGTTATTTTTACTCGTAGTTGTTCCAGACATTACAATGTGGCTTCCCACATATTTAGGCTTTGTTAATTAAATCAGAGGAAGGTTTGATGATTAATTTAATCGTAGTTCTCGATAGCTGGATGAGAAAAACTTTGGCTGCGTTTTGCATGCTCATGCTGTTTTTGATGGTTGCATTTACAGATTATACGGTTGTTATGCGCTATGTTTTCGAAAATCCACCAGTTTGGGGGGATCTTCTGACAGTGCTTAGCAACATTTGGATGGTTTTTATTGCCCTTGCACTCACTGTGAGAGAAAAAGAGCATATTGCACTCAATGTCATTTACTCACGACTTCCACTCAAGGTCGGTTTTGCCATTCAGCAGTTCTGGACAATAACTATTTGTGCGCTTGGACTTGTTATTTGCTTCTATGGCCTAGAGGTTGTTGCTAAAATGGGCGGTAAGTATTGGGAAATGTGGTATTTTGCATGGGAGAACTCATCACTTGTCTTCAAGCCTAACTATATGCCGAAAAAATATGCAATGGTGATCCTTCCCATAGTTGGGGCTCTTATTAGTGCTGGCGCTATCGCTGCAATAATTGAAGATGCTGTGCGACTGAAAAATGGTGTGTTCAAAGTTGCCGGAGGAACAGGTTCCTCTGAATAGATCACCATAACAAGAAAAAGCAGCACCCTTATACATGATGGTGGGAGATTTACTCTATCATAAGTATCTCTCCCATCTAAGCATTTGGCGAAGTGAATATTGCGATTAACAGAAGTTGAAAACTTTCTTATGCGCGGACAAGCAGCTGGCATGCCGCATGCGTGCGATGGAAATGTCTTTAAACACTGGTATTCCGATCTTTGCTCAAGCCAGTAAAGTACGAAAAGGAACAATCTAGATATGAAACCCTTTAAAATACAGGTATCCGAAGACACTCTTGAATATATCCGTCGGAGAGTGGATGATTTTCCATGGCATGAAATGCCCGTTGATGGTGGCTGGGATTATGGCACCAATCTGGATTACATGAAAGAGCTTTGCTCCTATTGGATCGACATCTATGATTGGAGAAAACACGAAAAAATAATGAATAAGTATCCGCATTTCAAGGCGCCTGTAGATGGTATTGACATGCATTTTATTGTGGAAAAGGGCAGTGGTGTAAACCCGACTCCTTTGCTTATCAGTCATGGATGGCCTGGATCGTTTGTCGAAAGCATGGGGATCATTGAACGACTTGCTCATCCCGAACGTTTTGGCGGTGATGAAAAAGACGCTTTTGATGTAATTGTTCCCTCACTGCCAGGTTTTGGTTTTTCAGGAAAAGTTTCCCGCCCTTATGGTCCACGAAAAATGGCTGCTGTACTCAACAGTTTGATGGTTGATGTTTTGGGCTATAAGAACTACGTGGCCCATGGGGCTGACTGGGGTTCAGCCATTTCAAGCTGGCTGGGCTATGATCATGCAGAAAATTGTGATGGTATCCATATCTGTTTCCCCACCATGCGTCATATCGATGGCCCCCAGACTCCAGAGGAAGAAGCATGGGCAAAGGAGTGTGAGGTATCATCACGTGTTGTATTGCAGGATGGATATCGCACTCAGCAGGCAACAAAGCCTCAAACACTGAGTTATGCTATGATGGATAGTCCTGTTGGTGTTGCCGCCTGGATTGTTGAAAAATTTCATGCATGGTCCGACATTCAAAACGATGATGTGGAAAGTTCCCATTCAAAAGATGGCATGCTGACCAACATAATGGTCTACCTCGTCACCAAAAGCTTCAACACTTCTACCTGGATTTATTATGGCAGGCGGGAAGAAGGTGGTCGTATTCTTGGCACCAAAGAGCGGCCACGCGTTGAGGTGCCAACTGCAGCGGCAATGTTTCCCGCAGAAAGCCTTCCATGGCCACCTCGCTCATATGCAGACAGACTTTATAATATCACCCAGTGGACGGAGATGCCGCGAGGCGGACATTTCTCTTCACTGGAAGAACCAGAGCTGCTCATGGATGATATCGTTAAATTTGCACGATCATTACGGTAAATGGCTCGGTATGGAAGAAAATCGATATAGCCGGCAATTGCATTGTACAACCAATTTCAGCCAGGCGACACTTTCCGGGGCAACTGTTCTTATAGCCGGCATGGGAGGTCTTGGTTGCAATGCTTCCATGTCGCTTACGGCAGCTGGAATTGGCACTTTAATATTATGTGATCATGATACTATATCCATATCAAATCTTAATCGTCAGCTGCTCTATAGAGAGACTGATATCGGCAAGAAAAAGGTCATCGTTGCCCTTGACCAGTTACAAAAACTTAATGGTGATCCTGACTTCATTGTAGTGGATGGACGGTTTAATGAACGACTACTACCATCGTCGGCAAACCCGCAGCTCATTCTGGACTGTCTGGACAACCTACCAGGGCGTATTGAGTTAATTGCTTATGCTGTGAAAAACAACATTCCACTTATCCATGCTGCTGTTGATGGTTTTATGGGTCAATTGTCTGTGTTCATACCCCAGGAAAGTGCTTGCCCGATTTGCAGTCTTGCTGGGGATATGGAGGGGGCTGATCTTCCAATACCATCTCTAGGGGCATGTGTTGCGGTTATGGCAGGGCTGCAGGCAACTGAGGCGATTAAGTTTTTTACAAATTCCGGCGAGCTTTGCATCAACAAATTTATGTTTTTTGATGGCCTTTCCGGCAGAATCGACACCATAGATCTTGAAAGAGGTCATAACTGCATTGCCTGCTCAAGATAACTTCTCTGTGACCAATGAAAATATTACTCAAAATTAACGGCACAATGGAAAGGTATTTTCCGGCTACCGAGTATCAGCTCAGCCTGGAAAAGGAAGCAACTCTTGCAGATCTATATGAGGAATTGGCAAATGTGGCTGGTGCTGAGATTTCACCGGCAGTATGGAACCATAAAAAAAACAGGCCGAGAGGCCCTGTAATAATGCGCTCTGAAGCAGGGGTGCTAAAAGATGAAAACCACCCCTTACAGGAGGGGCAGATACTTGAGTTTAAGAGGTTTCTGGTTGGAGGATGACAAAATGATCAATGGATATTCAGGACAAATTTTACGCGTGAATCTCAGCACCAAAACTTGTACAGCTGAACCAATAGACGCCGTAAAAGCACGTAAATTTATCGGTGGTGCAGGTTATGGCGCTGAAATACTATATTCTGAGCTTAAGGCGGGTATCGATCCACTTGGTCCTGAGAATAAGCTCGTTTTTGCGACTAGTCCACTGACATGCAATGTGGTTGCCGGTGGAGGAAGCATCACTGTTTGCTTTAAATCCCCGTTAACAGGAGCATGGGGGGAATCCCGATGCGGTAGTAACTTCGGCCCAGATCTACGCCGAGCCGGATATGACTTTATTGTCGTCGAAGGGAAGTCTGATGTTCCTGTCTACTTAGCTATCGCCAATGGCGAGGCACGATTGCAGGATGCTACAAATCTTGTAGCCAAAGATGTCTATGAAAAAAGTGATCTTGTAGAAGCTGCGGAAACCATCAATGGCAAAAAACCTACGGTGATGTGCATTGGTCCGGCAGGAGAAGAGCTGGTATTATTTGCCTCAATTATGGCCCGTGACAGGGCAGCCGGACGGAATGGCGGTGGGGCTGTTATGGGTTCGAAAAACATTCTGGCGATTTCAGTGTCAGGGACAATGAAGCCCAACCATGCTAGTGCTGAAGGCTTTCGGGCTGCAACCAAAGAAGCGATAAAAACTGTTAAGGAAAGCGAAATGCGCGATGGTTTCAATGAATTTGGGACTATCGGTGATATGCCGGCTAACGATGAAGATGGTGACTGGCCCACCAAAAACTGGCGTTCTAATAGCTGGGGTGAAGGGGCGGCACTATTTGATGACTTTCAGGATAAGAACCTTGTTAAGGCTAAGGGGTGCTATTCAGGTTGCCCCATCGGCTGCGCCCGTGTCTGCGAAGTGAAAGAAGGGAAATATAAAACTCCAGTCCATGAGGGGGGTGAGTATGAAAGCATCAGTGTTTTTACTTCATCTCTTATGAATAGGAATATGGATACTGCCGTTCACTGCGATTACCTCTGCAATAAATGGGGAATTGATACTATTTCAGCCGGCGCAACGATCTCCTTTGCCATGGAATGTTATGAAAATGGTATTCTATCTGAGGCAGATGTTGACGGCATTGATCTTACATGGGGTAACAGTGAGGCCTTGCCAGCTATGCTTGAAAAGATTGTTTTTCGACGGGGAGTGGGAGATATTCTTGCCGATGGTGTAAGAAAAGCCGCTGAAAAATTAGGCGGTGGATCGGAAAAATTTGCCATTCATGTAAAAGGGTTGGAAGGCCCGGCCCATGATCCCCGTTCAGGTAAGGTACTCGGGATAGCATATGGTACAGCAAACCGTGGTATGTGTCATATACATCCCTTAGAAGGAATGGCCTTCGATCGCGGTAAGATGGATTGGGGAATGAAAGCACATGGAGCGCGGGATCCTGAAACGGTTGACCGCTGGGATGAAAAAGGCAAGGGAGCTGATTGCGCATTGTTGCAACGGGCTTTAATTCTTCCAGACATCTTGTCAACCTGTAAATTTATGAGCTACGCAGGGCTGGATCCCGAACATTGGGCACAAATGCTTGCTGAGTCAACCGGTTGGGATATAGATGCAAAAGAACTTATTCAGGTTGGTGAACGGGTACATAATATTCAGCGACTTTTCAACGTCCGAGAAGGACTGAGACGCAAGGATGATATGCTGCCAGAAAGAGTACTTTCTGTTCCAGAATTCGGTTCCTATAAAGACGAAAAAGATTGTGTGATCAGCGATTATGAAGCTTTGCTTGACGAGTACTATGAGGCTTGTGGTTGGGATGTTGAAACAGGTGTGCCAAGAAAAAGCAAATTGCAGGAGCTTGGACTGGAAGACTACAAGTAGAACTTACTCATAAAGGGTGGCGTGGGGGATTGTTATCCTTTTCGCCCCTCAACCTGTCGGGATTACCCAAACGGATATGCAACACCATGTGGAATGTTATCAGATAGATTGCAATTAGTAATTAGAGGTTTAAAATATGCAGTCACTAAAATATCTCTACCGTTATGGTATGGGACCTTCGTCTAGTCATACCATTGGTCCTAATAATGCGGCCATGCAATTTAAGGCCAAAACCAAAGAAGCAAAATCTTATAGGGTTAAGCTCTATGGTAGCCTCAGCTTAACAGGCAAGGGGCACCTTACCGATAAGGCGATTATTAGTGCTTTGGCCCCTGTCTGTTGTGAAATTATCTGGTGTGATAAAGAGCTATCTTATCATCCCAATGGCATGAAATTCGAGGCTTTGGACGGCGCTGATCGGATTATAAATAAATGGACTACCTTTAGTATCGGCGGCGGAGAGTTACGAGATGAAGGTGGAGCAGCCAGCGAGCATCCCCATCTTTATAGCCAGAAATCAATGGAGGAGGTGCTTGCTTGGTGCAGTAGCTCAGGTAGATCCATTTGGCAGTTGGTGGACGAGGTTGAAGAGGATGGTTTTATAGAAGGATATTTGGCCGATGCATGGCAGAAGATGCAAAAGAGCATCAACACTGGTTTGAAAAAAGAAGGCGTGTTACATGGAGGACTCAGACTGCCAAGAAAGGCCAGGGATTTCATGGCCCAGGCCAGAAGGTTAAAAGACATAGAGGCCCGCACCGGCCTTCTTTCCAGTTATGCCTTGGCCGTGACAGAAGAAAATGCCGATGGCGGTTTTGTGGTCACCGCACCCACTTGTGGTTCCTGTGGTGTTTTACCAAGTGTTCTATATTACAATTTTTATGAGAAAGGCCACAGCAATAGAAGTATCTTAAATGCCATGGCCACAGCTGGCATTATTGGTAATTTAGTTAAGGAGAATGGTTCAATTTCTGGCGCTGAAGTGGGGTGCCAGGGTGAGGTGGGGGTGGCCTGCGCCATGGCAGCCGGTGCTGCCGCTCAATTATGGGGGGGCTCTCCTCGACAAATTGAATACGCTGCGGAGATGGCCCTAGAGCACCATCTAGGTCTTACCTGCGACCCCATTCTAGGCCTTGTTCAAGTACCATGTATTGAGCGAAATGCCTTTGCTGCCGTAAGGGCCACCGCCTGCGCCGAATATGCCCTCCTAACTGACGGCAGCCATTTGGTCTCGTTTGATAAGGTTGTAAAAACCATGAAAAAAACTGGTCACGATATGCTTTCGCTTTACCGCGAAACATCCCTTGGTGGACTCGCTACACTCTATTTTGAGAAGTAAAAATGATAGAAAAAATGGGCTGTTGCAATACCCTACCTCCCGAAAAAGAACGAGGAACCATGATGCTGGAACTTAAAACAGAAAACATTTCTGCGGCCTATAAGGTCCTGAAGTTTATCGGTCAAGCTTTTATTGGCGGCAAGTTTGTTGATGCCAAGAGTGGTGATACTTTTGTTACTGAAAATCCTGCTACTGGCAAAGTAATTACTAGCATTGCAAACTGCGGGAAGGCGGATGTGGACCTTGCCGTCGAAGCGGCGAGGAAGGCTTTCGAGAGTGGCGCCTGGTCTAGAATCGACCCAGTAGAACGAAAGCATGTACTGCTCAAATGGGCCAATTTAATCGAAAAATACTCGGGCGAATTGGCTCTTCTGGACTCCCTGGAAGCAGGCAAGCCGATCGCAGAATGCGTCAATACGGATCTACCCGAAACCCTCGTTGCTCTTCGCTGGCATGCTGAGGCCGCAGACAAGATTTATGGTCAGGTTGCTCCTACTTCAGCTGATTACCTTGGACTGGTAATCCGAGAGCCAATTGGAGTTGTCGCGGCAGTATTGCCCTGGAATTTTCCTGCGATGCTTGTTGCGTGGAAAGCGGCTCCTGCTTTGGCAATGGGCAACAGTTTGATCATTAAACCGGCTGAACAAACCTCACTTAGTACCTTGCGGATGGTTGATCTTGCTCATGAAGCAGGGATTCCGGCAGGAGTTATTAATGTAGTGACAGGCTTTGGGGAAAGTGTTGGTGAACCGCTCGGCAGGCACATGGATGTGGATGTCGTATCCTTCACCGGGTCGACAGAAGTGGGTCGTTATTTCCTTAAGTACTCCGCGGAGAGTAACCTTAAGCGGGTGATCCTTGAGTGTGGAGGGAAAAGCCCCCAGGTTGTCATGGCCGATGTACAGGATCTGGATATGGTCGCTGAAAATGTCATTGCTGCAGCATTTTCTAATATGGGTGAAAACTGCAGTTGTGGATCGCGCTTGATCGTACACAAGGATATCAAAAGAGCTCTCCTTGAGAAGCTTGTAGTGCAAACCAAGAGCTGGAGCTTGGGTGATCCTCTTCATCCAGAAACGAAGATCGGTTCTATGATTGAAAAAGGCCACATGGAAAGAGTGTTGACATATATCGAATCTGGGAAGAAGGAAGGTGCAGAAGTTGTGTTGGGAGGACAACGCGCCCACGAAAACTCCGGCGGGTATTTTGTGGAGCCGACAATTTTTGATGGCGTAACAAGCGGTATGAAAATCGCCAGAGAGGAGATCTTTGGCCCAGTCTTGTCAGTATTGACATTTGAAACTATGGACGAAGCCATTCAGATGGCCAATAATACTCAATATGGTTTGGCTGCATCAGTTTATACAAGTAATGTCGTGACCGCCCACAAGCTTGCCCGCTCAATCAAGGCTGGGACCGTATCCGTGAATTGTTTTAGTGAAGGCAATATTACTACGCCGTTTGGAGGCTTCAAACTTTCAGGTTTTGGCGGTCGTGATAAAGGGATTTACGCTCACGATCAATATACTGAACTAAAAACCATCTGGTATAACAACCGGCAGATCTGAGATAGGAATTTGTGTTGACCAGACAATATGAATCGACCTAAAAGAGTCACTCGTTCAAAAAAACGTGGAGTTGGACTCAGACAGAGAAGAAAAGAGACAACATAACTAATCTCGCAACATAACTGCTGGAAATGTAATCAAAAAGGTGTCTCAAAAACCTAACAACGTAAAAAGGTTTTCTTAGCCCTTTGAAAAGCAAGATTTTCCTGACAGGAAAAAATAATATCATATCCCAGATGGTTCCAGAACATTTTTGAGAGGAGGTGCCGTCGTTTCGCGAAATTCCCTGCCCACTCTGATCTCAAATTCCATATAGTTATTTTGAAGATTGACCGAATAGAAAATCCGTCCACATATCTCCAATAGACGTCAACTGAGACCAAAATCCGCATCCCTCTCTCATAATCGCACCCCCCAAAATCAAACCCGCAAAAACTACCCCCGAAAATAACTATGCTGTGGGTTATTCTTATAACAGATATACTGTTCCCCATTCATACTGTTGAGCAATATTTTTTCGTTCCGCTCCGGATCTCCCGGTTGAGTCGCCAGATATCTGGTCAA
>Ga0307988_1001528_pt1 | contig 12883 bp, 8 predicted proteins | sample EllFjometagen183_FD_203166 | JGI IMG/M metagenome (GOLD analysis project Ga0307988, IMG submission 203166) | Marine microbial communities from Ellis Fjord, Antarctic Ocean - #183 | ecosystem: Environmental > Aquatic > Marine > Unclassified | place: Southern Ocean | collected 2014-10-08 | reverse complement strand
GGTGTTACCGATAAAGAAAAGAAATATAGAATTATTAAGAAGAAAATTTATGAGAATGAAGAACGCATCGACGCAATTTCCAAATTTATTGTTGATCGATTAGTTCAGACAACTTACAAAAAGATTCGTGGAACAGGAAAAGCAATGCTGGCAGTTTCATCAATTAAAAGTGCCATAAAATATAAAGATGCAATTGAAAAACATTGGGCAATTATCAAAGAAGACAGTAAATTTGAAAGATTCAAAAATGCTCCGATCTACATCGTTTACAGTGATAATCAGGAATATTCAAAATCCAGCGCATTAAATAAAGGAATGAAAGAGCATAAAGTTTTGCAGAATTTTGCATTGGCAAAAAATGGTTTAATTATTGTTGTAGATAAACTTCAAACAGGTTTTGATGAGCCTAAACTTCATACTCTTTTCTTAGATAAGGAAATCAGAAATATCAATGCCATTCAAACTATTTCTCGTGTTAACAGAACGACAAAATACAAAGAAGATTGTAAAATAATAGATTTCTCATATCGAAATGTTAATATCAATAATATCAAAAAAGCATTTGAACATTTCAGCGATATTGTCGTCAGTGATTTTGATCCTTTTGGTGAGTTAAAAAGATTGATTGAAATTCATAAGGAATTAGTAAATAATAATCTTTATATCAAACATTTTAAAGATTTCAAAGAATTAGAAAAACACTATAAAACTGATGTTCATAGGTATATTGAAATTGAAGAAAGTTTTACAAGATTTATCCGAAGTAATCCCGAAAAAAGTAAAAAGCTTAAACAGAGAATTAATCGTTATTTTAGTATAATCAATCAAATTGAATATGTGATCGAATTTGATAAAAAATACTCTGAAAAATCGTTCCTCGAATTTTGGAGAAGATACAATAACATTTACAACAATATTACAAAACCAACAGAAGAAAAAGATGATGTAGAAATATATTTCAATAATCAAATCGGAATAGTTAATGAGCCAAAAGAGATTAAGAAGAAGAAACCAGAAAACGGAGAGGGTGAAGGCAAAAAGCATAAATATAATATTCTTAAAATAATTGAACAACGAAATAAAGAAGAAGAAACAATCGGAGAACTGATTAAACAATTTGAAGAAAAAATAGATAATTTCTTTGAATTTATAAAAGTTGATGATAAAGGAAAAAGATTAGTTCTAAAAATTAAAACTACTGGCTCAGCTTTTGGTGAATCCGAGATTTTAGCAGATTTTGAGAAAATTTATAATAAATACAGAATTCGATTTAGAAAAAAAGTTGGTGAGTTTTTCTTTAAACAGACAAAAGATTTAGTTGAGAAACTTTTTGAAGATTTTGAGGTAAGTGTTTTAAAGCCTGAAAGTGATGAAGAATAGAATTGCCTGTAGCAAACGTGCCTACAATAAGCAAGCAGAAAAGCAAGAAGAGCCACGCCAAAGGCGGGCAAACGTGGCGCACTGGCGTTACGTAAAATCAAAATAAGGAGAAAAAAATGAATGTGAAAAAGTGCCGGATTTTAATTATTGTATCGCTTTTATTATTTGTGACATTACACGCAGATTACGAAGGTTTGTATTCTGAGCTGTTTTTTGGTCGGCAGCCCAGTTCCAGAGCAGAGGCAATGGGCAGGGGCTATGTAACAATTGATAGTGATATGGATGCATATTTTTATAATCCGGCAGGTATTGCTAATATCAATTTCGTGGATGTAAAGTTTACTACATCCAGTCCTTATTATGGTATTGATAAAGCCAGATATTACCAATTTGGATTGGGTTACAATTTACATAATATTATAATAGGATTAAATATTAATCTTATGTCTTATGGTGAAGAGAATTATGAGATAAATGAGGAGAACCCATTCTGACCTGGAAATAATAAGGTAACACCTTATTTATCCAATTATACTTTAACTATGGCTACAATGTTATCAAATGCCTTATCGGTTGGATGCAACATAAATTATTTTAGTGAGAATTATGGTGATGATCCCAATAGTACTTTATTCTTTGATGCAGGAACAATTTATAAACGGAAACTATCTTTACTCAACACTTCAGGAGGAGAATTAGCGATCGGTGCCAGCGTAAGAAATGCTACTTTTTCCAAAGTTAAATATGATTCAGGTAAAGAAGAACTTCCTGTTATTTCTCGTTTTGGGATCAGTTATTCATTTCTACCGGAAATAAATAATAACACTGTTGCAGTATTGTGTCAGGCAGAGTATCAATATCTACTCAATTATGATTATCGAGATGGACTTCATCTTGGACTTGAAACAAAATTCATTGAGATGTTATCTTTGAGATGTGGCTATTATTATGAAAATATTGATGATCATGATCATGACGAAAATGAAGATCAACTTTCCCAATTCACTTATGGTCTTGGGATTGATATTCCGGTCTATAAAATTATTGATTATCCTATTCGTCTTCAAATAGATTTTACTTCTTTACCACAGGTGAGTTACAGTAATATTTGGAAAGATTGGGATAATTTCAATTCATTTACAGTTAAGTTATCGTGGAATAAATAAAATTATTCAGTTTGTGAAAGTCTGTGGCTTTTTTTTTCATCTCGTTATTAACTCTACTTTTGCTCTACTCCGGTAAAGTAAAGTCTGAGACAAATTTATTATATCTGCGTTTTTTCTCTAAAAGTCTTTGAGTCTTTGATTCTTTGATTCTTTGATTCTATGATTCTATGATTCTATGAGTCTATGAGTCTATGAGTCTATGGGTCTATGAGTCTATGAGTCTATGAGTCTATGAGTCTTTGATTCTTTGAGTCTATTTTTACTGTATCGGCGCCAGCAGTCGTGCAACTTTAACTGCCAGTTTATACCATAAAGGTTTTTTTGTGTAGTCTTCTTCGGTAATTTGGAAGCTGTTGGCGAAATCTTCTATCATCATCTCTTCAACTTTACTAGCAAACTCTTTGCTGCTGAATAACATGTTGATCTCAAAGTTAATACGGAAGGAGCGGTTATCCAGGTTGGCAGTGCCTATCATAGATATTTCATCATCGATCAGCATTGTTTTTTGATGCAGGAATCCTTTTTTGTATCTATAAACTTTGATGCCAACTTTAGTAATATCCTGCAAGTATGATAGTGATGAAAGGTTGGTAATAAGAAGATCAGATTTTTCCGGGATCATCAACCGTACATCAACACCACGTAGCCCGGCAAGTTGTAAAGCGCACAAAACCTGCTGATCCGGTACAAAATATGGGCTAATTATCCATAACCTTTTTTTAGCTGAATTTATAGCATGAACAAAAAATATTCCGCAAGTTTCCAATTCATCTGCCGGTCCGCTTGGTAAAACCAGAACATTATTTTTCCATTCAGCAGAGTAAGTAGGTTCCCAATTCAGTTCGGGAACTTCATGTGTTGCCCAATACCAATCGGAGATAAACGGTAGCTGAACACTCTGAACTGAAGGTCCTTCAATTTTTACATGAGTATCACGCCAGTAACCATATTTTGGATGAATTCCCATATATTTATCACTCACGTTCAAACCACCTACATAAGCAGTTTTACCATCCACAACTACAATTTTGCGATGATTACGGAAATTTAAACGAAGTCTATATGCCCAACCTTTTCTACTTTTAAAATTATGAACTTCAATTCCTTCATTCCGCAATTTCTCCATATAAGAACGGGGTAGAGGCGTACAACCGATGTCATCATAAAGCAGATAAATTCGAACACCTTCTTTGGCTTTATTTATGAGTTTGGTTTGCAGTTCAGTTCCCAGTTTATCATCATTTATCTTATAAAATTGTACAAGAATATAGTCCTGTGCTTCATCAATTCCCTTAAAAATTGCATTAAAGGTAGCTTCACCATTTATGAGTACTTCTGCATTATTATAGGAAGTAAAAGGCATTTTAGCCAGTGTTTCTACAACGCTGAAATCGGGATGTTCATCTTCTGATATGAGATCATTATTCTTGAATTTAATTTTTAGATCACGGGCAATATTATTAATCTTTAGGTCACCCGAACGACGCGCATTTATATACCCGTGGAATTTTCTGTCACCGAACATCCAATAAAGTGGAACTGCCAGGTAAGGGAAACTAATGAGAAAAATAGCCCAACCAACCGAACCTTGAGAAGTCCGTCCTTTCCAAATGGCATCAAGAGCTGCAAGTGCACCCAAAACATAGAATACTACAACAACTATCCACCAAACGATCTTAAAACCTATCATACTTTATTCTTCCCTGCTTTTTTTGTCGTTCAGGTACAGTACTATCTTATCATAAAGCATAGATAAGGTTACCGAATAAGGAACGTTTTTCTTGGAAAGTTCCGCAACCGAAAAAGCTTCACCATATCTATCATGCTCAATATAAATTCGTATAAGTTCTATATATACAATAGGATCAAAAGGTTTTTTCTTGATACCATCCATCAGCAAGGCTATGGCTTTATCTGTTTTGCCAATCCTATCACATGTGATGGCAAAATTCTTATAAAAATTTGCAGAATTAATTGTTAATTTTTCTGCTGCAACAAATTCAACATATGCTTTAAGAATAATATTTAAATTAAAATATGCCAACCCTTTTAGGTAACTGATATTTCCATGCTTACCAAATTTTTGTTCAGCTTTATCTAATGTTTTTATAGAATCTTCGTGCTTGCCTTCTAAAAAGAGTAATTCAGCCAAAAAAATGTAGGGAAGAAGCGATGATACCTTATAATTAAAAATTGGCTTTAACACTTCAATGCTTTTATTGTTCCTGCCAATTTTAGAATAAGCAAATGCTTTATTATAAAGTAGTTCAGGAAAGCTGGTAGATAGCATATTGTAATAATCTATTGCCAGCTTATATTCATTTATTGCCATAAAAGAATTTGCTAGTTGGAAGATAGCTGTTTCATTACCTGGTTCAACTTTTAGCACCTGATGATACACACCTATAGCTTTTCTGAAAAGTTTTTTACTGAAATAGATTTCAGCCATAAATAAGAGGATCTCAACGTTTTGTGGAAATTCCTTCAATCCTTGTAGCAAAATTCTTTTTGATTCCAACCAATTTTTATTCAGCTGCATCTTTGCCTGCCAGATGATATTATTCAGCTTCTTCCTATCCACAAATATTCCCCTAAAATCATTGAGTATTATACAATTCTTCAACCAAGATCAGAATTTGTTCAACATCAAACAATCTATTTATTCTATTTCTAATTTTTGCACCACCACGAAATCCTTTGGTGTAATGTGAAAAATGAGTACGCATTTCATACACCGCTTGTTTTTCTCCTTTATGGAAGATCATGAATTCCAGGTGTCTTTTTATAATTTCCAGTTTTTCTGCAGTAGTTATCGGTTCAATGTTCCCACTCTTTAAATAGTTTTTAACTTGCTTAAATAACCATGGCTTTCCCATAGCTCCTCTACCTATCATCACCGAGTCGCATCCTGTTTGTTCATACATAGCTATCATATCTTCAATTACTAATACATCACCGTTGCCAATTATCGGAATGTTTACTGCTTTCTTCAATTCTGCTATCAGTTTCCAATTACTTTTACCCGAAAACATCTGTTCACGAGTACGAGGATGAAGACAGATAATATCTGCTCCAGCATCTTGCATTTGTTTACCGAATTCAAGTGAATTTGTGCTGAACATATTCCAACCAGAGCGAAATTTAACAGATAAAGGAATGTTAAGTGGTTCTAAGATCTTTTTGGTCTCCCTAACAATACTGGCAGCGATATCGGGTGTGTTCATCAAGGCAGATCCGGCTCCACGTTTAGTAACTTTTTTAACAGGGCAACCCATGTTAATGTCGATAAAATCAGGATTTTTTGTTAAGGCAATATCAAGCGCTTTCTTAAAGATTTCAGGGTCAGAGCCAAATAACTGCAATCCAAAAGGTCTTTGTGATTCTTCAAATTCTGCATATTCTAAACTGCGATCTTGGTTATAAAGTAATCCATCTACGCTTACCATTTCGCTAACAACAACATCAGCACCACACTCTTTACAAATCGCTCTAAATGGATTATCAGTAATTCCTGCTAAAGGTGCTAACCATATCTTATTGTTTGTGAGTTCTCTTGCTGTAATACTCATAACTATTTACCAATTAAATGATAGATCGCTATTCCGGCAGCAACAGCGGCATTTATCGATTCGATATTTCCCTGAATTGGTATATTAACTTTATGCTCAGCAATTTGCAGAATATCCTGACTTACGCCAAATGCTTCCGAACCGATAACGAGTATTAAACTGGCAGGTCTTTCAAGTTTAAAAATATTTGTGGAATCTTCCAGCGTTGTAGCGATAATTGTGTTTTTTATACTTTTCAGCCAGTTATGCTCATGAGTTTCCGAAGGCAGATGAAACACCGAGCCCAATGAAGCACGTATAACTTTTGGATTGTATATCTCACAACAATTAGGCGAGAGAATTATTCCGGAAACTCCTGCCGCTGTAGCCGTGCGGAAGATGGTTCCCATATTTCCAGGATCGCTTATTCCATCCAGATAGAGCAGGAATTGTGTTTGTTCAATTGGTACAGGTTTAATTTCAATAACTGCTGCAATATTCTGTGGTGTAATCGTTTCTGTGATCTTTTTCATTTGATCTCTATTTGCAATTGATATTTGTTTGGCAGAATAATGCGATGTGTCAATTTGGTCAGAATTGGTAATTATCAATTCATCAAAGCTAATACCGTAATCGTTCAATTGATCTATCAGACGTACACCTTCAACGATCGTTTTTCTGTTTAATGTACGGAATTTCTTCTGCTGTAGTTTAGCTAGTTCTTTTGCGTGATTATTACTTAATTCGTTATACATTATTTGTTATATATTTCCTTTATTGCATTAATATTAACATTATCAATTTGCTCAGATTTTAGAAATTGTTCAGCATATTTCAGGTACAATTTGGAATCCATCAGAAGCTCTACAAGGTCTTTATCGATCTCACCATCTTTAACCATGAAAGCCATTATTTTTAGTGTTTCGGAAAGAGTTTTACCCTTTTTATAGGGTCTATCGGAGGCAGTGAGAGCTTCATAGAGATCAGCGATGGCAATAATGCGTGATTGAAGCGGAAGTTCTTCTGCCGTTTTCTTAAAGGGATATCCTTTGCCATTTAGCTTTTCATGATGAGAAGCTGCATAAAGAGGAAGATTCTTGAATTTCTTTGGATATGTTAGTTCCGATAACATCTCATGAGAAACAAGAGCATGTTCCCACATTTTTTGCAACTCATCGGGAAGAAGTGTGCCTTTTCTTATACAAAGGTTTTTTTTCTCATCTTTAGTGATAATATAGTATTCTTTGCCATTTGCTGAATATTTAAATTTATAGATCTCCTCAATTCGGTCTATATAGTCATCCCGCATGAATTCACCACCGGTATTAACTTTGATGACGAATTCCTTATCTTCAATCAGCTTTTCATGAAGCTTTTGCAATTCTTCTTTTTGCTCGATAGTCTTTGCTAATTCAATATCCTTTTTAATTAATGCAAATATCATTTCGAAACGGGTTATCACATGTTCTATCTTATCTTGAATTGTTTCCAGTTTTGTAGCTTTATCCCGAACATAGATAGGGATTGTGATCTTGCCGACATCATGCATCCAGCCTGCAAGAGATATTTCCTGCATTTCGTCGGGAGAAAAATGTACATCTTTATATTTATTAGAATCTTTTTGGATCTCTTCCGACAGCATTTCAGATAGTGATGCTACACGTTTAATATGGCCACCTGTGTATTTTGATTTGCGGTCTATTGCGGCTGCAATACTTTTAATAAATTGATATAATAAATTTTCTAACCCTTCTACAAGATGTTTATTTGTAAAAGCAATTGCAGCTTGTGAGGCGAGTGAAGTTAGCATTGTGAGATGTTCTTCTGTGAAATGAGTTATATTTCCCTCATCATCGTAGGCATTGATCAATTGTATAACTCCCAGCAGTTCATTTTCGTGATCCTTCATCGGAATTGCTGCCATTGATTTGGAATGATAATTATTGTTTTTATCATAATTTTTTGTTCCGCTGTTATCAAAGATATCTTGATCATAGGCATCTTTAACACTACTGGGATCTCCAGTATTGGCTACATAAGAAGCAAAATTCTTGTATATTTTATTACCCTTTTCATCATAAAGCGGAACACTTGGCCATTTGGCAGTATCTGCCATTCCAAGATTTAAATTCATGGATTTTGTGCAAATTATAGTGAAATCGAGAGATTGTTTATCTTCTGAAAGCGTGTAGATCGTTCCTCCATCAGAATTGGTAAACTTAATAGCCTCCTCTAAAACCAACTTAAAGAAGTTATTTATATCACTTTCACCTGAGAGTGCAATCCCGATCCTAGTAAGTGCTTTTACTTGTCTTAATAGTTCTTTCTTATCTGCCATAACATACCTTCAATACCTAATTATTTGACATAATTACCAATAACTTTATTCTTGGATATGTAATAAAAATTGATTTTATGTGTCAAATTATTTTGTAAACGCAGGTATAAATGTTAGAAACTATAATACTTTCAGCAGGTCAATCAAGCAGAATGGGAAGAGATAAAGCTTTATTAGATATTAATGGAATTCCTGCGATTATACATATAATTAATAAAGTTATTTCTTTTTCAGACCACATTTACATTATACTTGGAGATAATTTGGAATCAGTAAAGAGTAGGGTTTTGGAGTACTTTGAAAACGATGATTGTATAAGCTTTATTCACAATGAAGTACACTTAAAGGGAATGTTCTCTTCAATTCGAAAAGGCTTTCAGGAAGTAAAAGGTGAAAATGGAATCATGCTGCAATTGATTGATCAGCCTTTTATTTCACAGAATGTTTATGAAGAACTTGTTTCAAACTACAGTTCAGAAAACCTAATAATGCAGCCTTCTTATATAAAAGGTGAGTTTAAGCGTGGAGGGCATCCACTTGTATTTGCTCCAGCGTTTAAAGATATTGTACTTTCACATGCAGATGAGTATCAATTGAATGAGATTATAAAAAAATATAGTGAGCGCAGAAAATTTATTGAAGTAACTGATGAATCGATTCTGCATAATTTGAATACAAAAAAAGAATTTAACGATAAATTATAAGGATAAAAATTATGGAATTAGCAGTATTTGACGTTTTACAAAAAGCTGTAGAGAATCAGAAACAAGGGATTGCTTTTGTTCTGGCTACAATAGTGGAAGGTGTAGAAAAAACACCCGGACGTTCCGGATTTAAACTGATTGCCTATGAAGATAAAACAAGTGAAGGAACAGTAGGCGGTGGTAAACTGGAGAGAATGGTACTGGATAAATGTGAGGAAATTCATATAACCAAAGAAAATGCTTTTCTGGAATTTGAGCTGACTGAAACCTCCGAAGGAATCGGCATGATGTGTGGGGGAAATGCAAAGATCTACTTAGAATATTTTCCACCAACTAAGAAGATATATATTTTTGGAGCAGGACACCTCTGCAGAAGTATTGTACCCATTTTTAATTCAATTGGATTTTATTGCATTGTTATAGATAACAGAGAAGAATATGGTAACAAAGAAAGAATCCCGCTTGCTAAAGAAGTTTTTGCAACAGACTATTTTGAGTTCTTAAAGAAATTTGAACCTCAAGAAAATGACTCAGTTGTTATATTTACTCATGGGCACAAATATGATTTTGATATTTTGGATAAATTATGTGAGAAAAATGTTCAAGTGAAATATATTGGAATGATTGGATCGAAAATAAAGGCTGCTGATGCTTTAAATAAAATTAAGAAAAATAATTATAGGGGAGCCTTGATAGATAGTGTTCATGCACCTATTGGGTTAAACATTGGTAAGACAACAACACAGGAGATCGCTATTGCAATTACTGCAGAAATGTTGGCAGTTTATAATAATGTGACTGAGATTAAATCACTTAACATTAACTGAAGAAAATTTCTTTATAATATTATATTGACATATTATACTTAAATTCATGTTTATAATCTATTCTAATTATGGAGTTAAAATGAAATATATTTTAGTCATTCTCATTTTAATATTTAGTTATCTCTTATTTGCTGATTCTGTGCCGCCTTACGTTGAACCGTTGTATCCAACAGCGGGTTCAACCGGAATCCCTGTGGATTCAGATGTAACTTTTTATATTTATGATGAGGTTGATGGAGTTGATATAAACTCTGTTGGGGTTAATATTGATGGAGTAACCTATACAAACGACAGTAATTCTTTTTTTTATAGTGGCACACCTTTTGATTATATAGTCACTATAAATCCTCCCATGAATTTCCTGTTTGATGATCCGATCAATATTCAGATAGTTGCAGCTGATCTTGAAAATCCTGCAAATGTAATGCCAACCTATTCATATACATTTCAAACTATAGAAGATATGCAACCTCCTTATGTTGGTGGATTAGATCCAGAGGCAAACGCAGTAAATGTCCCTCAGGAAACTGATATTGAGTTTATTGTATATGATAGCGGGATTGGAGTTAATTTAACTTCTGTAATTGTAGAAATTCAAGGTGTTACTTATACTCATAATAATGGAGCATTTTATTATACTGGGAATGCCAATGCATACCATATTGTTATTGATGTTCCTGTGAATTTTGAACTTGCTGAAATTGTTAATGTTGCTATTGATGCTTCTGACTTAAATGGAATATCAATGGCTACTTTTGAATACTTCTTTGAAATAATTGATGATATTCAACCACCGTATCCAGGAGAATGGGATCCAGAACCTGGAGAGGATCAAGTACCCATTGATACAAATATAATTTTTAATATATACGATAATATTGAAGGTGTAGATATTACTTCAGTTGTTGTTGATGTTCAGGGAATTCAATTTACTTATCTCAATACATCGTTCTCATATCAGACAATACCAAATGGATATTCTGTTATATTAGATCTACCCAGTGATCTAGATTATGGTGAAGTTGTTATAGTTCAAATTGATGCTGCCGATCTTTCTCAGCCTGCAAATGTAATGCTGACATACATATACAATTTCCAATGTAAATTTGATGATGACCCACCTTACACAGGTGATTACGATCCAATTCCAGGACAACAGAATGTTCCAATAGATTCTAATGTAAATTTTCATGTATATGATGATGACCTGGGCGTGGATATAAATACTTTACTGGTTGAAATTGATGGTACACTTTATTCAGTTGCTAATGGTAACTTGTCTTATAGCGGTAATTCAGAAGACTATTCAATAAGCATTAACCCTACCGAGAACTTTGAGTTTTCTCAGTTCGTTACAGTAGAGATAGATGTAGCAGACCTTGCAATACCTCCAAATCAACTTTCAGGTTTTTACTACTCATTCCAGTGCATTAGTGATGAAGAGACTCCATATGTTACTGAACTCGATCCTCAGGCATTTTCTGTTGATAATCCGGTTAACACAAATATTTCGTTTCATATTAATGATGATGGTTTTGGAGTAGATGTTAATAGTGTAACTGCTCATGTACAAAATATTGAATATTCAGTAGCATTAGGTAATTTGTTCTACAGTGGGGCAGTAAACGATTATTTATTCATTGTTGATCCTGTAGATAATTTCAATTCTGGAGATACAGTTTATGTTTCTATCGAAGCATCTGACATGGTAATTCCAGCAAATACAATGGGAACCTTTAGTTACTCATTTGAGTGCATTATTGAAGATACAACTCCACCTTTTATTTGGCAACCGAATCCTGCCAATGGAGCTGTGAATGTTTCTGTATCTACTCCGATAAGTTGTTATATACTAGATAATGGAAGCGATGTAGATTCAACATCTATAGAGATGAATATTAACGATATTGCAATACCGGATTTTGAACTTGAACCGATTTCTATAATGGGTAGTTCAGGTTTTATAGTTTCATATCAACCTTCACAGCCGTTTAACCATAATGAGATAATTACCGTTAATATCTCAGCAGCTGATCTGGCAATTATTCCTAATCTGCTCATAGATGCATCCTTCTCTTTTGTTTGTGAGGAGAATCAACCGCCAACAATTAACTTACCAGATAGCCTGACTTGTGATGAAGACGGTTTGATAATTGAGAATTTCAGCTTCTATATAATCGATCCAGAGAATGATGATCCTATTTTGGAAGCGACTGTCAGTAATAATCTTACGATTACAGTTGATGGATTCATGGTAACTATTGAACCAAATACTAACTGGTTTGGTATGGAAAATATTAGTTTTGTTATTAAAGATGAAATGGGAGTGACTCTGGCAAGTGATAATACAAATATCATTGTTTATAGCGTAAACGATGCACCTCAATTTAATATGGACGAACTTCCTAGCGAATTATCCTTTACTGAAAATACAATTGAACAATTTGATTTCACACAGTCTATATTCGACCCTGACCAACAATTGGAAGATCTTACATTAACACTAGTTGGGAATAATGAGATTATCGTGGAATTAGTTGGTTTTGAAGCAACGTTTTCAGCACTAGAGAACTGGACTGGGTCAGAATTATTAACACTAACTGTAGACGATAACGTATCACGTGCAACATGTACAGCAGAGCTTATTGTTCATGTTACTGCCGAGATCCCGGATGAGAAGATTGTTATCAAACCACATACAGTCAAATGGGATGTTGATTGTTGTGAAATTACTATCTACAGCGAAGTTGACATTAATAAAATATCAGGCAAAATATTCGATAGAAGCGGGAAATTAATTAAAAAATTAAGTATAAGTGAACATGGTGATACCAAACAAACCACGTGGGATAAAAAAGATTCTGATCAAAATTTAGTGAGTGGTGGTTTTTATATCTACCAGATAAAGATAAATGACAGA
>Ga0307988_1001527_pt1 | contig 12891 bp, 13 predicted proteins | sample EllFjometagen183_FD_203166 | JGI IMG/M metagenome (GOLD analysis project Ga0307988, IMG submission 203166) | Marine microbial communities from Ellis Fjord, Antarctic Ocean - #183 | ecosystem: Environmental > Aquatic > Marine > Unclassified | place: Southern Ocean | collected 2014-10-08 | reverse complement strand
TCATTGCTGGGGAAAATGGATGTTTACGAGACCCTTGCCCCCATTAAAGACTGGTCGGCCGACAGAGCCGGAGGACCCCGCAAATTGATCAGGGAGGACATGGCCAATGAATGATGCCAAAACGCCGGGCAAACTGGAGAAAATTCTTTCCGCCGGGCATTACGCAGTGACCTCCGAATGCGGTCCGCCGCGCGGCAGCGATCCAAATCCCATTATTGAAAAAGCGGAATTGATTAAAAATCATGTGGATGCCATCAATATCACGGACAATCAGACATCGGTTTGTCGCATGTCCTCTCTGGCGGCCTGCATCCGTTTGAAAACAATGGGTCTGGAGCCTGTGCTTCAGATGGTGACCCGGGATCGGAATCGCATCGCCCTTCAAAGCGACATTTTGGGGGGGGCGTCATGGGACATCCACAATATTCTGTGCCTGTCCGGGGATCACCAAAGCTTTGGGGATCATGCCAGCGGTCAGAATGTTCATGACCTTGATTCCATGCAGCTTCTTCAGACCGTTCGTCAAATGCGGGACCAAGGAAAACTTTTGGGGGGAGACGAGATCACCCGGCCCCCGGAAATGTTTGTCGGGGCCGCGGCGAATCCCTTTGCCGATCCGTATGAGATTCGGGTCTCGCGTCTGGCCAAAAAGATCGCGGCCGGGGCCGAATTTATCCAGACCCAGTGTATTTATAATCTGGACAAATTTGAAGACTGGATGAAGAAAGTGGTGGATCGGGGACTCCATGAGAAGGTGTATATCCTGGCCGGACTCACCCCCATGAAATCGGCCGGCATGGCCCGATATATGAAAAATCGGGTTCCGGGCATGGATGTGCCGGATGATCTGGTCAAACGGTTGGCGTCCGCGCCCAAGGATAAACAGGCCCAAGAGGGGATCAAGATTTGCATTGAATCCATTGAGCGCCTCAAGCAGGTCAAAGGGGTGGCCGGTTTCCACATCATGGCCATTGAGTGGGAAGAGAAGGTTCCTGAAATTGTGGAGGCGGCGGGGCTTTACCCCAGACCGGAAGTGTAGGAGAGAGAATATATGAAGACCTTTGAAGACCTCATCAAAGAAGTTCAAGAACCCGGTCTCTGCCACCATTGCGGGGGATGCGTGACCTTTTGCACCGCCGTCAATTACGGCGCTCTGGAGCTGGATGACCAGGGGATTCCCAGATTCGCGGATCGTAAAAAATGCATTGAATGCGGGCTGTGTCACTCCATCTGTCCAGAAATCGACGACATGCGGGAGGAGACCAACATGGTGGCCGGCTGGGTTCCCCCCATGGGGAATGTGATGGAGACCCTTGTGGCGCGGGCCATTGATCCGACCATACGGGGCGGCGCCACGGATGGCGGAGTGGTCACCGCCTTGCTGGTTCATCTGTTTGATCGGGGGCACATCGACGGAGCCATTGTCACCCACCGGGTGGGTCCATTTGACCGGAAGCCGATGCTGGCCTCCACTCGTCAGGATATTATCGACTCGGCCGGATTTTATTTCGACCGATCCCACGGAGTGAAGCGCTTTGGCCATGACTATTCGACCTACTCGCCGTCGGTCCAGGAATTCAGGCCCATGATGCAAAAGGGGTTGAGGCGGGTGGCCCTGGTGGGAACGCCGTGCCAGATCAACACCCTTCGGAAGATGGAGGCGTTGCGCATCGTGCCGTCCGACTCCATTCGTTACACATTGGGACTGTTTTGCTCGGGCAACTTTCTGTTTGATGAGGGGGAACGAAAAAAGGTCGAACAGATCGGAGGTTTTCAGTGGATGGATGTCCAGAGGATCAATATCAAAGATGAATTGATGATCCATCTAAAGACCGGGGAATTTATCACCATACCTCTTGAGAAAATTGATTTTATGAAACGGCACGCCTGCAAATACTGCCCGGATTATTCCTCGGAATACGCGGATGTCTCCTTTGGGGGAATCGGCGCCCAAGAGGGGTGGACAACGGTGATCACACGATCTCCTGTGGGACGCGCCATTATGGCGGATGCCATGCGAAATACCATTGAGGGGTATGACTCCGATAAAAAAAAGGATTTGTCAACCCAGGCGTTGAAACGGATCAGGGAGGCGTCTGAAAGGAAAAAAGTCTATTCCCGGTCGATGCATGACGCTTTGTTGAATGGGCCGGGCGAGTGATCAACGAATCCGTCGTGGTAAAAAAGCTTGATTTTCTTTGCTCCTTGTGGGACATGATTGAAGAATGGAAAAACAGACGATGCGTTTTTTTTCAGAGAGTCCTTACGACGCCGTGAGAATGACGCGTCGACAAGAAATGGAAACGCGCGTTTTATTTTTGCATAACGGTTTGAAATGCGCCCGTTGCTCTGTTTTGTCCATTCACTCAGCGGTTGGCTGAAATATGTTATGGAATGGTCTTTGAATTAAACGTCTGATGAGTCCGTCTATTTTTATAAGGAGAGAGATTGACATGAGCGATAAAAAAAGAATACTTGTGGTTGACGATGAGCCTGATTTCGCTTTGATTGTTCAGGGGAACCTGGAAAAAGAAGGCTTTGAGGTCGAAGTGGCCTACAACGGGGTTGAAGGCATTGAAAAGGTTAAGGCCAATCCCCCGGATGCCATTGTTCTGGATGTGATGATGCCGGAAAAGGATGGCTATGAAGTCTGTAAGGAGTTGAAAGGGAATGACGCATACTCGGAAATACCCATTGTGTTGCTAACGGCGGTGGCCTCCCATGTGACATCCACACGCTATTCACACGCCGATGGAATAAACACCGAAGCCGACGACTATATCGCAAAACCCGCTTCCGCCAAGGATATCGTGGAGAGTGTCAAGGGATTGATCGGCTTATAACGGCTGGATTGGCATTTGACAGCAAACCTGTTCCGGCGCGCCCCCTTAAAAATGGATGAATGACCGTCTGATTATACAATGAAAGTTTATGGCATCTTCGGCGATGAAAGAGTGTCTCAAAGCAAGTCCCCGGCCATGTTTACAAGCGTCTTGAACAAGCTCGGGATAAAGGGCGCGTATGTCCCGTTCAACGTGGAGTCCGGCCAACTGGGTCATGCCGTGCAGAGCATTCGCGTTCTTAATATGGCTGGCGCCAATGTGGCCTCTCCATACAAGGAAGATGTGATGCCAAGCCTTGACATTCTTTCCGAAGGGGCCAATATTATAGGGGCGGTGAACACCATTGTCCGAACCGGCGGCGAACTGAAAGGCTATAACACAAACGCCATTGGCATAATGGACGCGTTGTCCAGCATAAAGTGCGATGTCGAAGGGAAGTCCGCCATTGTGTTTGGGACCGGGGGCATGGCCAAAGCCGCCGTGTTTATTTTAAACTGGCTTCGCACAAAAGAGGTGATTGTCACGGGCGAAAATGAAAAAAAAGTCGCGGAGACCGCCCGTCGTTTCAAGGTCAAATCCATGCCTCTGGACCGGGCCGTCGGCGAGCCGATACCGGCCAATATCATCGTGAACGCGGCGTCATTATCCATGTCAATGAGATCCAAAGAGATGGAGCGGGCGATTGAAAATATCGACGCTCCCGAATGCGAGCTGGTGTTTGACCTTAATTACGGGCCGGTCAGCGATGTCTGGAAACAGATGGCGGAGAAACGGGGCGTCGCTTTTATGGACGGACTTTCGCCCCTGGCTTTTCAGGCCAGGAGAACCTTTGCTTTGTGGACCAGGATACAGGTTCCGCCTGAGGATTTTATTGAGGCGCTTGAGCGTTGATGGCGTCTCCACAGACCGGAGACGCCTTTTGTCGAGGGTTGATGTGAAACCATTAAATTCAGAGCGACTGTCCGGCGATTTGCCTCGGAGCCTCCGACTTTTATTCCAAAGAATTCGGCTGGAGGGGGGCGAGCGCGCCCATTGAATATGACAGACGGCCTGGATTTTTTTTTGGTTTTATTTCGACGGGGTTATTTTTTTTAAAAAAAAAAGAGGCGCGGAAAACGTTGATAAGCTCGTAAAAAAGCACGGATGGCTAAGTCAAAAAATTCGATAACCAAGGCGTAGTGGTTTTTCGGGAGCGGGGCCATACATAACATATAGTATGCCGAACGAGTGAAAAACCACTACAACGCAGTAGATCGGATTTTTTACGACGCCATCAACGTTAACAGATGCGTAACAGAAGCGGAACGGATATCAAAATATTATGGATATCAAAATGTTGTTGACCGTCTCTGTGACGGTTTTTTTGGCGGAATTGGGGGATAAAACCCAGTTGGCCACCATGTTGTTTGCCTGTGACAAAGAGGTGGACAAAAGCGCTGTTTTTTTGGGGTCTTCCCTGGCATTGATCCTGGCTTCGGCCATTGGCGTCCTGTTTGGCGCTGTGGCGTCAGACTATATCAATGAGAAATATTTGAATTATTTTGCCGGCGCGGGGTTTATTTTGGTCGGCGTATGGACATTGGCAAAAGCATAATCGGTTGGCGGGAATCAGGAAACCCGCATGGCCCGCTGAATAATAATTTATTTTTTAGCGAGCCCAAAGCTATTTTTCAGCGAGTTATTAGACAAAACACATCCTTTTTTTTCTTCCTTCATCTCTTTCTTGCCTGAATCAACATCATCTATTTTCCGGCGTTCCGACAGACATGATGAATTCGTAAAAAAAAATCTGATCTCACTATTTTTTTTGGGGGGGTGTTTGATTTTTTGGCCCGCCAGCGGATTGAACCTGTCTTGGGGGGCATAAAAGGGCTCGCTGAAAATTATAAATTTATTTTTCAGCGAACCCAAAGACAGATTCGGGTTTGAAACAGTGAAAATACATCTGGCATGATTTGAAAATAAACGATGGGAAAAAACAGCTCGGGCGGGATTTGGAAGAAATGACAGAACAAAAAATAAAAGAGCGTCCCGATGAGTCCTTAAGACATGCGGCGTCTGATAAAATGCCAAAAGAAATTTCTTTCGGGGGCGCGGCGTTAATTGCCCTGATTTGCGTTATTTTCGGAGGCAATACAGTGGCCATCAAGCTGTGCCTTGAAGGGTTTGGGGTGTTTGCCTTCGCCGGCTTTCGATTTCTGATCGCCGCCGGGGTTATTTTTTTATGGGCCAAAGCCACGGGCCGGTCTCTGAAATTAAAAAGAAAAGATTTTAAACCGGTCTTTATTGTGACCGCTGTTTTTTCAGCTCAATTTTCTTTTTTTGTGCTTGGGGTCAGCCAGACATCGGCGTCCCGGGCCGCGCTCCTGGTGAATCTGCAACCGTTTTGCGTCTTGATCCTGGCGCATTTTTTCATTGCCGGGGATCGCATGACCCTTCGAAAATTCATCGGGATGGCCATTGGATTTTGCGGGGTGGCCTCCATTTTTATATTCAACGACGATGCGACTATGGATTTCAGATCGGGAGATGTGTTCGTTTTGATCACCGCTTTATTGTGGGGATGCAATGCGGTTTACTTTAAATCGTTTATCGGAAATAGATCTGTTTTCGTGGTCACATTTTATCATTTGCTTTTTTCCACGCCGTTTTTTTTCATCATGTCGTTTTTTTTCGATGACGCCATGATACTGACCATCACATTTAAAACCGCTGTCGCGTTTTTTTATCAAGCGGTGATCAGCGCCGGCTTTGGATTTATCGTCTGGAACGCCATGCAGAAAAGATACAAGGCCTCCGCCGTTCATTCGTTTCTTTTTATCATGCCCGTCAGCGGTGTTTTTTTAAGCGCGTTTTTCTTGAAAGAGCCGTTGAGCGCCAATATCATGGCGGCGCTCTTCTTGATCGCCCCCGGCATCCTCATATCCCAGTATCAGCGCAAAACAGCCGTTGAAAAACCATTGCCCGGCCATTGACTTAAGGCCTCGTTTGAAAAATAACGCGTCGTTTTTGCGGCCCATTCATCCGGTCTCTTCCCATTCGATTTGCGGCCGTTTTTTTTTGCGGATCCGTGACCGTCTATTTTTCAAGACCGCCGTGTTTGACCCACTTTTGATAAATTTCAGGGGGCCACTGGCTTTGAAAATAAGCGATGACGGCATCTATCTGTTGATCTGAGAGTGTCCCTTCGAAATCTGGCATGACCCCGCCCCATGGCTCGCCTCCGGCGCTTATGGTCAATTTTAAGGGGCTGAGGGAATGATGCCAGGTATGCCCCGACCCATTTAACGGCGGCGGCGGATGTGTGCCGTCGGGCAACGGCTCGCGCCAATCTTTGGCCCCTTCGCCGTTGTCTCCATGACACGCCGCGCAGTGATCCTGGAACAGAACGCGACCCGCTTCAACCTGGGACGGGAGGTACCACCGGTCGACCTCTTTTTTTGAGCATCCCCCAGCGATGAGAATCGCCGCCAGAAAAGCAAATAGCACAGTAAATAGCAGGGTCTGTTTTTTCATTGTTGTTCCTCCTTTGGTGTTTGCTTTCTGTTAAATTCGTCCAGGGAAAGGGGGGGGGCGATGAAAAGTCGCCGTATTCTTATGCGTTGGGGTTGTGGCGCCAGCGCCCCTTTAAATAAACATAAGGCATGGCCGGACTCAGACCTGAACGCGGCGAATAGAGTCCGCCGTTTTTACGACTCCCCCTGTGATCACCCTGGCAAAAAGCCCTTCCCGGGGCATGATGCAATCTCCAGTCAATTTCTTAATGGCGCAACCGCTGTTGTGACACTCTTTTCCAATCTGGGTGATTTCCAGGACCGCCGTCTCCCCAACGAGCAGGCGATCTCCGATATTTAAGACGCTCAGGTCAATTCCCCGGGTCACGATATTTTCGGCAAAGGCCCCGTGCTTGAGGGTGGGAAGCATCTCTTTCACAGAATCGATCCGTTCGCCCGCCAGCAAAGAAATCTGCCTGTGCCAGTCTCCGGCATGGGCGTCGGTTTCAATCCCCCAATCGGGTTTTAGATGGATAGTTGATTTCTCTTTTTTAACGACGCCTTTTTTTTCACTGACGCATACCGCTTCGACATGTGCCATTTTTGCCCCCTCTGGTTTTTTGTCCCCCTCTGGTTTTTTTTCAGGGTGGGTTTCGCAAGCGCTTATTTCAAGATCAGCGCCTGTGGATTCTAAATTCTATATCCAATCATGGGCGCGTCGCGTTTTTTTCATCAAAAAAGAGAGGATGAAATTTTGCTTTCGCCCGGATGCCCGGCGCGCCACATGGAACGCTCGGGCCGCGACATGGATGGTTTATTCGATCAGCAACAGGCCGTACCCGTTTATTTGTTCGTCTTTGGATGTCAATACATTTATGGGAAAGCCATTATTTCTGGCGGTGGCATACACATCTATTCCACAGCCTTCCATGGATGGTCTGGCGATTTGGGGAAATTTGCATTCAGACAAAGAGCATTCTTTGCATAGTCGGCAAGGGCCGGCGCCAAAGGCCATCGCCTTGTGATGGTTTCTTAGAAACGTTTCTCTCTCTATTTGCGCCATGGTTTTTGCTATTTTCAATCCGCCGCCAAAGTGAATCAACAGCCCAATGGTGTAATCGGCGATGATTTTTTTTGTTTGATCCGGCGTTGGCGAGTGAGGGGGGCAGCAGAGGCTTTTTCCATAAACCGGACAACCATATTGACATTTATGCCTCGTCCAATGGCCGATGACGATGCTTTCAGCCTCAATGAGTTTTGAGTCGATGGCTTTTTTCTCAAGGCAGATGGTCTGGATTTCGGTTATATCTGTATTGTTCATTCTCTTTTCTGTTTTTTAACGGGGTTTTAACGGGGTCGTAAAAAAGTCCCGCAGCATCGGCGGCGACAGGCGCCATGATGTTTGCGTTGATTTATAATGCTCTGAAATATTTGCATATAAAAATATTTATTTTTATTTTATCCATTAAATCAGTATAGCATTTGACGGGGAAAATCAAGCAAAACTTCGTCTGGACGAAACGCATGCGCCTGGGGGCCGGATTATTGTGGGAGAGGGGCGTGATTCCATTCGTTTCGTTAAGGTTTTACAAACAAAGCTTTTATGATATGTTTAAATTGCGTGTGATTGAGGGGCTGCGTGGTCCACACGGATAAGCGGAGGTTAAGTTTTCATAAGGGGACATATGGATATCGGAGACAAAAACAAGAATGGTCAAATTCTTATAAAAAAAAATGACTTAAACAGCACAACTCATCGATTTGGAAAAATATGGGTTATGAAATGCTCTCAGTGCGAAAATGAGTATGGTTGCAATGGCTGTGACGCGCATCATCGCCATTGCCCTATGTGTAACAAAAAAGCGGCGTCAGGCGAACCCATTTAAGAATTTGAACAGTCTGGATATAAGGGGCGCTATTGAACTTATCGGAAGCGTTTTGTTTGAGTTGAAAATAAGAATTAACGCTTCGCGGGGGGATTGAAACAAAATGCTGAAGGCCAACTAAATTGAGGAGCCGATGTTGGTGGTCCCGTAATCACATCAAGGAGATAAAAAGTGAACGATTCCATTTACGACGCTATTAATCAAGAATTCGTGGATGATGTGGAAAGATTTTTGGCAACGGATACAAATTTTATCGAAGACGGTTTTTGGACTCCGCTTCATGCCGCAAGTAGAGTCGGCAATATGGCTATTGTGGAATCTATTTTGCGCTATATCAATAACACTCCCGATTCTTGTTTTGATATCAATACCGAATTTGAAATAATAGATCAATATTCCGATAAGAGAGGAACGGCCCTGACAGAAGCTTTGCTAAGAAATCATAAGGATGCCGCGAAATTATTGATAAAGAATGGGGCGAACGTTAACGCGACTTACTTTTCCCAGGATTCCGATACCCCCGAGTGGAGCTTTGGGAGCTACGAGCTTGCAACTGATCAGGGTGTGGCGTGGTGGTTGGCAGATGAAGAAATATTTAGCTTGTGCATTAAATATGGTTTAGATATCAATGCTAAGGGGGATAATGGGAAAACCGCCCTGGTATGCGCAATCGCGGCAAGTAGGCCTGAGAATGTATTGCGTTTTTTGTCATTTGGGGCAAATCTGGAACAATATATTGATCATGAATATATGGGTCGAATTTCATTGCTTATAGACGCGGTGGAAATACATTGCAATCGCCATACCGAAGAATCTTTTCGTGTGGTTGAGGCGCTTCTTCAAAACGGAGCGACTTTATCGTCTGTCTGCCAAGATTGTGATAATGAAAGCGTTATTGATATCGTGCTGGATAGATGTGATGCGCGTCTTATAGAGTTGTTTGGACTCGGAAATATTGCTGGAAGATTGGGCAATCCTTAAATTCAGAGGACGCAAAAGGCCTGCGCCAGTGAGCCGCGATATCATAAAACAACATCCAGAAAAATGAAAGCGCCAAATAATGACAAATCAAAATCCAGAGCAAAAAGCGAGAGATGAAATCGACAGGATGCTGGATTCCTCCGGATGGGCCGTGCAGTCAAAAAGAAGAGCGGACTTATTCGCCCGCCAAGGAGTGGCGATCAGAGAATATCAAACAGACATCGGGCCGGCTGATTATGTGCTGTTTGTGAACGGAAAACCGGTGGGCGTGATTGAAGCCAAGCGTGAAGAAGAAGGGGAGCGATTGACTGTTCATGAAGACCAGTCGGAGTTTTATTCAAAAGCCATTTTGAAGTACAATCTAAACAAAGAGCCATTGCCGTTTGTGTATGAAAGCACAGGGACTTTGACCCATTTTACGAATTACAGAGACCCGAAGCCAAGAGCCAGGTCTGTTTTTCATTTCCACAAACCCGAAACCTTGGCAAGATGGTTTGGGCAACCTGAAACCCTCCGGGCCAGGTTGAAGAAAATACCCGAGCTAAATGAAGACGGTTTGCGTCCCGCCCAAATCAGGGCTATCAGAAACCTTGAAACGTCATTCAAAGAGAACCGGCCCAGGGCATTGATTCAAATGGCCACCGGCTCTGGAAAAACGTTCACCGCCTGCGCCTTTGTCTATCGTTTATTGAAATACGCCCAGGCAAAACGGATACTTTTTGTGGTGGACACCAGAAACCTGGGCGAACAGGCCGAGCAGGAATTTTTAAAGTATCAACCGACTGACGACAATCGAAAATTCACCGAGCTTTACAACGTCCAGCGATTGAGTTCAAAATATATCGCGTCGGATAGTCAGGTGTGCATTTCCACCATTCAACGCCTCTACGCCATTCTCAAAGGGGAGGATTTGGACCCCGTCGCCGAGCAGGACAACCCCAACGAATCCGAATGGAATTGGAAAAAACAAGAACCCATGCCTGTGGAATACTCATTAAAAAATCCCATTGAACAGTTTGACTTTATCATAGTTGATGAGTGCCATCGATCCATTTATAATTTATGGAAACAGGCTCTGGATTATTATGATGCGTTTTTAATTGGCTTGACCGCCACGCCGGACAAACGAACATTTGGATTTTTCAATGAAAATGTCGTGAGCGAATACACGTATGAAGAATCGGTGATTGATGGTGTGAATGTGCCCTATGACGCGTTTGTCATTGAAACGAACATCACAAAAGCCGGGGCCAAAATCAAGGCAAAGGAATTTGTGGACAAGCGGGAAAAACTGACCCGCAGGAAACGCTGGGAACAATTGGACGAAGATTACAAATACAGGCCCAACCAGTTGGATAAAGAGGTTGTCAATCCGAGTCAGATACGCCACATCATCAAAGCGTATAAAGACAGCTTGCCACTCATTTTTCCAGAGCGGCGGGATGAAACGGGTGAGTTTGAAGTTCCCAAAACCCTGGTTTTTGCCAAAACCGACAGCCATGCGGATGATATTATTCAAATCATTCGGGAAGAGTTTGGCGAGGGAAACGATTTTTGTAAAAAAATAACCTGCAAAACCGAGGAAGACCCCAAATCCGTGTTGAGCCGTTTTCGCAACTCATGGGCGCCGCGCATCGCCGTGACCGTGGATATGATCGCCACTGGAACGGATGTCAAACCTTTGGAAGTCCTTCTTTTTATGCGGGATGTGAAAAGCCTGAACTACTTTGAGCAGATGAAAGGGAGGGGAACGCGGACCATCGGCTTTGATGATTTAAAGCGTGTCACCCGCGCCGCCAAATATACTAAAACCCATTTTGTGATTGTGGATGCGGTGGGGGTCATCAAATCAAAGAAAACCGACAGTCGACCCTTGGAACGCAAATCCTCCGTGCCGCTGAAAGATTTGTTGAGAGCTGTGATGACGGGGGTTCAGGATGAAGACCTGTTTATTTCTCTGGCCAACCGCTTGATCCGTCTGGAAAAGAAATTGACCGAAGATGAAAAAAGCGCGTTTCAGGAATTTTCCGGCGGAAAGGGCATAAAGGAAACCGAAAAAGACCTGCTCAATGCCTATGACCCAGACACAATTGAGAATTTGGAATTAAAAATCGGGAATGAAAAAATCGGGGCCGCCCCCGTTGAGATTGAGAAAGCTGTTAAGAAAAGTTTGGAAAGCCTTCGGCGCCAGGCAGCGGCTCCGTTTACCGGAAAATTGAACGAATATATTGAAAATGCCCGGAAAATTTTTGAGCAAACCATTGACACTGTAAATCAGGATCGCCTTTTGAGGGCGGAGTTCGTCTATTCCAAGGAAAAGGCGCGGGAGGTGGTCCGGGATTTTTCTGAATATATCAGGAAAAATAAAGATGAAATCACCGCGTTGAGCATTTTTTACGACCAGCCTCACCGGAGGCGGGAACTCACTTTTAAAATGATAAAGGATCTTTTTAAAACTCTGAAACTCCAAAAGCCTCTTTTGGCGCCGCATTATGTCTGGGAAGCGTATGAGCAACTGGAAGAGGTAAAGGGGGGCAACCCTAAGAATGAATTGGCGGCGTTGGTTTCTCTGATTCGTCGGGTGGCGGGGATTGACTCGAAACTGACTCCCTACAATAAAACAGTGGATAAGAATTTCCAGAGTTGGGTATTTGGCAAACAGGCCGGACCGGTCAAGTTTAATGAAGAGCAGATGATCTGGCTACGCATGATCAAAGACCATATTGCCGCCAGTTTTCATCTGGAAGCGGATGATTTGGATTATACGCCCTTTGACGCCCAGGGCGGCCGGGGCAAGATGTGGGGTTTGTTTGGCGACCGGATGGATGGGATTATTGGTGAATTGAATGAGGCGTTGGCGGCTTGATATGATTATGGGGGTAAATGTGAATAATGTGAATCACGATGACCGGGATGGGTATTGTGGTGGTGATCGGAATGGGTTTTGGCACATTGAACGGGACAATTGCCCCGACGGTGATTGTCCCGTACCGTAGAGACAAGGCATGCCTTGTCTCTACAGCGTGGCCACCACCGAAACGAGAGCCAACAGGTCCAATCCATCGGGCGCCACGATTTCAAAATTATGGAATGGTGATAAATTTTATGTTAAAGGCAATGCTGAATGAGAGACGATTGGATTGAAGTTGAGTTGGGGGAGGTTTGTGAATATTCAAAAGGGAAAAAACCAAAGATATTGGTCACTGAATATTCAAAGGGGACGCCTTACCCTTACATAAACATTAAGGCCTTTGAAAAAGGTATTTTTGACAAATTTACGGATGGTGATAAGTGCAATCTCTGTGACGATGGAGATTTGTTAATGGTTTGGGATGGCGCTAGAGCAGGATTAACAGGAAAAGCAAAAAAGGGTGCGATTGGTTCAACCCTTATGAAAATTGAAGCAAAAGGTGAAATAGAAAAAGAATATTTGTTTTATTTTTTATTTTCTCTTTATAGAAAATTAAATACAAATCCAAGAGGTGTTGGGATCCCTCATGTTGAGCCTATTTTGCTCTGGAATTCTTTTTTTTTAATCCCTCCCCAACCAGAACAAAGAGCCATAGTACTTACATTTCGGTATCCTGAAAAATATTTATGGAATTGATCTTTTTTTCAATTTAAAAAATCAGATACTTATGTATGACCAAACCGCCACCAGGCATTTCGAAGATCGGCATAAATTGA
>Ga0307988_1001526_pt1 | contig 12896 bp, 10 predicted proteins | sample EllFjometagen183_FD_203166 | JGI IMG/M metagenome (GOLD analysis project Ga0307988, IMG submission 203166) | Marine microbial communities from Ellis Fjord, Antarctic Ocean - #183 | ecosystem: Environmental > Aquatic > Marine > Unclassified | place: Southern Ocean | collected 2014-10-08 | reverse complement strand
ACTAAAAAAGGTTTAGAAACTTCAATCGTAATGGGTGAAAAATTTGGAGAATAAACGAATATTAAACCAGATCAACAATGGAGTTATTAATTTTTAATGAAAATATCTAAAAACAAATACAGCATAACAGATGAAGCATCTGCTATAGATATTGATGCTGTACAAAAACTTCTGTCAACGTCATATTGGGCATCTAATAGATGCATCGAGACTATTAACAAATCAATTGAACATTCAGTATGCTTTTCACTGTTTTATGAAAGTGAACAAATTGGTTTTGCAAGAATTGTGACTGATTTCGCAACTACCGGATATTTAGCTGACGTTATCATAGACAATAAATATAGAGGAGACGGACTTGGTAAATGGTTCGTTAAAACTATTATCGAAGATAAAAGATGGGATGATATGCTTCTGCTACTTGTTACTGGTGATGCCCATAAGTTATATGAAAAGTACGGTTTTAAAAATAGTGAAAGAGTTATGATAAAAGGAAAAATAGAATGAAAAGTATCCCTAAAATTTTTGAGATTTTACGTTATATCGGTGTATTTATTGGTTTTTTCTTAGCATTTTATTATACAAACCCAATAGAACAGCTTAATATTCTCTCAGCATGGCTGGTTTTATCGATATCCGGACTTACAGGTTTGGAAAGTCTGTTTTTTGGAAAAATAGCATCTGAATCAATAGGATATAAATCTGCACCTGAATATCAAAGACAATCAGGAATAAACAATCTTTCTGTAGCTGTTATTACATTAGTCGCGATAGTATTCAGTTGGGGATTTTATGCTTTTTTAGCACTACTGTGCTGCATGCTGTTATTCCTGTTTCTCTCCGGCTGTAATCACGCATGGTCATACACCAAAGGAAATAAAAATATCAAAAACTTTATGCGCCTTATTATGGCTGTAATTTTAATAAACATCTGTGCTCCGTTTATTTACCATGCTTTAATCGCATACGCTCAACTGCATAAATAAAGCTCTCTCCACAAATAGCTCTCCGAGGATTTAACCGCAAAGGACTTTGTTTGAGCAGCATAAACAATATTCAAACCGCAGAGTACGCAGAGAGCACGGAGAAAGAATAATTGAAACACCATTTTCAAACAGAACCTAAATTTTGATAATAGAATATTAAAATTTAGGTTCTGTTTAAAAATCTCTGCGTTCTCTGTGCCCTCTGCGGTTAAAAATGATTAAAGTTCAAAATCAATAAATCGTACAGATGGGAACGGTTTACCATCCAGTTCATTTTCGGAAACAGTTGTGCCTTTAGTTAACAGTCTAAAGATTTCTTTATTTGCTTCATGGAGGTTTTTACCTGTCTGATTGGAGATTTCATCATGTAACTCTTCAAGTTGTTTTTCAGTAAGCCAGGACTTCTTGTCTTCAGTTATATTCAGACATTTAAAAACTCCTAATTTTCCTTGTTTCTATACTTCACCCTAGCTTTATACATATTCTCGCGTAAACCACCTTTTTTCACAAAAGACTCTTCCAATTGATTTATTTGACGGTGAAGTAAATAAGTACATTGGTTAATCATGATAATCTTCCAATAACTCTTCAAGACTGGCCCGAGCTACATTTGTCAACTTTATCTCTGTTTCTGTTGATGTTCCTGCCGCCATGCTTCCCTCAATAATATTCTGTTTACCACTACGGGCAGCCTGAACCATCTGGTCAATAGTCCTGTCATATTTCTCTTCTGACATAGCTGTCAGAGAAACAATAGGAATATGTTCCGTTTCTTTATCGTCTTTTAATCATTGACATACTTCGTATCCATACATTTCAGGCATCATTATATCAAGTAGAATCAAGTCTGGGAGAGGAAGCATATTTGCAATTTTAAGTGCGATTTTTTCATTTGGAGCTGCTTCAAATTATAGTCAGAACCTAATAACCCTTTCAAAATATTCAGGTTTTCAGGTGAATCATCAACAATCAATATATTAGATTTTTCCATAACCAATACCTTAATAATTAATCGGAAAATTGTTTTTTGACTTTTAGTATTTCTGGTAATACTTTAATAAAAGCATTTACAATGCGAGGATCAAAATGTTCTCCACTCTCTTTTTTAATCAATGCAACTGCATCTTCTACTGTCCAGGCTTTTTTGTATGGTCTTATACTGGTTAAAGCATCAAAAACATCTGCAACTGCAGCTATTCTGCTTACTAACGGTATATCTTCTCCTTTTAGGTAATTGGGATAACCTCTGCCATTCCATTTCTCATGATGTGATATTGCTATTTCTTTTGCAATTTTTAAAATTTCAGATGAATGATCTCCAATAATATTAGATCCATACTCACAATGTTTTTTTATAATATCAAATTCTTCATTCGTGAGTTTCCCAGGTTTCAAAAGAATATTGTCTGGAATTCCTATTTTGCCGACATCATGCATTGGTGAGGCATTTAGAATTAATTCAGCCTGTGTATCATCTAAACCGATCTCCAGAGCAATCAGTTGAGAGTATTTGCTCATACGAATTACATGCATCCCTGTTTCATTATCTCTATATTCAGCAGCTCTACCCAATCGTCTAATGATCTCAAGACGTGATTCATCCAGCTCCTGAGTTCGCTCTTTTACCATAGTTTCGAGTGTTCTTTTCTGGTCATATAAAGATAGATGAGTTTTTACTCGTGCCAATACTACAGGCGGGCTTACAGGTTTTGTAATATAATCAACAGCACCAACTTCAAATCCATGTGCTTCATCTACAGTCTGATCCTTAGCTGTAACAAAAATTACCGGTATTTTCTCTGTTTCAATATTTGATTTAAGTTTTGTGCAAACCTCGTACCCATCCATACCAGGCATCATTATATCAAGAAGAATTAGGTCGGGTTTCATTTTTTGAGCAATCTTCAAAGCCATCATTCCATTGATAGCAACTTTCACACTGTACAGATCACTTAAGATACCATTTAACACATCTATATTTTCTGTAGCATCATCCACAACTAAAACTGTTTGTTTATCCATAGCTTATACTTTCTGAAACTTATTTTTATGTCCACTAATTACTCTAATTTCCACCAATTTCAATAAATTCAAATAAATAATTAGTGCCATTAGTGAAATTTGTGGACAGTATAGTTTTGGTTCATTCTTCGCTCTACGAGCTACGCCTCGACACGTGCGGCTACTTGTCACGGTGAAGCTTGCAAAGTAAAAACAGAACCTGCTCCGAGCTCTTCGTAGTTAATCAAAATATTTTATTTGATAATTTTTCTAATATCTCTAATGCGTTTTCAAAATCATAAGTATTGATATATTTTTCTAGGTCCAGCAATTCTATGACGTAGTCAGAACCAGCTAACTCTTCTTTTAGATTATCATAGCTCTCTGAAGCAGCTGCATCGTACTGTTCAAGATTATCTTTCAGAACAGCAATAGCATCTTTAACAGCATTAAAATTCCGTTCTTTTACTTCCGATTTAACTATATCTTTCTGCTGTTCAGACTGAAATGTGTCGATCTTTTCAATCAGAGGAATAAGAAGCTTATTGACATTATCAAGCTGCATTTTGATCTCACCCGTATCAATAAGACCTTCATGTAATAATTTTTCTAATTTTTTTACAGTCTGAAACAACATTTCAGCACTAATATTACCTGCTACACCTTTCAAAGTATGCGCAATACGAACAGCCAGTTTCTGATCTTTATTCTCTACTGCTTTTAAAACATTGCCTGTAAATTTACGATTATTTTCAGCAAACTGCCGTAATATTTTAAGATACAGTTTTTTATTACCGGCTACCCGTTTCAACCCGTTTTTCATATCTATTCCAGGAAGCACGATTTCTGCAGGTGCATCCTGTTCTACTTTTACCTGTTTTTCTTGCTTCGGTTTTCCTTTCATCTCTTCCGGTTTTATCCATTTAATTAGTGTTTTATAAAGTTCATCTACATCAATTGGTTTAGTTATATAATCGTTCATTCCAATTTTTAGAACCTTATCTTCTACTCCGCTCATAGCATCTGCAGTCATAGCAATTATTGGTAAAGAATCAAAGCTCTTATTCTCTCGAATATTTCTAGTTGCAGTATAGCCATCCATTATAGGCATCTGTAAATCCATAAGTACAAGGTTATATTTTCCTGGATTACTATTAATCATATCAACTGCAATCTTACCATTATCGGCTACTTCAACTATTAGACCTTCACTTTCCAGAAGTTCTACTGCTATCTGTTGGTTTATCTCGTTATCTTCCACCAGAAGTAAACTGGCTCCTCTAATGGATTTCAATGGCTCTATTGTATCCATTTTTTTTCTAGTAGAAATTGGTGATGATATTGTTATTCCAAAAGAATGAGCAACAGTATTCAAAATCATTGACTGTGTTACAGGTTTATTTAAAAATCCATCAAGGCCAAATTCTTCTACCTGAGTAAAAACCTTACCTTCATCGTAAGCAGTCATCAGTATTAATTTAGGCTTTGGGTTTATACTAAGGTCACTCTTTATTTCTCTTAATACAGATAAACCATCCCTTTCTGGCATTTTCCAATCCATGATTACAACAGATATAAAACAATTATTTCTTAAGATTTTTAAAGCATCTTCTCCATTCTCAGCAGTTTGAACATTAAAAGTTAAACTCTTACAATAATGATTCATCATTGCTAAAAATGTTTTACTGTCATCTACGATTAATACATTTAAATTCTGTATTATTTCAGGAATAACCTCTGTTCGCTCTTCTCTGCTTATCTCTGAAACCTTAAAGCTGGCTGTAAAGTAGAAAGTGCTTCCTTTCCCTTCAACGCTGTCAACTCCAATATTACCGTGCATAAGTTCAACTAATTTTTTACTGATAGACAAACCAAGCCCGGTCCCGCCATATTTACGGGTAGTTGAGGTATCTGACTGCTGAAAAGATTGAAACAGTTTATTTTTATGATCTTCTGAGAGTCCGATTCCTGTATCTCTAACAGAAAATTTTAATGTCACAGAATTTTTGTTCATATTAACCTTTTCTACACAAACTACAACTTCACCTTTGTTGGTAAACTTGATTGCATTTGTAGAAAGATTGATTAAAATCTGTCCCAACCGAAGAGGGTCACCAAGTAAATAGCTTGGTATTTTTGGGTCTTTAAGTATAATAAGTTCTATTTCCTTTTCTTTTGCCTTCACTCTTATCATACTAGAAAGATTATCCAAAACATTGTTCAAACTGAAACCAATTTCTTCAATATCCAGCTTGCCAGCTTCTATTTTTGAGAAATCTAGTATGTCATTGATAATACCTAGTAAATGTTTAGCTGAGTAGCCGATTTTCCTTGCATATTCATTCTGCTTATGAGTGAGATCTGTTTTTAGTTGCAGATAATTTAATCCCAGAATAGCATTCATCGGAGTTCGGATTTCATGACTCATGTTAGCTAAAAAATCTCCTTTTGCTTTGGTTGCTGCCTCAGCCTCTTTTTTAGCTTTTTCAAGATCGCGTTCAGTTTTCTTTTTTTCAGTAATATCGGCAACTATTGCAGTAAACAATTTATTGTTTTTCAATTTAACTTCACTTATTCCTATATCAATTGGAAATAGTTCCCCATTCTTTCTTTTGGCAATAGTCTCGATTCTTTTATCTATTATGTTCTTAATTCCAGTTTTCAGATAATTCTTTAGATATTGATCGTGTTTCTGTGCATGTTCTTCTGGCATCAAAAGATTTACATTTTGACCAATAATTTCTTCATAAGAATATCCAAATATTTTCATCGCAGCAGGGTTGAAAGTTTCGATAATTCCCTTTTGATTGATAGTAATAATTCCATTAGTAGAAGATTTTAGAATGGCTTCAGTTTTATTTTTTGCATTCAGTATTTTTGCTTCTGCCTTCTTACGTTCGGTAATATCCAGATGCGTACCTGCCATTCGTACCGGCTTGCCATCACTATCCCAGTCAAGGACCTTGCCTCTGTCAGCAATCCAGACCCAATCCCCATTTTTATGTCGCATCCGGGCTTCATATTCATAATAGTCTGTTTTTCCTTCGCAATGCGATTGCACCAGGTTATTTGATTCAGTTAGGTCATCAGGGTGACAAAGGTCTATCCATGTTTGAATGCTTGTTGGATCAAGCTCTTTAAGTGTATAGCCAGCGATTTCAGCCCAGCGTTCATTAATAACGATTTGTCCGGTCTGAATAAACCAATCCCATAGTCCAGCATTGGTTCCCGTTAATGCCATATCCAACCTTTGTTTGCTTTCCTGCACTACGATTCCAGCCTGTTTTCGAAGTGTGATATTAACGAGGATTTCAGCGAAGAGAGATAACAGTTTAATTTCATCGTCTGAATATGAATAATGTTCGACTACCCAATCAAATCCGACAAATCCAAGAAGCTCTTTTCCGTGAATCATGGGAACTGTGATCAGAGTTTGAATATTCTGCGGTTCCAAAATATCCTTCAAGGAGCCCTCTGGCAAAGCTGTCACATCAGGCACTAGCATGACATGTCCGTTAAGATGGGCTCTTACCCAATCAGTAAGCCCCTCAAGAGGCACTCCCTGCAATTCATCGATTTGGGGGATGATATCGGTATTACACCACTCATATGTATTTGATGTCGTATTGTTTTTAAAATCATAATCAAAAACATACACACGGTCGGCGGAAAAATGCCTGCCCATGTCAATCAAAGCAGTTTGAATTGCATCATCGACCATATCCAATGAAATATTGATATATTTGGAGGAAATCTCCATTAATACAGTCTGTATTTCTGTTTGGTGGTGCAAGGCTTTTTCTGTTTGTTTCAGTTCGGTGATATCTGTCATCGTTATCATCCAGCAGGGTTTGTGACCTACATCAATCTGGCTCACAGAAAACAATCCGATCCTCGGTTCTCCTTCTTTCACCCGTATCTTGACTTCTATATTCTCTACAAATCCCGGCTCTTTTACCATCGACAGCACCCGGTACCTGTCCTCGGGGTTGTAAAAAAGGCCCAGTTCGATGGACGATTTCCCGATGACCTCATCCCGTGTATATCCCAGGGTGTCTAAAAAAGTCTTGTTTACGTTGATGAACAGTCCGCTTTCAATCTCTGATATGGCCATCAGACTGGAACCTGCGTGAAAGGCTTTTGAAAAAAGCTCCTCGGTTTCCTTGATTCTTGTAATATCCTTGGACACACCGAATAAAGCAGGCTTGTCATTCCAGGAACCTGGGTAAACACGGGTTTCCACCTGAATATGCTGTCCTGATTTAGTAACAAGGGGAACAGGGCAGAAAACGGCGGTTCCTGCGATCATCTCGCCCACTATTCGGCCTGCTTCGACCTGCCTATCCTCGGGATGCACCATCAATACATTGCGTCCGATGAGATCATCTTCTGAGTATTCCAGTCTTTGGATAACGGTTTCGTTTACCTTGATCATATTGCCCTGTTCGTCCAAAACAAACAGGAAATGGTCGATGGAATTAAAAAAAGTGCGGAAGTTCTCCTCATTGGATGTTAGCTTTTCTTCAAGTTTCTTGCGCTTGGTGATGTCCAAGATGAATCCATCAAGATATTTTAGTGTACCATCTTCACCGGGTACGCCTCTCCCTTTTTCAAAAGCCCAGTGTATGCTTCCGTCTTTGTGGCGAATTCTATATTCAATCTCCCAGGCTGCACTTAATTCTACTGCCTTATTGACACTTTGTTCAACATATTCGGAATCCTCACTATAGATAACGCTTGAATAGGTCCGCACCGCATTATTGATAAAGTCACTTGCAGGATAGCCGCTTATACTATCGACAGCAGTGCTCATATACATCATTGTCCAGTCTTTATCGAGTTTGCATCGATAAGTAATACCAGGAATATTACTTACAAGAGATTGATATTGATCTCGACTTTTACGCAATTGTTCATCAGTCTGTTTACGCTCTTGAATTTCTTCTTCTAACTGAGCAGTGCGTTCATTGACTTTCAACTCAAGAAAGTCGTGAGCCTTTTTTAATGATTTTTCTGTTTTTCTTAAGGTTATCACAACTGGTATCCACTTCCAAAAGCCAATAGCAATCAGGGAAAAGCCACCTAGGAAACAAATGACCTTCTCAAGAAAGGCTTGATATACTGTGTCACCGAGGATGATATATTTATTAAGACTGGGGAAATTATCGGTTATATCTACTGCCGTTCCAAAAAGGATCAAACCGAAACCAACAACAATATAAAGCCAACCTTGTTGCTGCCGAATATCCTTATCCCTACCTGTCGAGTAAAGAAGGTAAAAAATAAAAGCTACAATTAAAACACGTATGATTTCTAAAATGATGTCTACCATTTCTTTATCCTTTGGATAACGGTTCCGTTTACCTTGACTATATTGGGGTAGCGGGAGCATTTGTGGCAAAAATTACGATCTGGGTAAAAAAAAACGTTGATTCATAAAAAGAAAGTCAACCCAAAAAATCCTTTGTTTAGAGGAGAGTTCGCAAAAAAAGATCAACACGAATGCGCCAGCTCACCCTATATGTAGGATGAGTTTTTACCACAGTTGGCATAAATAAAAATGTGATTATTAGAATGGCTGTCAAGGACAAAACCTTTCTGGCGAACTATATGTATAGAATCCCATTATTGTTTTGTTTGCATATCAATTTTTTCCTCTTAATAGAAAAGTTCCTTTACCTTACTTAACAGCTGATAGCCATAGGCTATATTATAGAAATGTCCTTGATCTTTCGCTAGATTAAGCCGGACATTTTTTGCTGTTTTTTTCAAATATTCACTAAACTTCATGGGAACAAATAAGTCTGCTGTTCCCTGGAAAACCTCAATATGAATTTTTATGTCCGAGAGATTAAAGCCCCAGTCTTTATAGACTGTTTGGGCATCATATGCTGGCCCCTTTGAGCCATGACGGAAAAGCTCCTGAAAATCCCGCAAAAAAAGGTATTGAAAGTCTGCTCTAGCAAAAATAGTCTTGTCAGCGTCACACAAGCTGGATGCAAACATTTTTATAAATGATTTAGGACTTTTCAGGAGCTTCTGCAGTATGCCGAGCACAGAAAATGGAATTTGGAACAAGCCAAGAGGTAATTTTGAGCCGATCTTGGCATAAAAACGATCTGCTGCACCAAGTTGTTTGACTATGTTAGGGTCACTATAGAGAGGCATGGCACATGCCAAATCAATTACGCAATTCAGCTTTTCCGGAATGGCAAAAGCACTGGCCATTAGACTAGGACCTCCGCCGGAGATGCCGATTGCTCCAAAAGTGCTGATTCCGAGAGAGTCAGCCAAAGCAGCAATATCATGAGCATATTCAATAATAGTCCATCCCTTTCTAAAATCCGATTTTGCAACTCCTGGTCGATCCGGCGCAATGATTCTAAAACCATGCTCAATGGCGGGTTTATGAAGAAGCATGCCGTGAACATGCGAACCGGTTCCATGATAAAAAAAGATTGGATGCCCGTCTGGATCGCCGTATTCATGAAATGCAAGGCGACTGCCAGATTTGGTTTTAAAAAATTTTACATTTTTCTCCAGGTCTTCAAGTTCCTGTTTGGATATGATACTTAATCGCTCTTTATTTACATTATTATCACTCATACATAACCCTCGCCTTTTTTAAAAATACCTTATATTTGTCAGACTAAGCTTTCCCCATTTTTTTTAGGGGTGATTAAAGATTATACATAACTATCATACTATGTGGTCGCAGTATATTCAATCCCGGATATTTTACAATAAAAGTATGTAAATCATTTGAATTAATAGCTGAAAATGTTGAACCTTTTCCTACAAGTTCAAGCTTATCTTTATTGAGTAAAATATAATTATACAGAAAATCTCGATCTATAGATTTAGGAATTATTGAACTAACACCCCTTCCAATAATATATCCGCAATTTGCTATATTTAAATCTCCAACAGGGGCTCTTACACTAATCAAAATCGAGTCTTTTGGAGCAATTTTCTTTGGATCAGTACATGAATACTTAGGTTCGGGATATTTTGCACTAAATTCTGCGCATCCTTGTAAAAATGGCTTTCCAATATTTTCATCATTACAAGTTGCAGAAGAAGGAGACTGTCCCATAATAATATCTGAAATTTCAATTAATTTAGATTCTTTCCATTCACTCATTCAAGGTGCCTTCCTCGTGTATAGTTCTATTCATATTTGGCCCGCTCTTCCCTGATGATATTCTCAACAATTTCTCTATCTTTTTCCAATTCTTTTTTTAACTCAATTTCGGTGGGGAGATAAAGCATATATTTAGAAGCAAAAAGTTGTCTGTTCTCGTTCAGGACTGAATATTTTACTATGGCTTTATCTTTTTCTGAACAGAGAATTATACCGACAGTAGGATTATCATTTTCAGTTCTTTGCAGATCATCAAACATTCGTACATACATGTCCATCTGTCCTACATCCTGATGAGTAAGTTTTCCTACCTTCAGGTCGATGAGTACAAAACATTTCAGGTAAAAATTATAAAAAACTAAATCAATATAGAAGTGACTGTCTTCTGTTGTCATACGTTTCTGACGTGCAACAAAAGCAAAGCCTTTACCAAGTTCCAATAAAAATGATTGAATATTAGAAACTATCGACTTTTCCAGTTTTGTTTCATGAAGTTTCTCTGATTCGGGTAATCCCAGAAAATCCAGTATATATGGATTTTTTATAATATCAGAAGGTTTTTCTATTATTTGGCCATCTCTAACCATCTGCATAACACCTTCTTTATCTCTGCTTTTTAAAAGTCTTGCAAATAAAAAAGTGTTAATCTGTCTTTCCAGATGCCCTACACTCCAGTTCTCTTTTTCTGCTTCAATTTCATAGAACAGACGTTCATTATGATTCACTACTTTCATTAGTATTCTATAATGTGACCAACCTAGTTCCGGTGAAAAACCTAAGTCATCCACCTGCTGTTCAAAAGCAAAAGACATATCATGTAAAACTACACTTTGAGCATTGTGTTTATTATCTGTAATAGATTCGCCACATCCGATGTGGCGAATTTTAGAAGTTCGTTTTGAATAGGCTGAATAGAAGTTCCTAAAATAACGTAAATTTGTAATAGAAAATCCTCTGCCATATATTGTTGTTAATTTTTCAGATAGTTTTTTGATAACTTCCTGTCCATATTCAGCTCGTTCTTTACCTTTTTGAATTTCATGAACAATTTCACGTCCTATCAGCCAATACGCAATAATCATATTGCTATTGACTGCCTTAACCGTATTATTTTTAGCTTGTTCCAAAATAGAGATAACACGTTCAAAAAGCTGTTCATTATTTGGGATATTGATTTTTACTTCTGTAAAATTCTCATTCGCTGACAGCTTCTCATAATTTCTAAGATTACTCATCATTCAAATCCCCAACCGTTTTCAGCAGCTTCTAATTCATAAAAACGCCGTTCTTTAGCATTTTTCAAAGTTAGAAGTGTTACATAATGCGTCCACCCCAATATAAAACATCCGGATAACTCTGCAGAAACAGTTTTCAATAAACTATCATTAAAGAGAATTTGAAAAGATTTAACAGGCAGTGCCTGTTGGATCTTTGAATAAGTCTGATAAAACTCTCTGCATTTCCGCAGATTAGTGGGAGACATTCCCTTTATTCCCTGTGTCTTCAGTCTCTTAGCCAGTTGTTCTATAAGTGATTTGCCATACAATTTAGCACGTTCTGCAGCTCCGTTTTCAAACTCAACAATATACAAACCAAACAACCAGTTTCGAACCACAAGAGCAATGTCTACCGACTTAGCAGCCTGATTCTGCATTTTTTTCTGTGTTTGTTCAAAAAGCTGAACAAGTTTTCCGAATTCCATTTCGTTATTTTCAAGTGTTTCACAGTTTGTCATTTCCAAACTCCTTCATCGGCTAAATATTCCAGAGTATCTCTAACAGGTGCTTTTAATCTATTCAGACGAGTGCTATAACTCAGTTGCTGATTATGCTGTAATGTTCCAACAACTAATGCTTCATTAATTCCAAGCACGTCAGAACACTGATTTACTTTAACTAGACTTGGGTTTTGTACTTTTCTAAAAAAACGCGCAATTTCTCCCAGTTTTAAAATTTTATTTGCAAATCGGTCAGCCTCGGCTTCACAATCATTGGTAGTATCAATATCATCCATATTATCAATAAACTGTTTATGATCTTTATGAAGAATTATATGACCAAGTTCGTGTGCAACTGTGAACCAAAAATTGTCATTCCTATTATGTCTCGCGGTATACACAAGAACAGGATTATCATTATGAAAAAAAGTTGCACCATCAATATATGTCTTTTCAAAATGCGGGAGATAAATAAATGTTACACCGCATTCTCTTAAAGCCTCAATAAATTCAGTGATACCATTTTCTTTTACAGTGAAGTCACAAATGTCATCGATTAATAACCTTAATTTTTTAGAATCATACTCTTTTTCATCTGCTTTTTTTTCAGCTATTACCTGGCTCAATCTAAGCCATGTAATAGCAAAGTATGCATTAAACTGTGTAAATGATTCCGATTTCTTGAACATTACAGCTGCTTTTTTTTCAATAAATCCAAAGTCAAGATCATCAATACTCCAAAAGCTTTTAACTGCTGCAATTAATTCCGATAAAGGTTCAGATAATAAATTACGCTTTTTCATTTCACGAATAGGCATATATCTGTATAGCAGGGCTTTTGCTGCAGTATCTTTCAATGGTGCAGACTCCTGAAGTCTAAGCCTATATTGAGTATCAAGATTTGACCAAAACTGCGGAGATTGTTTAAAAACCTCACTGAGACGACATGCTGTATCAAAAGTAACTGGAGCTTTATTGTTAACTAAATCGCTAACATGTTTTCCAGTAACCCCCATAACATCAGCAAGATCTTTCTGATCCCAACCGT
>Ga0307988_1001524_pt1 | contig 12902 bp, 10 predicted proteins | sample EllFjometagen183_FD_203166 | JGI IMG/M metagenome (GOLD analysis project Ga0307988, IMG submission 203166) | Marine microbial communities from Ellis Fjord, Antarctic Ocean - #183 | ecosystem: Environmental > Aquatic > Marine > Unclassified | place: Southern Ocean | collected 2014-10-08 | reverse complement strand
AGCGACGACGCAAACGGCGCAGTAAAACTTGTTGATTCTTTAATGGCAAAATCTGCCTAGGCACAGTATATTATCCTATGCTGATAAGATTCAACAATAATGAAATGAAATTGAGCGGAATCGGGAAAAATCTCGGTTCCGCTTTAATTAATGCTGGAATTCCACTCGACTTACGTTGTTCCGGTCAAGGTACTTGCAATCGCTGCAAAGTAAATCTCCTAAAAGGCAAATTTAGTGTTGACGATGAAGAAATCACCATAGACACAAAGCCTGTCAAGGTAAAAGCCTGTCAAACAATTGTCCTCAGCGAAGATTCAATTATTGAAATACCAAGAAAATCACTCGCCGGGTCAAACCCAAAATGCGCAGAAAGCTTTGACCTTGGAAAGTTTGAATTATCTCCTCAACATTCAGGTCTCGCCGCGGTCATAGATCTTGGTACAACAACGATCGCTGCTATCGTCGGCAACATTTCAACTGGAGAGATCATCGGTAGCGCATCTGATTATAACAAACAATTCAAATACGGCGATAATGTTGTCTCAAGAATATCATTTTGCTTAGATAACAAAGAAAATTTAAAATTACTGCAAAAAACTTTAGTTGATGAAAACATAAATCCTCTACTGAAAGAGATTTGCTCCGAACATGATTTAAATATCAATGATATAAAAGTATTCAGCGTAGCCGGAAATACGGTTATGACTCATATATTATGGGGGCTTTCTCCATCAGGAATGGGGACAATCCCTTTCGAACCGGAAACCAAAATTTTCCCGGAATTAAAAGCTGACACCCTCGGCATAAACGCCGCTCCTGACGCTATAATAAAAGCAGTTCCAGCAATATCAGGTTTTATCGGCGGAGACATCACTGCTGGAATAATAGTATCCCGGATGTCCGAAGAACATCAATGCGCCCTACTCGTCGATGTCGGCACTAACTGTGAAACCGTTCTCCAGAGAAATGATCAATTTTATGCCTGCGCTGCAGCGGCCGGGCCAGCCTTTGAAGGAGCCGGAGTTGATTGCGGTAGCCGCGGCGAACAAGGCGCGATAGAAAAAATCAAAATCACTGCCAACTTAACAATCGAATGCAAAGTAATTGGTGATGTCGAACCGCATGGAATTTGCGGTTCAGGAATGATCGACTTTGTTGCCGAAGCCAAAGAATATGGTTTATTAAATAATTTCGGACGTTTTGATGTTGATCTTCTTAAAAATTCCGGCAGATATCTAAAAATTCAGAATAACATAATCGCCTGCAAGCTGAACGAAGCTGGCGATATATATATGTCAGAAAAAGATATCGAATCCATTCTCAAAGCAAAAGCAGCGATTCTTGCCGGGATCAAATCCCTGACAGCTCTGGAAGGCTGTAAAGTCGAAGATTTTGACAAAGTATATCTCGCGGGCGGTTTTGCCGGATTCATCAATGTAGAAAATGCCATTAAAATCGGAATGCTCCCTGATATTCCTGTAGATAAATACAAAAAAATAGGTAACAGCTCTCTAGCGGGAGCGGCATTACATATCCTCAACAAAGACGCAGAACAACAATATATTGAGTTGACCTCCAGCGTTCAAGACATAGTCCTGAACACCGTTCCCGAATTCGAAATGAACTACATTGACGCGTTAATGCTGCCGTAGTTATATAAAATGCTTACTTTCTTTTCAGCAACATATGCGGGTACTGATGGTCTGGTATTGTCTCTTCAAGTATTTCTAGAGATTTTTTTATATCAACAGGGAACCTGTCGTATACATCCGGCTCTGTAATAATATATTTATACTTAATCTTTCCTGTTTTCTTATCATAAACACCACCAAAACCACCATGACGATCATAATCACGATCCATGAAAAATACCGTTTCAGTAATCCATTCTGAAAGATAACAAACCTTTTCATCTGGCTTGACATGCTGTTGTGCTCGCGCACAAAAATATTTGGTAGTCTTATATTTGTTTTGTGATGGATCTATCCAGATATAAAAGACACAGAAATACGCAAAAACAACCACAAGTATCGCGCTAAGAGCTTTTTTCATGTCCCCTTTTTCTAACATTTTGCCCAGCATATAAAAATATGCAAACACTATAGCGGCAGCGGCACAGCACCAGATATACATACTATTTATAAGGTCACTTGCCTGAACTATTCCCATGCCGTCACGGTAAGATATCCAGTCAATTTCTCTAGAAACGATAAGATTGCCGAAACGCCCGAGGAGTCCAAAGCGAATAGTTATCAATGCCGCGACACCGATAATGACTAGCACAGTCCATCCGACACTCCATTTTTTGGTCAATTTAGCGCCAGTTTCAACAAAGCGTTCTAGATAACGTCCCAGTAAAATTGCCATCGGAGCAAATAGAGGCAGGAGATAATCGCCACGCTTGATAGCAGCAAGCGAAAAGAATACGAAAACAACTAGGAACCATATCAAAAGGTAGTAAGTCGAAGGTTTAAGTTTTAGAAATTTCTTGCGGTAATTGTAAAAAGCAAATGGCATGATCAATGACCACGGAAGAGCAAAGATGAGTAGTTTAGGAATATAATAGAAATAACTCTGGCGTCTCCCACCTCGGTAAGACATATTTATGCCGGTAAAACGAGCGAGATTCTGCTCCAGAAAGAAATCCTTATAAAATGCTCCTCCTGTACGAATGCCCTCATAAATATACCATGGCGCGTTTATTCCAAGTCCGATAATAAGACCACTAATCGGCTTCAATTCCCAGAATATCTTCCAGTTGCGTTCTTTTGCAGCTAACACTACAACCGTGATTGCAACCACCCCGACTGATACTGGACCTTTGACCATCACACTCACACCCAAAACCACATAGAACAAATATAAATGCCAGTTGGCCTTCATCTTCTCGAAATATCCAGTATATAGCAAATACATCGCGCCAGTATGGAAAGCACATAAAACAATATCAATTCGGGCAAGCCTACTGAGATTGACAAAGCCAATCATTGAAGCCAAAATATAACCCGCAAGTAAGCCGGTTCTAAGCCCGTACATCCTTGCTCCCAGAGCGCAGGTCATTAAAACTGTTGCCAAGCCAGCAAGTATAGACGGTAAACGGACACTAAACTCATTAACCCCAAAAATCGAACCTGACAGAGCGTAGAACCAATAACACATAATTGGTTTTTCTGTATTGTGCGCACCTTTAATATTCAGATGCATCCAGTTACCACCATCAATCATTTGCTGGGCAACGATAGCAGCGCGTCCTTCCTGTGCTGAATAAATTCCATCCGCCCAGATATAAATTGAAAAAATTGTAGTCGCAAAAAGTCCCAACATAAGCCATTGAACTTTCTTCTGCTTAAAAAAATCTTTATATGTCATAATTTCCCTTTTTTATTTTTTCCAAGTTGAATATGGATTTTCAGATAAATTTGAATTATAGTAACGACAATCACATGAAACTTCATCGCCGATCCAATCGGGTTTTGCGTAAACAGCATCTTCCGAACTCAATTCTATTTCGGCCAGCACCAAAGTACGGTTAGAACCGAAAAATTCATCAATGGTCCATTCAGAACCTTTGTAGTCAATAAAATAACGTGTTTTTTCAATTATATTTTCAGCGGAAAATTCCAGCAACATACTTTCCGCGTCAGTTTTTGGAATAGAGTATTCGAATTCAGAACGTGAAATATTGCGGCTTTTCCCTTTAATAGTCACAAAAGCTTCATCATCCGCAATGCGTACTCGAACGGTACAGTCCTTCGCTGTGGAAAGATAGCCTTGACGTAATTCCATTTTTTTCGTGTAATGGTCACGCCATGAATCATTCTTCAACAAAAACTTGCGTTCGATCTCAATTTTTACTGCCTTTAACTTTTGCATGTTATTTAAGTTTAGACCGCTTATTAATGACTTCAGGCTGCTTGCGGTTCCTTAATTTAAAGACTGCCTTTGGTTGAAAGAACTCCTTGAATACGTCCGTCGATTGTTACCGCTTGATCGAGGGCTTTAGAAAATGCCTTAAATATCGCCTCAAAAGCATGATGAACTTCTTCACCTTTTTGTAAATCTATGTGCAGGTTTACCCCGGACTTAGATGCGAGAGCCTGAAAAAATTCATGGAACAAACGGCAATCCAGATCTTTGATCATCGGAGCCGGAGGCTCAACATCATAAACCAGACATGGACGACCAGACAAATCCAAAACTACTTGCGCCAGAGCTTCATCCATAGGCAGGAGGCAAGTTCCATAACGACGAATACCAGCTTTATCTCCGAGTGCTTCCACAAGAGCTTCACCCATCACCAGACCGAGGTCTTCCATGCTGTGATGATAATCGATATGTGTATCGCCAACAGCTTTGACTTCAAGGTCAAAAAAACCATGTTTCGCAAACAATTCCAACATGTGATCCATAAAAGGAATTCCACTGTCAATCGTGCTTTTTCCTGAACCATCAAGGTCAAGCTTTACACGAATATCAGTTTCGCGAGTAGTTCGGCTTATATTTGCAATACGTTGCTTTGTCATAGTTTTAAACTCCATATTAGATATTTTCAGTAAGTAATGTATATTAAAATAGATAAATTGCTAATTATTTTGGATTAAATATGTACGTATTTAGGAGTATTTTCGAAAAACTGAAGGAGAAATATGGACATCCCTTTGCCCTCACAATTGTTTTTTCTCCATTAATAATAATGTACACCTTTGTACTTCGTCCGGCTTTGGGACCATTTGTATGGGTTGGAGATTGTGTAATTTATGGCACCCCGATAGGTTTTTTCGCAGGACATATCATAGGAAGAAAAGCTGGTGCATCATTTGGAGACGCCGTTTTTTATCCAAAACAATATTTAAAAACTGCACCAGACATCATGTCGCCGATCAAGGGGAAAATAACACAAAAGAAGCACGACGAGGCGATTGAGGAATTAAATAATTTGCTCGATGAAAAACCTTTTAGTCCTGAACCCTATCATATTTTGGTAGAGCTATACGCTAATGAATTGAATGACCCTTATCGTGCTATGGAAATGATAGAAAGTTATTTCAAGCAAAAAAAAGTTTATGTTTTTGATGAGAATGTAGAAATGTTACTGCTTTACGCCGACATCTGTCAAGATCATAAATATCTACAAAAAGCTCAAGCTATTCTTGAACAGGAAATAAAAAGGAAAGGCTATCCTGAGTTAAAAAGAAAACGCCTCGCAACCAGACTGGAAGCAATAAAAGAAAGTATTGAGCTTTAAGCGCCAGACACTTTCATTATTTTTTCATTACCATGGATTTTGTTTTCACACCGTCAAGCATACCGAGTTTTCCGGCGAGACTGCCGAGTTGATCGGGGGTTCCTTCAACGATAATTGCGATAATACCGAGTTGTTCAGGACGGTGAGGTATACCAATACGTCCGAGGATGATGTCGCCAAAATCTGACAAAAAATCATTTACTTTAGAGATACTGTCTTGATTTTTGACAATAATTGAAATAGTTCCGATACTTTTTTCCATATAAATTCCTTTAGCTTAGCTATTATAAAAATATACGATAAAATAAAAAAATCAAGTCCAGTGCTTATTATGCTTGCAATTAGATTATTTATGGTATATTAAATTAATCCGTAGTTGGTTGAAAATTGTTCTCATTTCCGGGCGATGCGATAAAAGTCAGCTGTCTCAAAGCGACAAAAGAGATAGTGAAGGCGTTGCGCGAGTTGTGAGGGCTAGTTAACTCATAAAGGAGAAAATATGAGCGAAAAACACAATGCTTTTGCCATGGCGCAAAAGCAATTCGACGAAGTCGCCGCAATACTTAATCTGGAACCCGCCGTATCTGAATTCCTCCGCTGGCCGCAACAGGAACTTTCTGTTCGCATCCCGGTACGAATGGACGATGGCACAACAAAAGTATTCCATGGCTTCAGGATACGACACAATACAGCCAGAGGTCCTGCCAAGGGTGGACTGCGCTGGCATCCCGATGAAACTATTAATACAGTACGGGCGCTTGCCACCTGGATGACATGGAAAACCGCAGTCGTTGACATTCCGCTTGGCGGCGGTAAAGGCGGTATCATCTGCAATCCGAAAGAACTTTCAGAGACCGAAAAAGAACGTTTGGCGAGAGCTTATATCCGAGCCATCGCGCCGGCTATCGGTCTAACTAAAGACGTTCCGGCTCCCGATGTCTACACCACTCCTCAAATCATGGCGTGGATGATGGACGAATACGAAGTTATATCCGGTCAAAAACATCCGGGTGTAATCACTGGTAAACCAATTGCTATCGGCGGCAGTGCCGGACGCGGTGACGCGACCGCACGCGGTGGACTGTTTACAGTTCGTGAAGCAGCAAGAACACTTGCTATTTCGCTTTCAGGAACATCAGCAGCGGTTCAAGGCTTCGGTAACGCCGGGCAGTTTGCTGCCACGCTAGGCGAAGAACTACTGGGTTTAAAACTGGTTGCCGCAAGTGATTCCAGAGGCGGTGTATACTGTAAAGACGGTATCGACGCTAAAGCTCTGGTCGAACACAAACTAAAAACCGGCAGTCTTAAAGGCTTCCCGGGTACTGAACCAATCACGAATGAAGCATTACTGGAACTAGATGTTACAGTGCTCTTTCCGGCAGCGTTGGAAAATGCTATTCGCGCCGATAACGCGCCAAATATCAAAGCTAAGATTATCTGTGAGTTGGCAAATGGACCAACTACAATCGAAGCAGACAATATCCTGCATGAAAAAGGGATTTTCGTTATTCCGGACTTCCTGGCTAATGCTGGTGGCGTAACCGTCAGTTATTTTGAGCAGGTTCAGAATACATATAACTTCTACTGGCCGGTAGAAGAAGTTCACCAGCGGCTTGACGAAAAAATGACTCAGGCGTTCAAGGATGTCTTTGACATTTATGTTTCCCACAATGTAAAACCTCGTCTGGCGGCCTACATGGTCAGTGTCAGCCGGGTGGCTGAAGCCTGCAGACTGCGAGGCTGGGTTTAATAATCACTAAATACACAGGGTCGGGCAACCGACCCTGATCTTACTTTCTCGAGAGTGGAATATGAATACAAAAGAACATTTGCTTTATCAGGATATTTTAAAATATCATAACGCCTACAACTGTGTCTTGAACGCATTTGAGCGTGCTTTGCGGGATCACAATTTGGAGGGGCCGGCAGAGGACACTGAACACAACCCGGAATTTGCAGCCGCGCTTATTGCCAGAGTATTCGACAAACTTCCACCCGAAACGATAGAGGAATACATCAATCTGGGACGTAAGGAAAAAATAGCCCGCTCCATTATGCATTTTCTCAATAATGAAGAATACAATACCAATAAAATACAAACTTTGCTGGAAGAATTCTCCCGTATTCCGCCTGGGAAAGTATTCCTGCCAACCACTATGACGCTGGATATTCGTGTCAACCTGATTTCCCATTTCATCAGCAACCAGTTGCCATACATCAGTATCGCTAAAAATTACATAAATATGCGCGACATCGCGTCGATAATCACCAATAGTGTCGCTGTTCCGTCCACAACTGGTATGGTTGGTGGAAAATCCGGCGGCATGCTGCTTGCCAACCGTATTTTACGTCCTACTCTGAGTTTTGAATGCCCGAAAGAGCTTGAAGGGCGAATTGAGGAAGTTGAATCATGGTATATACGTTCTTCAATCATCAATGAGTTTATTACAAACAATCAACTCGAAGAATGTCATAGCCTGAAATATATTGAAGGGGAAGAATTCGACGAACAGTACAAAGCTTTGGCAAAAAGATTTATGAAAGGCAAGTTTTCACCGAGGACAATAAAACGCTTCCGCTCTATACTTAATGAAGCCCGCGGCTGTCCCTTAATTTTGCGTTCATCAAGTTTCCTCGAAGATAGTGTAGGCTGTTCTTTTTCAGGCAAATACGACTCATTTTTTATCTCAAATCGCGGTTCAGATGAGGAACGTCTACATGAATTTACCGCTGCATTGAAAAAAGTTTATATAAGCCTCTACGGCTCAAGCGCAATACAATACCGCAAAGACAATGAACTTCTCGACTATAATGAGAAAATGTCTGTTTTGGTGCAAAAAGTAGTCGGTCAAGAATACGGCAAATATTTCTTCCCAGCAATGGGTATAGTCGGTTTTTCCCGTAACCCATACTGCTGGAACAAACGTATCAAACCGGAAGACGGCATGCTGCGAATGGTTATGGGATTGGGAACCCGGGCGGTCGACCGGGTCGGCGATGATTATCCAAGAATAGTATCACTATCCGCGCCGAATCTCCGCCCTGAAGTTACGGAGAAAGAAAAAATACGTTATTCCCAAAAATATGTGGATCTTCTCAATCTGGAAACCAAAGAAATAGAGACTGTACATTTTGTTGATCTGGTAAATCATCTGCTGGAACGCGGCGAAAAACTGCCTTTTAGTGATTTAATCTCAGTAGAAAAAGACAGTGTGCTTGCACGACCGATGTTCTTCCCTAAACAACTTAGTTACGATAAATGCGCCATCACCTTTGACGGCATACTGTCACAGCCAGATTTCACCAAGACCATGGAATATATCTTTTCAACTGTAGAAAAAGCCTATAATATGCCGGTGGACATGGAGTTTGCTTATGATAACGGCAAAATATACGTTCTTCAATGCCGCTCTCTCAGCAGTCGCGCTGATGGAGCAACAGAAGTGGTGGAAATACCGGAAACTGACGACCACACTACATTATTCCGCACCACAGGCTGTATTCGTTCTGCGATATTGGAAAATATTGACTATGTTGTTTACATTGACGCCGATGCATACGAAAAACTTCCCACAATGGCTGATAAACACGAAGTTGCCCGTTTGACTGGCATTATCAACCGTGCGCTTGCTAATAAACGTTTCATCCTACTCGGTCCGGGACGCTGGGGTTCCAGCAACCCAGAACTAGGGGTTAGTATCAAATACGGCGGAATAAATCATTCTCTCATGCTTATTGAGGTCGGTTTCAGTCATGATGGGATTACTCCTGAATTGAGTTACGGGACACATTTTTTCCAAGATCTAGTTGAAGCGAATATAATTCCTCTGCCCCTGTTCCCGAATCAGAAAGGCAGTTTTCTGAATATGGAATTGCTAAAAAACGCGGCAAATCATCTTCCTGAAGAGCTTAAAATACCTGAAGAATTAGCTGGAGTAATTAAGGTAATTAACATTTCAAAACAATTCTCCGGCAGTCTGCTTCAGATTCGCCTCGATGCCGAATCCGGTTCAGGAATCGCCTACATTGCCCCATCCAGAAGTTTATAGGTCATTTACTGGAAAATAATTTCGAAGGCGACGTATCGCCCCCGTTATCCACTTTGCGGAGCAATGAGGCTGAGCAAAGCGAAAGCCAGCAATTCGAGCGGGAAGCGCTGGTCGCCATCTCCAATGGCGAAATTTAAGCGACAAAAGGAGCGCCATTAGACCTTTTTTAATTTTTTCCCTTTTTTTATTTAAAAACGTTGACAATCTTGTTTTGAGCCCTATATTTATATCAAAGCTGACTGGCGGTCACTTTTTGACTATCGGTTATAAAAGGATATAAATATGGGTACATTAGAACGAAAAGCTAGAGAACGAATAAGTCGCGAGAATATGATTCTCGATGCTGCCGAAGAAGTATTTTTTTCGCGCGGCTTCGATCAATCGACAATGGATGATGTCGCGAAGAGTGCAGAATTGAGCAAAGGTTCTCTTTATAATTATTTTAAAAACAAAAATGAACTTTGTATCGGGATTGTTGGCAGAAGTTTGCGCTTGCTGATCGAATATATGGAAAAAAGCCTGACTGAACAAGCTTCTGGATTAGAAAAAATTTACAATATGGCAAAAGCTTTCATGCTTTTCAAACAGGAGAATCCTGAATATTACTGTGCGCTGCAAAGCTATAAACAACATAGCGGCGGTTGCGGTGTTGATAGCAAATTTTTAAATTCAAGCATGGATGAGAACTGCCATGTTAATGGATTAATAATAGATGTAATTAAAGATGGGATTAATGATGCTTCCATCAAAGAAAATGTAAATCCAGAGAAAGCCGCAAATGCCTTATGGGGTGAATTCAATGGAATGCTGCCCGGCTTTGACTTGAATACCAACAGTGCTGATTCTTACGAATACGCGCTTGAAATAATAATAAACGGTTTAAAAAAATAAATACAAAAAGGAGATTATTTTATGAAATTATTAATTGTAGGTGGAGTTGCCGGCGGCGCGAGTGCCGCTGCTAGAGCTGCCCGTCTGGACAGTTCCGCGGAAATTATCGTTTTTGAACGCGGCGAATATATGTCTTTTGCCAACTGCGGTCTGCCCTATTATGTCGGTGAAGTTATCAAACAGCGCGACAGTTTACTGGTTATGACACCTGAAAAATTTAAAGGTCGTACTGGTATTGAAGTAAGAACTCAACAGGAAGTTATTGAGGTCAATGCTGATAAAAATGAAATAAAAATAAAAAATATTGAAAGCGGTGAAGTTTATAGCGAGTCATACGACAAATTATTATTGACAACCGGTTCAAGTCCACTGATTCCGCCGATTCCCGGGGTAGATGATCCTGATGTAATGACTTTATGGACAATTCCTGATGTTGACCGTATAAAAGAACGTGTTGACAACGGTATAAAGAAAGCAGTTGTTGTCGGTGGCGGCTTTATTGGTCTGGAAGTAGCGGAAAACCTCGTTGAACGCGGTGTGGAAGTTACTCTGGTTGAAATGCTCCCACATGTAATGTCAACTCTTGACGCGGAAATGTCCTCCATGCTGGAAAGCGAACTTGCAGATAAAGGCATAAAACTCCAGCTTGCAAACGGCCTTACTGAAATCAAACGTGATTCCAGCAATTTATCTGTAGCCCTGAAAGATGGCACGGAAATAATGACTGAACTTATAGTTATGAGTGTTGGAGTAAGACCAAATAATGAATTAGCTCTTAATGCCGGACTCAAAACAGGCGAACGCGGTGGCATAAAAGTCAACGCGAATCTCCAGACCAGCAATTCCGATATATATGCGGCAGGCGATGTCATTGAAGTAACTAATCCTATTTTAAATGCTCCGGCAATGATCCCACTGGCAGGTCCAGCTAATCGTCAGGGCAGAATCGCGGCGAACAACATTTTTGGTGCAAAAGAAACTTATAATGGCACAATTGGCACTTCAATATGTAAAGTATTCGATCTGGACGCCGCCTCAGTCGGTCCAAACGAGACGACTTTAAAAGCCGCAGGCAGAGATTATCTGAAAACTTATATCATTCCAGCTTCACACGCATCATATTACCCCGGTTCCGAGCCACTGTTTATGAAAGTAATATTCGAGAAAAACGGAAAAATACTTGGGGCGCAAATAGTCGGGAGCGATGGAGTTGACAAGCGTATCGACCTGCTGGCAACAGCTATTCGTAGCAACATGACTGTCAGCGATCTGGCAGAACTAGAACTGGCATACGCTCCGCCTTTTGGTTCAGCTAAAGATCCGATAAACTATGTCGGCTTTGTAGCTGAAAATATCATCAAAGGCGATACAATACCAGTTAATCCTGACGAACTTAAAGAAGGAGATTTTCTGCTGGATGTTCGTGAAGAAGATGAAATTCTGTGCGGAACTATTCCTGGTTCATTGAATATACCGCTTGGGCAAGTTCGCGACAATCTGGATAAATTACCAAAAGATAAAGAAATAATTGTTTTCTGTAAAGTCGGCATCAGAGGGTATCTGGCCGAACGTTATCTCAGAGAACAAAACTATAAAGTAAAAAACCTCAGTGGAGGGTATATGACTTGGAAATTATTTAATCGTGATGGAATTAAGACTAATATAAAATACGCTGCTTGCGCAGATACGCCAAGTTCAGTCAGCAGTACAGAAAAAGCTCTTGAGCTTGACGCCTGCGGACTGCAATGTCCTGGCCCTATTGTACAGGTGAAAAACAATCTTGACAGCATGGCTGAAGGTCAGGAACTTAAAGTTACTGCTAGTGATGCTGGTTTTTACAATGACCTTCCAGTATGGTGCGAGTCAACCGGAAACACTCTTGTCGCAATAGAAAAAACTGATGGCTTAATCAAAGCTCTAATCAAGAAAGGTGCAGGTGCAGTTGTAAACAGCGACGGTACAATGACCGCGATGCCGAAACGTACAACTATTGTATTATTCAGTAATGATTTGGATAAAGCTCTCGCTGCCTTCATTATAGCTATCGGCTTCGCGACTCTAGGACACAAAGTATCTATTTTCTGTACTTTCTGGGGTCTAAACGTTCTGCGTAAAGATCATCCACCTAAAGTTAAAAAGAATCTCATAAGTAAAATGTTCGGTATAATGATGCCGCGTGGCGCTAGGAAACTGGCATTGTCCAAAATGCACATGATGGGCATGGGGACTGCTATGATGAAAGATGTTATGAAAAGCAAGAACATTGATGACCTGCCTACTTTGATCGGGCAAGCCAGATTAATGGGCGTCGAGCTTCTGGCATGTGAAATGGCAATGAATATGATGGGTATTCAAGAAGCAGAACTAATGGATGATGTAGATCTTGCCGGTGTAGCAAACTTTGCGGCGCTCGCTGAAAAATCCGGTCCAGTAATGTTTATCTAAAAATAAATTTCATATTAGCCCAAAACCACCTTAAACAGGTGGTTTTTTTTTGCAACTTTAATTTCCAAGTAGGAATAACTAAATTTACTTGATTTTCTAATTATTTTGTGTATAGTTAATTACTATAAATTTATTATTTCAGGAATTAGACGCCACCGCCAAAAGTCAATTGCCACCCAAAACAGCGTTATAAGATCGTTTCTTTGAAAACATTTTCGGCTGGTTCTTTGATTTTATGCCGCCATTGATATCTCAAGGTGTATCAAGCGGCA
>Ga0307988_1001523_pt1 | contig 12902 bp, 14 predicted proteins | sample EllFjometagen183_FD_203166 | JGI IMG/M metagenome (GOLD analysis project Ga0307988, IMG submission 203166) | Marine microbial communities from Ellis Fjord, Antarctic Ocean - #183 | ecosystem: Environmental > Aquatic > Marine > Unclassified | place: Southern Ocean | collected 2014-10-08 | reverse complement strand
CTGGTTGATTTCACCCGAGGGTGTACCGACTTCGTGCGAAAGGAACTGTAGATGTTTTCTCTATCGATGCACAAAAAGCTGGTGGAAATCCTGGAAGAAAAAAAGAGGGAAGTGGAACGGCTGAAAACAACCGGACACCCAGTACCGGTGGCCCCCGTATGGGAGGACCGACGCGACTTCGAAAGGGCTCTCACATCCAATTTCGGGATTGATTTGATCGCCGAAATTAAGTTCGGATCCCCTTCGGCAGGCATTATCCGTGAAAACTCGGATCCCGTTGCCATCGGACAAGCGTATGAAAAATCCGGCGCCGCCGCCATCTCTCTATTAACGGACAGGATTTTTTTTAAAGGGGACCTGCAAAACCTTCCCAAGCTCAGGCAGGCAGTTTCCCTGCCCATCCTTCGGAAAGATTTCATCATTGATGAAATCCAGATCATGGAGTCGGCAAGATTCGGCGCAGATGCGGTGCTGCTCATCGCTCGGATATTATCCGTTGAACAATTGAAAAACCTGCTTGATGCTGCAAGGGGATACGGCATAGAGGTGCTTACCGAAATCCATGATGAAGAGGACCTTGAAAAGGCACTGGATTGCAATGCAAAAATAATCGGTATCAACAACCGTGATCTGGATACTTTTGAAGTCAGTTTGAACACCACCCTCAAACTGGCGCCCCGCATACCCCCGGATCGCGTGTTGGTCAGTGAAAGCGGCATCCATACGGGCCAGGATATGCTGGCTTTTAAAGGGTTGAATATTCAAGCAGTGCTGGTGGGTTCGGCCCTCATGGGCGCGGGTGATCAGGGGGAAAAGGCACTGGAAATGGTAAAGGCAGGAAAAGGAGCATAAACAGTGGCGCAGGTCAAAATCTGCGGCATCACCCGTTTGGTTGATGCCGAGGCAGCGGTTGAATGGGGCGCGAATGCTCTGGGATTCATTTTTGCAAAAAGTCCCAGACAAGTCACTCCAAGAAAAGCGAGGGACATCACCCGGAAGGTCTCTCCTTTTGTCAAAACTGTTGGCGTCTTCGTTAATGAACAATCAGCAGAAATCCTGAAAATCATGGACTATTGCGGCCTGGACCTGGTTCAACTCCATGGGGACGAGTCCATCTCAGCCTGTTCCGAGATGGCCCCCAGGGTGATCAAAGCTTTTCGCGTTCGAGGGGAAGAGACCCTTAAAGAGATGGTGGGCTACAAAGACCATGTGAGAGCCATCCTTCTGGATACCTATCAAAAAGGGTTAAATGGCGGCACCGGCAAGAGTTTTGACTGGCAACTGGCGATCAAAGCCAAAGAAAAGGGTATCCCAATGGTTCTGTCCGGCGGCCTGGACCCTGAAAACGTCCGGGAAGCCCTGGAAAAAGTAGACCCTTCCGCCATTGATGTCAGCAGTGGCATCGAGGAAAGCCCCGGGATAAAGGATCATGAACGAATGAGACTGTTCATGGAAAAAGTGACTGACTTTCACATCAGCAAAAAAGCCATCGGGAGACACACATTCATATGAAACATCGCGGATATTACGGATCCTTCGGAGGCGCATTTATTCCGGAAGTTCTGGTCTCAACCTTTGAGGAACTCATTGCGGCTTTTGAAACCGCAAAGGCGAACCCCTTGTTTTGGCAGGAATATGAACAGGTCATGAGCACCTATTCCTGTCGACCTACGCCCATCACCTTTGCCGAAAATCTGACCCGCTATTTCGGCGGCGCACAAATCCATATCAAACGGGAAGACCTCAACCACACGGGCGCCCACAAGGCCAACAACGTCATGGGGCAGGGGCTGCTGGTGAAACGCATGGGGAAATCCAGGGTCATTGCGGAGACGGGCGCAGGACAGCACGGTGTGGCCACCGCCACCATGGCCGCCAAATACGGGCTTGAATGCACCATCTACATGGGGGAAAAAGACGTTCTGCGGCAGCGGCCCAATGTATTCTGGATGGAGCGCCTGGGAGCAAAAGTGGTCCCCGTTACGGACGGATCCAAAATCCTGAAAGATGCCATCAATGAAGCGTTCAGGGACTGGGTATCCAACATGGACAATACCCATTATGTCCTGGGAACCGCCTGCGGTCCCCATCCCTATCCTGAAATGGTGTCCTATTTTCAGTCCATTATCGGAATTGAGGCTCGGAAACAGATACTGCAGCAAGCAGGGAAACTACCCGCCCGGGTCTATGCCTGTGTGGGAGGGGGGTCCAACGCACTGGGCATATTCCAAGGCTTTATGGATGACAGGGTTGTGGAGCTGGTGGGAGTGGAAGCCGCAGGCAAAGGGATCCATACGGGAGAACACGCAGCCCGAATGGCATCACCAGGCGGCAGCCCTGGCGTGGCTCAGGGGTATAAAACCTATTTTCTTCAAAATGAAGACGGTCAAATGAAAGAAACCCACAGCGTGGCAGCCGGGCTGGACTATGTCGGTGTTTCTCCCATCCTGGCATCTCTTGGTGACAGCGGCAGGGTCCGCTTTGAAGCGACCACCGACCAGGAAGTCATTGACGCATTGTCTCTTACCATGAAAATGGAAGGTCTGATCCCGGCCCTTGAATCAGCCCACGCTTTTGCTCAAGCCTTCAAGGAAGCGTCTACCCTTTCAAGCGATGACATCATCCTCATCAACCAATCCGGACGGGGAGATAAAGATATTTTCACCATCGCCGATGCCTTTGATGATCCTCACTGGAAGACTTTCATTCAAGAAAAAGCGGAGGCTTACCGTGCTTGAGACTTATTTGAAAGAACAGTTGAAAAAAAAAGAAATCCTGCTCATGACCCATATTGTGGTGGGATACCCCTCCTTTGAGGAGTCCATGGACCTGGTTGAAACGATGGTCAACGCGGGGGTGGACCTCATGGAGCTACAGATCCCTTTCTCCGAACCCATGGCTGATGGACCCGTGATCCTGCGTGCCAACCAGAGGGCCCTGGAACGGGGAGCCACCGTTGAACAATGTCTCATGTTTGCGGAAAAGGCGGCCCGTCAATTCGAAATCCCCTTCCTCATTATGACCTACTACAATATCCTGTTTAAATATGGCGTGGATCCTTTTGTTTCCCGCATGGCCGAGACGGGACTCCACGGGGCCATCATTCCGGATCTGCCCCCTGAAGAAGGAGGGGTGTATCTCAAGGCCATGGACGATCATAAATTATCCCCGGTGCTCATCTTTTCGCCCACCACCTCTTTTGAACGGATGCAGTACCTGAGTAACTTTACCAAAGGGTTTGTATACTGCGTGGCCAGAAAAGGGGTCACGGGGGCCAGAACAGCCTTTAGCCGCCACATGGCCGAATACCTTAAAAGATGCCGTGAAGCCTCCCCCCTTCCCCTGGCCGTAGGCTTCGGGGTCGGAGAGAAAGCGGATGTGGAATATCTTGAAGGGAAGGCGGATATTGCCGTCATCGGAACACAAACCCTTCGGATCATGGAAAAAGACGGGATTCACGCTGTGGGGGATTTCATTAAAGAGTTGCAGATTTCATAAAAACCGCAGTCTGTCCAAATAGGATCTTATAACGGTCTTGAAGGACGAGACCTGAATCCTCGGCCCGGGCAATGCTTTTTTGGAAGTCCTTTACTGAAACATGAAAAGGCGGCTCAACCATCATGAATCTGCCATCCACCGACAGATTACCCGCCACCTGGCCCATGAATCGATCCGGATCAGGGACTTCGTGAACCATGTAAAAAGCCAGAATAAACTGGGCCTCTACATTCAGACAAAAATCGTCTTCCGTCGCCTGATGAGGTTCAATCCTGTTTTCAAACCCCATCTTTTGGGCCCTTCGCTTGACACCTTCCAGCATCTTCTGCTGAATGTCCAGTGCTACCACACGACCCGAATCCCCCACCAGTTTTGCCAGACCCATGGTGTTGAACCCCAGACCGCATCCCAGATCCACTACGGTCATGTTCGGTCTGACATATTTCCCGAAAAGTTTTTCCGGATTGTGGGCCAACAACCTCAACCGGTGGTCAAAGGTATAAGCCAGCCACCAGGGACAGACATGAATACCCATTTTATTGATTCTCCTTTAGCAGCGATTTCAAAGCCTCAACAGCAACCGCCAATTCCTTTAAAATCGTTTCACCCTCGCTCAACCGATCCTCAAGACCCAGCGCTTCGAGACGACAGGACAAATCAAAAATCTGATCCGCTCCGAGACTTCCCGCGGAATCTTTCAGATTTTGCGCTCCCTGAACCACCACTGCTCCATCGCCCTTTTTGATCCCATCCCTTATCTGATCCGCCTTTTGCGGAAAGTCTTCAACAAACAATGTGGCGATTTCCCGAAAAAGATCCATATCACCATCGAACATTTCCGTCGCTTTTGAAAAATCGAGAGTCTTTCCCACCGGGGCCTCTTTACGTTCCTCATCATCCAGAGACGCTTCAACAAAAGCTTCCAAATCGGTCTCAGACAATTCTTCAAAAGTTTCCCCCGAAGATACCTTAAAAGGCAATAAAAAATGGAAGGTGCTTCCCGGACCACCGAATGGTGGATTGCCTTCCCATACCTCCCCGTCACCTGCAAAACATGGCACATCCGCAGGACTTTTCACCCAGATGCTGCCACCCACCACCTCCACAATACGACTGGCCAGGGCCAGGCCCAGACCGGCCCCCCCATACTCCCGCGTACTGGAACCATCCACCTGACTAAACGTATCAAACACGCCTTTCAGCTTCTCTTCGGGAATGCCGATGCCGGTATCGGACACCATGAAGTGCAGGGATATGGATTCATGGGTTTTCTCTTGAATTTCCATACGCATCATCACCCCGCCCTCCTGGGTAAATTTAATGGCGTTACGCCCCAGGTGAACCATAATCTGACGCATTCGAGTCCTATCTCCCATCAACCGATCAGGCACTTCCGACGCGCAATCAACCCTGAACTCAAGCCCTTTGTCCTTTGCGGATGGAGAAATGGTTTCATCCACATTGTTCAGCAAATCCCTTAAATCGAAAGATTGATTTTCGAGTACAATAGAATTGGCATCCGTTTTGGTAAAATCCAGAATATCATTCAATATTCCCGATAGTGCCTCGGCAGATTGGCCGGCCAATCCAAGGTGTTCCTGCTGATCTTTTTCCAGGGGACTGTCCTGGACCAGTTGGATCATACCCATAATGCCGTTAAGCGGGGTGCGGATTTCGTGATTGATGTTGGCCAGAAATTCGGTCTTGGCGACGTTTCCCGCCTCGGCTTTAAGTTTTGCATCTCTCAATTCTCTTGATTTGACCTCCAGATTTTCGATGGACTCCCGAGCCAGTTTCATGGCAACCGTTGTTCGGTTCCGGAGTCGTTCCGCTGTCCTCGCAGTAAAAGAGATATAGATACACGCCAGATAAAGCCCCAGCATTTTTGGAATTTCATAAGCCAGCCGGATATCTTCATGCTCAACGTAATGAAGATAGAGAAGCAGACCCCCATACACGGCAACAGCAATGTGTGAAAAAACAAGGACCCGCTTGAAGTGGGTGTTGGTTTGATCGGCGACGCGAATCAGAAAGATGAAAAAGAGAAGGCTCCTCTGGCCCCCTGAAAAATATACCGCCAAAGCAAAAACAAAAAAATCAGCAATCAAAAAGAAAAGGCCGAGATTAAATCGGCCGGTCTTCCCAAAAAAAAGATAAAGTAAGAGCCACGAAATACCGGCATAGGAAAAGGCAATCACCTGAAATTCAGACGTTTCCTGCCACGAAAAGGCCTTGGAAATATAATAATTATGGATCAATACAAAAAACGCCAGGAGAAAAAATCCGAACACTCTCAGCAAGGGGAACTGTATCACGTTCAAACGGTAGACCGCCGCTTCTTTCCTTCTTAAGGCCTTTTCAGCGTTCAGTTCCAGGGTAACAGCAGCCTTTTGCATGCCTTCTCCTTCCTCTTCCATTTTTCGCAATGTTCGGGGAAGCAAATCATTTAAGATATTTCATTATTTTTATTACACCATTCACGAATAGATATCAATCGGTATGGCCCGAAAGCACCTTCCCCGAGTCGTCGAACAATTGAGAATTGACAATGAAAGGGGGAAAATCTAAGATTGCCGCCAGATTTGATATGATGCATTTGACCAGAGAGGTTGCCGGCTCCGTGAACACTACTTTTGAAACTTATCATAACATCATTCCGGATTTCCCCCTTTTTCAGGAAAGCCTGGCAAAACCTTTTCCCCTTCACCTGAGAATAAACAGTCTGTTGGCGCAACCTTCCAAGGTGGTGTCGGCCCTCAGAAAAAAAGGGGTTTTGATGACACGGGTCTGCCCGGAGCATGATACCCTTTATATTGCTGAGGATCTCCCCTATCCCGGGAACCTGTTGGAATACTTCCTGGGATATATCCACCCCCAGGCCATGACCTCAGCGCTGGCTGCCATGGCACTGCGACCCCGGAAAGATGCCCTTGTCCTTGACATGTGTGCGGCGCCGGGTGGAAAAAGCGCTCACCTGGCGGACCTGATGGGAAATACGGGGTTCATGGTCTGTAACGACCTTTACGCAAAACGCCATGTATCCCTGGGGCATACCCTTTCGAGACTTGGGGTACGGAATTCCGTGGTGACCGGATATCAGGCTCAAGAATTTCCATTGCGGCAACCATTCGACTACATTCTGGCGGATGTTCCCTGCTCCTGTGAAGGAAGATTCAGAAAAACACCCAAAGAGCCCCAATACCGGGAAAACAGAAAGAAAGCGCTGCTCCCGGATATTCAAAAAAAGATACTCTTACGCGGGTTTGATCTCCTCAAGAAAAACGGAGAAATGTTGTACGCAACCTGCACTTACAACCCGGCGGAAAACGAATCGGTGGTCAATTTCCTGTTAAACGAAAGAGATGCGGATCTCTTGCCCATTCATTTGGGAATCGCTTCTGAACCGGGGCTATTGGAATGGAATAATGAAACATATGACAAACGCCTTACCAGAACAGTCAGATTCTACCCCCACCATGTCGATTCGGTGGGCTTCTTCATGGCCAGAATTGGCCGAAGATGACAGCCGGCGGGCTGTTTCAGCCTACCTGCTGGAACGGTTCGGGATTCCGCCTGCCATTCTTGACGAATACTATCTCTTTGAGAGAAAGAAGGGCTGGTTTATACTGAGGAAATCCGAACAGGTGAAAAATGGGGCACACCTGAAAGTTTCCAAAGTCGGGCTCAGGGCTTTTCGTAAGGTCGGCCAGTTCATAAAACCCACGACGCGTTTCATCCAGGCTTTCGGTCAGTTTGCCACAAAAGCCGTATTTCAGATGGACATGTCACAGTTTAAAACACTCATCCTGACGGGCGAAATTCCCGTTGATCTGGCACTGGAGAAAGGATATGTCATTCTTAAACTGGAAGATGATGTGGTCCTGGGTCTCGGGTTTTATATTCATGGCACCATTCGCTCCCAACTCCCCCGAAGCGAGATCAGAGAAACCATATTGGAATGATATAAGAATAAGGAGAAACAGTTATGTTAACAAAAAAGCAGATGGATAAATATGCCGATGTCCTGCTGTGGGGACTTAAGAAAGCCAGAACTGAAGCCTTTAAAAAGGGGGACGTGGTCATGATACAGTTTGACCTCCCGGCGGTGGAGCTGGCTGAGTTTCTTCACGGAAAACTCCTGAACATGGGGGTTCATCCCGTCATGCGTTCGGGCAAGACAACGGTCATGGAGCATGATTTTTATGAAAAATCGGACGAAAAACAATTGGTCTTCAAGGGGTCATGGGATGAGGAACTGTTTAAGAACCTCAACGGCAGAATCTTTCTCCATGCCCCCACATCCTTAACGCACCTGGCGGATATCGATCCCAAGCGGATCGGCAAGGTGGCCGTGGCCATGAAACCGCTAAGGGATATCATGCGAAAGCGGGAGGAAAAAGGAGAGCTGGGATGGACCCTCTGTATGGTTCCCACGGATGAATTGGCCAGACAGGCCAAATTGACCCTTGAAAAATACACCGAGCAGGTCATCAAAGCCTGCTATCTAGATCAACCGGACCCGGTAAAGGCCTGGGAGACCGTTTACAACGATGCCATGGATATCAAGAAATGGATCAACAGCCTGGACGTCCAACATTATCACGTGGCATCGGAAAACATCGATCTTAAAATCACACCGGGGGATCAACGAAAATGGATCGGCATTGGCGGGCATAACATCCCCAGCTTTGAACTCTTTATCTCCCCGGACTGGCGCGGCACCGAAGGCACCTATTTTGCCAACCAGCCTTCTTTCAGGAGCGGAAACTACGTTGAGGGGGTCACACTGACATTCCGTGACGGCGTTGTCTCCGAAATCAAGGCGGAAAAAGGAGAATCTTTCACCCAGAAGCAGTTGGACATGGATGAAGGTGCCCGTCGCGTGGGCGAATTTTCCCTGACGGACAAGCGTTTTTCCAAAATTGACCGTTTCATGGCCAGCACGCTTTATGATGAAAACTTTGGCGGAGATAACGGTAACTGTCACTTGGCTGTGGGCGCTTCCTACTCGGACACCTATGATGGGGATCCTTCGACCCTCACGGAAAAAACAAAAGGAAAGCTGGGATTTAACGATTCCGCCCTTCACTGGGATCTGGTGAACACGGAACCCAAAACCGTCACCGCCCATTTGAAGTCCGGGAAAAGTATTGTGGTCTATGAAGATGGGATGTTTAAATGTTGAACGTAGCTGTTAGCTGTTAGCTGTTAGTGATTAGCAAGGATTATAGACAAACACCTAAAACAATAAATGCTTTGCCATGCTTGAACAGACTTTTATTCATATACCGGGGATCGGCCCCAAGACGGAACAGACCCTCTGGCGCCGGGGGATTCATAGCTGGCAGGACTTTTTACGTCACAAAAAGCCTGTTCTTTCTCCGGCAAAGGACCGTTTGATCCATGAACACCTGGAAGCTTCCCTGTCGCACCGGGACCATATCGGATATTTTGATGAGAGGCTGCCGGCAGGGGAAAAGTGGCGTCTTTTTGATGCCTTCAGGCGCCGGGTTGTTTATCTGGACATTGAAACCAGCGGGTATGATCCGTGGGATAATGACATCACCGTCATCGGGCTTTACGATGGCAATGGGGTCCAGACCTTTGTAAACGGAAAGAACCTCGAATCATTTGAAATGGCCATTGCCGACTACGATCTCGTGATTACCTTCAACGGCGCCTGCTTCGACCTCCCCTTCATCAAACGCTCTTTCCCGGGGATTTCACTTCCGGAAGGGCATATCGACCTTCGATTTGTGCTGAAAAAACTGGGATATGAGGGAGGCCTCAAGAAGATTGAAAAGGATATGGGAATCACTCGAAGTGACGACATCGATGGGGTGGACGGCTTTGAAGCAGTCAGGCTCTGGCAACGATATCAGAGGGGCGATAAAAAAGCACTGAAAACCCTTATCAGCTATAACAATGCAGATATTTTAAACTTGGAGCCTTTGATGGAGCAGGCGTATGATGAGATGAAATCAAGGGTTTTTGATAAATGTTAACGGCGATGATTTGTGGGTGTGTTTTCGGGTTTCAAACAGAAGAATAGAATTACCACTTTTCACTTTCCAAAGCTGGAAAAATGTATGCAACAAAGTTGTTTTTGGCTAGCATCAGCTTCAGAACTCAACGGAATAATGATATAGGCAGACTTCCGTCACGGTAACCTTATTTTTTACCCGGAAGGCGACCACAAGATGTGGAACTTTCTTCTCACAGCCTCGATGATGTTTTAACAATGGACACTGGTGAGATTGAGCTCATACATCAACCCTCACGCACCTGACATATCTTAGGATATTAACCGGTTTATACCCATTCAAAAAATCGCGAAAACTATGATATGCTCGACCCTCGGCACACCCACCAAAATGATGATATCACACATTTTCCCCGTTTTGAATATTGCACGAAATGATAGCCCTGGTTTTTGAGAGTATTGAAAGTCTCGTTTTCAATTTTCCAGCGTGCACGGCCGCCGCGCATAAGATCATAGGCATTGTCATTTGTTATAGTAAAATCAGTAACCCAACTGAAATGCTGCGTTTTTTCGGGCGTGATTTCCCAGTATTCCAAGAAGTTAATCAACAAATCCTGATTTGATTCATTCAGGGGGACTTGGTTAAGGAAAAGGAAACGATGCGTTTTTTGGGGATCATCTTTGTCGACCAAATCAAACTGAATGGCTTCGTCATTCTTTCGTGCTTCTTCCACTTTTTTGAATAGGAACGGATGATCGCCCTTTTTGACACCCAGAATGTAATGTAAGATTGTATTTTTCCGGTAGTCCTCATCGCTGGATAATTTACGGCGTTGCCAATTGTTTTTCCGCGCTTTCTGGCATTCTTTTCGACTGCAAAATTTTTGCTCGGGATGCCTTGCGGTTATGGCAAACGATCGGTTACAATTTTCACATCTTCTCCGTTTCACAAAGACCCCCTTTCAAGTAAAAGCTATAGGTCTTTGCCTGAAACGGCTTATTTATTCAAATGGTTAAAAGAAAAATGATTTCTCGGACGAAGCAGTGGTAGGCGGCACTACAGGTGGGACAAACAGATCATCGACTTCGAAATGGCGGGATAACGTCAAAGATTGACGGAGACAGAAATCACAGGGGGCAATTTAAGCCAAGAGATGTTCAGCTCAGCGGGCGGGGTAGTCCCGCTGCTCCGGCTCTTCTTCAGCATTCAGGTGATAGAGGTTTCCATAAAACTCATCGAAGCCATGATTTGTGGGAAGCATCTCATCCCTGTCCCCCAGATGGTTTTTGCCAAATTGGCCGGTAGCATAGCCGAGCGGTTTCAGCAATTCTGCAATGGTGGGATCTTCTTTGTTCAAACCCAGATCAGCCCCGGGCATTCCCACCTTGCTGAGCCCCGTACGGAATACGCTCTGCCCGGTGATAAAGGCTGAGCGACCCGCCGTGCAGCTCTGTTCAGCATAGTAGTCGGTAAAGATCATCCCTTCCTTTGCGACACGATCGATGTTGGGTGTTCGATAGCCCATCACACCCATGGAATAGGCGCTGACATTGGTTTGCCCGATATCATCCCCCCAGATAATGACAATATTGGGTTTTGTGGTCCCATCCTGCTGTGCAGCAATCCCCGAAACAGGAACGAATAAAAAAAGAAGCGCGACAAGAAGCAGTGTTGAAAAGAAGTTGTACCGTTTCGTTTGATCCATTTTCATAAATCCTCCTTTGTGTTTATGTTGAAAAAATGAATAAAAAATATTTAACGGACGCCGCCAGGAAGCCTGCAGCGGAGAAAAGCCTTGTCGAAAACAGATCCGATGAGCAGGGTATCCTCAAAAACGGCTGCCACACTGGATCCAGAAAGATTTTCGCCATTGCTCAGGAAGATTTCTTCCACGTTGTATTCTCCTGATTTCGCCACCACCACTTTTATAACGTGGGAGGGAGACAATTGTTCAGGATCTTTAGAATATTTGACAAACGTCAAAAGCTTGGGATGGCAGCCAATCCACAGATCTCCGTTTTCATCCACGTCGATATTATCGGGACCTGTTCCTAAACTGATGGTGTCGCGAGGCGTCAGTTTACCCGTTTCCTTCTCTCGCTCATACACAAGGACTTCCTGCCCTACAGTGGCCGCCACATAGAGCAATTTGCCATCTGGACTGAGGTTAATGCCGTTGGCATAGGCCAACCCTTTAGCGACAACTTGAAAAGAATCCCCGTTGTAGTAAAGAACAAATCCTTTTGCCAATTGGAGATATTCTTCAATCATACGCCCAAATTCCGTGGTGTTGCCATGATCATTGGTCACATAGAATGTTCTGGGACCAGTGGGAACAACGTCATTGGGGCTGTGCATGAGAGTTCCTGAAATGGATTCCCGGTGGATGAGCTTATCCCCCTTCTCTTCGAATATTTCTACAAAATGACCATCCCGACGATGATTCACTGCAAAGAGAAGAAGGATTCCGTCTTTTCCTCGCCATAACCCTATTCCGTGAGGATTGAATTCTTTTGCAAAGTCCGCAGTAAGATGGATCAAGTCTGAATTGGGGCTGTTCAGGTCAAGACCGTATATGGCCCCCTGCCCTGCTTTCTTGCCACTGGACCACAGGTTCCTCCAATCAGTAGAAGAGATAAAAGCCGTGCCGGTTTCCTGATCAATGGCAATGTCCTCAGAACTCAGGACACCCGATACTCTCTGGCATTTCCCCTGGTAGGTTGTTTCGATTTCCTTGAATTCACCGGCATCGTAATAGGTTTTGAGCAGGAGGCCTCCCGCGATCAAGGTCAGTACGAGCAAAATTATGGCGATCACCTTCAAGAATTTCATGAATAAAACCCATCGCAGGGCGACGGGGACCGCCCCTACAAGGGCTGATCTCGATGTTCCTGCGCGGAATAGTGGTTGTTTAAAGCTTGGCGAAGATAGGTTTTTATGAGTGCTTGGCGGCTGATGTTCAGTTCGCCTGCAATGTCATCAAGTTCTCTCAACATCAGGATGCTGAAATCAACATTGACTCTTTTGACCGGGTATTTCATTTTTCCCGTATTCGTGAAGTATCGGGAAATATCCTCGCCTCGCTCTGCTATATCCGCTATTTCGTCAGCGTTAAGCATTTTCTTTTTGGCTGCTTTTTTCATAAAGCCTTCTCTCCTGGAGTGTCGATTTCCAAAGCGTCACAAGGTGGGTATATTCGCCCCTGCCATCTTCCCTGATTTCAAAGATAACGGAATACAATTTTCCTTTAACCCATCCTATTGCACGATATTGCTCAGGATCATCAGATCGGCAATCCTGTGTGTAATAGGGTCAAATCTTTATCCTTGACAAATCACTAACAAGGCCATCAAACTTCTGTTTTAACGACAAATCCTCCTCAATCTTCAGTCTCAATCTTTTTCTGGAAACGCTGACGGC
>Ga0307988_1001521_pt1 | contig 12920 bp, 9 predicted proteins | sample EllFjometagen183_FD_203166 | JGI IMG/M metagenome (GOLD analysis project Ga0307988, IMG submission 203166) | Marine microbial communities from Ellis Fjord, Antarctic Ocean - #183 | ecosystem: Environmental > Aquatic > Marine > Unclassified | place: Southern Ocean | collected 2014-10-08 | reverse complement strand
TTCACTCCTGGGTAACGATGCTCAAAATAAATAGAAGTGCAAAATGGGGTATATGAAAAATGGAAGAAGCTAAGCTCAAAACAGCTTAAAAATCATCACATCCTAGAAGTTATGGGATGATAGTGTATTTTAAACATATTTTGTGCATTTTGCTAAGTTTTATGTGTGTTTTGCTATTTACTTTGTATGTTTTTGTGTGTATAATTATTCTATAACAAATTATCAGATAATATAATTAAGGTTACGGACGGCCTTCGCCGTTTTATTTTGACGGTAGACAAGCGGATTATCTGGACATTGAAAACTGCTGGGAAAGTGAGGTTTCAAACTGGATGACAAGAAAAATAGTAAATAAGGATAATTTAGAACATCTTCATAAGGAAATCACTATGAAAATCGTCTCCGGCGAAACAGTTTCTTTTACCAATACAATTTGTTATATTTACCAACATTAATCAAAACCAAATAGGAGGTGTCAAATGTTGTCTTATGAATTTCAAAGGGAAAGCCGTGTGAGGGAGAACTTCACGCACGGTTTGGTCAGTGAGGTGAAGTTGGTGCAAATCAAAAGACGTAAGTCGTTGATACGCAGAGATTTCACTTTAATTGAACTCCTCGTCGTGATTGCTATCATAGCAATCCTCGCCTCAATGTTATTGCCAGCATTAAATCAGGCAAGAGCAAAAGCACAATTGATATCATGTCTGAATAATGAGAAGCAGATTAGTCTGGCATTGAATATTTATTCTTCAGATTATGATCAATATTATATGTTAGGAGATGAATGGGCAAAAGTAATGATTGCTTACAATTATCTGAAACCATGTAAAAATCCGAGTGGGTCTTATTCTAATGGGACTTTTGCTAATAAATGTCCTAAGAATATCAACTACACCGCGGCTGACCATAAGAATTACGCCAACCCATATATGATGAATGGTGAATCAACTTGGACAGGTTTTACTGGGCTTGGCGGCATGAAACGCAATAAAATAAAGAAACCTTCTGATACAATTGAAACAGTTTGCGGAGGGAATGAACCAGGTGAAGATGGAATGCGTTGGATGATTTCTGACCACCGATACATGGCTGGAACTTATCGGGAAGATTTGAATCAGATACATGCTGAGTGGCATAATAGTAATATCCCGGTATCTTTTACAGACGGACACGCAAAACATTTTAATATCAGGGAATTTTACGCTACTGATTCTCCCCATGGAAATATCATATGGCATAAATATTTCGAGGTAATAGATAGATAATGAAATTTTCAATATTTTTGACTTGTTTTCTATGCTTGTTGTCACCAGCAAGCATAGCCGGAGATTTTTTATCAAAAGACCGTGCTGAAATTAACAAAAGCAATAATTGGCATGTTTTTAATGGCAATATAGAATTAGGTGCACCCGAGGAACGGGTTCCGGGCTTTATAATGTTGAGTTCATTTGAACCCAAAGTTGCCGCAAAAAATGTAAGTAAAAATTATTATCCAGTGACTAAAGAAGAAGCTAACGGCAATAAATATCTTTTAGTTAAGGGATATAAGGGCTTACCGGAATACAACCTTTACTGCAATAAATTTCCCCTCAATAAAGACGGCGAAGTAGAAATCTCATTTAGAACTAAAATGTTAGCAGATGAAAATGGTGATTTCCAGAAAAGCCGTCCTGTTATCTTAGATTTCCGCTGTCGTAACGATAATGTACACTATGGAACTGTTAAGCAACGTTATCCAGTATTGAAATCAAAGCATTTTCGTCCGACTAAAGAATGGAAGACTTTTAAATACAAGATAAAAGTTGTTGGCGGATTTGATTACAGAATAAAGTTCAGACGTGATGCAGGAAACCCTTATAATCATTTTAATGGTCTCTGTTTTGATGATATTTCTATTAAATATATCGAAAAAGCAGCGAAAGAAGTAACAGAATTGGCAATCATTCCTGACCGTTTAATCAGCGCGTATTATAAAGGTGAAAAAGCGGTATTCAAAGTCAACGCAATAATTCACGGCAGCAAAGACAGTGAAAAAATACGCCTTTATGTGCGGGAAGATTACTCAAATAAAGTTTTTGAGACAATAAATTTAACTTTGAAACGTCAGAAAAAAATATCCTCGTCCAAATATCTGTACGCAGGAAGTTTTGCACTAAAAAATAAGCGTTACGGAAGTTATAGCATGCTTGCTGAACGCAATAATAAACTTGTCTTCAGTATGGGTGGAGCGTTTGTGACTTTGCATAAATTAGCAACAAAAGCATCAGATCTACAACGCAAGCTTGGCGGACATTTTCGTCCAGGCGGTCAATTTCAGCTGCTTAGTCGTTTTGATATGATTCCAATGAAAACTAGTCTTGGACTTGAAGCGGAAGCAAAAGTCTTTGCGCTTTCCGGATTAAGACATGCAATGTATGCTTTTGATATGAAGAAAGTTCAGGCTCAAATCGATAAGCTGGACTTTACTTTATCTGATGCCGAAATTGCTGTTCTTGAAAAATATAACATTGAAGTCATCGGTTGTTTTGGTGGATGGTGGATTCGTCAAGAACAGAAGGTATATAAAGGGAAAAAATATGGCAAACAACTGCCGAACTGGTTCTTTGATAAAAAGTTTACCAAGTCTCGTCCTAAAAGTATCAAGCGCGGCAGCGATGTTCAGGTTCCTTCGCTTGATGTATGGAAATTCCATGTTGATGGTATTGCGGAAAGATATAGTAAACGTATCAATAAATGGATGGCTCTAGTTGAACCACAATGGGTATTATTACCTAAAGAATATTTAGCTTTCCAAAAAATTGCTTACAAGAAAACGAAAGCAGTCAATCCGAATTCATATTTTATCGGCGGAGACGCGACTAGTGATGTCGGATATAACTTAACCGGATGGCTTCAAAAACTTAGTAAACTTGGCTTTGAAAAATATCTGGATGCCGCGTCATTTAATCCATATCGTTCGAGTACCGACTATATTAATGGTGTTCGCTTTCGTTATTCCAATCTTATTAAGCGCATTCGCAAAAGCGTCAAGAATGGAACTGCTCTATGGGAAGAAGAGTTATATCACATATCTAACACAAAACGTAAACAACTTCAGGGATCACAAAATATTTTCTCAGCTGGAGATGCGCAAAGGCATTATTTGTTAGGATTGATGAATGGATTAAAGGGAATAACAGCCATATCTAGTACTTTGGGAGGAGCTTTATACAAAACTCCTTATACTCTTACGGATACCTGCGCCGGAATCAATACTATGTCATATTTTCTCAGTGGCAAGTCAGAATTTGAAACTATTCCGGTTAGTAACAAACTGATTCGTGCCGGAATTTTCTATAATAAATCAAAAACTGATTGCGCAGCGGTAATCTGGGCTCTGCAACCTAAAGGAAGCTCAATGCTCTTGCCCGGCACTGCGGGTATTAAATGCTTTGATAATTTCGGTAATGAGATAAAAACTCAGAAAACCATGCCTTTGCAGCTTGATCCAATGTTTTTAACTGGAAACTATAAAACATTAAAAAATCTTATTAATAAATCAGCGTATTCAATGGGAGTTCCAATAAAATTAAGAGCACGCAGTTTTGGCAATAGCAGAACTTTCTATGAAGCACAAAATATTTCCGGTAGAAATAATATTATCTTCTTAGATATGGATGGAAAAACACCAAAAATACGTTTAAGATTTGGCGACTATGATTATCAAGCTTTCAGTATTCCTGTCAAGACAAAAAAATATAAAGCCAGTTTGCAGGGAGAAGTTGTCAAAAAGATGGAGAATATTGAACATATTGCAGATAGCGGAAGTTTAGTTATTCCAGCAAGTGCGGTTAATCCACTAACATTGAGCTCAAAAAATGGCAACATTATCAAATTATGGACAGAGAAAGATAAGTTATGGATAAAGGCTGAAATAAAAGACAATGAAATCACCGCAGCGGCAGACAATGCCCTTTACAATGGTGATGCTTTGGAAGTATTTATTGACAGCACTCCTTTCATACGCATGGATATTGATGAAGCCTTAAAAGCGTCAAAAGAACTCAAGGTAAGTCAATATATTTTTGCTGCTGTCCCATCCAAAAGCGGCAAAAGCCTTATGGCGTTAAACAAGAGCAATAATCTTGATATATCCAATAGCAAAGCTGTTTCAACAACAAAGAAAAATAGCAGTGGATATAGCATGACAGCATCAATTCCATTGTCGAAAATTGCTCCTTTACCGGGGAATGGCAATATTATCGGAATCAATTTTGAGTTATGCCGTCGCGATGGCAGTAAAAAACTCTCAAAAGATTATTTCTCAAAATCAAAGCGCCCATCTCATCAATATCGCTTTCATTATAAACTGGCAAAATTGAAAGGTGTACGTCCAAATCTGATAAAAAATGGCGACTGCGAAAACGGATTTAAAAACTGGAGCTGCTATCAAAATCGTCTTCTCAAAACAAAGAATATGTTTGCAGTTACAGACGCTTTTGCAGGAAAAAAAGCCATCAAGATAATTACAGAAGAAAAGCCATCATGGGGGACAAAACATAAACGTGGTATAGTTTCATGCAACACAAGTGTCAAAGCTGGAAAGTATATTCTCACGTTTTTTGCCAAAGCAAATAAGATTGAAAAAATGAAAATCAATCTGAGCAACGCCAAAGGTGTTGTTTTTCAGAAGAACGAGATTCCAGTATCTTCACATTGGACTAAATATAAATTGCATTTGACAGTAAAAAAAGATTCACCTAAAAGAAGAATCAATTTCAGTTGTCTGTCCTTGCGCAAAGATAGCGGAGCTTACTTCATTATAGATAATGTACAGTTGATAAAACAATAATATAGTAAAATTTGTATCCGTAATGCACAAAACACCCGAAATATAACAATAGCGATTTTTCATGAACAAGGAAAACAAAATGCGTTCAAATATATTTAAGTCGGCAACAATAACTCCCGATGAAATTAGAGCTGGAGATTCTGATGAATTTATTATAAAACTAAAAATAGCGGAAGGGTACACCTCAGAAAAATCAAGAATTATCTTTGATTTTTCTTGTACTCTTGGAACATCTTGTCCAACAACACAGTTTAATGAGGCAAGCGGATATACAGAGCTATATGTCAGTAATCCAGAGGTCGAATACAATATCAGATGTTGGGATTTGGATCACAAGTATTTTGTTGATAAAGATCATCCTCCTTCACGCGCAGCAATGCGGATGGTTGTCGTAGATATTTCTGCCGGCATCAAAGCTGGAGATATAATTGAGCTGCACTGGGGCGAAACTACAGGTGGATTTGGTCCTGGAGCAAAAGTATCAAGTGTTGTTCCGCGACCGGATTACAAAGCAAGAATTGATGTGCGTTATTTTGATTCGCAGGAAAAGGGTATACCGGATCACGGGCGGGATTATGTAGGATACACGCGACCAATTCCCGACGACCTTTTAAGATTGGAGTACAAAATACTTCCTAGGGAACCGCGACGTTTGAGGTTGCTCAGAAAAAGCGACAGTGCAATCCTTATTCCATATGATGTTTTCTGGAACGTTCCTTTGATTAATGATATTTCTGACATCGTGAATTGCGGTGAAATAAACTCAAAAAACAAATACGGTGCTTTTGATTTTAAAAATAAAAATGTAAGCGTTGCTGCTAAAAAAATACCTGTCTCTGAAAGTGCTACGATGGATGACGTTTTTGATGGCATGAATATTTACTGGGGAGATATTCATACGCATTCTGTCTGGTCTATCGATTGTGCCCAACGCTCCGGCATGGATATGACACCACATGATTTAATGGAATTTGCCAAATACAGAGCTGGACTTGATTTTTTTGCGGTGACTGATCATCACGAACCTTATGCAGAACCGATGCGTCATATTGGCAAAGATAAATGGCAGAATACACTAGAGGCAATAAACAAAAATCATAAGGATGGGGATTTTGTAGTTTTTCCTGGGATAGAATTCAGAAACCACTATGGAGATGTCTGTCTGTTTTTTAAAGATTCTCCAAGCTATGACAAAATAACCCGTGAATCTTTTAAGAATGTCTCAGATTTTTATGCGGAATTTGGAAAAAATATGATGGCAATCTCGCACCTGCATGGCCCTGGAAGCCGCCCTAAAGGTACATGGCGTGAAGGTATTGATGAAATTTCACCTGTCCTTGAAATATATTCAGACCATGGCAGTTATGAGCGTAAAGATGTTCTTGAAGGCGGAAGAGCATGGTGCAAGTCATTTAGAGAAGACAGGTGCGCAGAGTCTTTTCTGAAACAAGGTTACAAGTATGGTTTTGTCGCTAACTCGGATGATCACAAAGGCCACGTGGGAGTTAACGGACTCACGGCAGTATACGCCAAAGAACTTACCCGCGAAGCCTTGTTTGAAGCGTATCAGAAGCGTTGTGTTTATGCTACAACAAATGCCAGGATAAGGCTTCTTTTTACGGCAAACGGCAAACTTATGGGATCAACGCTTCCATTATCCGGCACTAAAGAATTTTTAATCGATGTTAGGGGTGAAAATATACTTAAAAAAGTTGAATTATTCAGAAATGGAGACTTTTATAAGAAATTTATCCCGTCAGGTAAACATTTCAAAAAAGAATTTACAGTAAAGAATAATGAAGCAGACAACTGGTATGTAAGAATTACCCAAATGGATAATCATATAGCTTGGTCAAGTCCGGTTTGGTTTGAATAAACGTGAATTATATAGAAACTAACAAATGGCTAATGTCGGGTCACAGTCTATTTTGATAATATACATCTTAAAAAGAGAGTTTGAAAATGAATTGCAGTAATAATAAAATGTTACCGGTTCCACTAAACAGTGGTTTTGAAATGGATAATTACTGGATTTGGTGTGGCTCGGTAGTGGAAGATCCCGATGGAAATGGATTTCACATGTTTGCCGCACGCTGGTCCAAAGAATATCCGATGTTCCAAGGATATATTTACTTGTCGGAAATTGTTCGTGCATGGTCACCAAGCATGTTGGGCCCATATGAATTTGTTGAAAAAGTTCTGCCGACTGGAAATTCTTCAGATTGGAATGGAAAAATGGCACATAATCCGACAATTGTAAAATACGGCAATAAATATCTGCTCTATTACATCGCCACAACCTATGACATTCCGCTTCCTTCACCCGATATAGTTGCAACAGACTCAAAAACTATGAATGAGATTTACCAGCGGATTCGTATTGGAGTACTCATTGGTGATCACCCTGCCGGGCCATGGGAATCTCTCGGCAAACCAATACTTGAAGCCCGTCCGGGGGAATGGGATCACCAACTGGTAACAAATCCAGCGCCGTGCATACACCCTAATGGAAAAATTTTCCTTTATTATAGAAGTAACACGCCAGATGGTTTGCGAATTGGTTTGGCGGTTGCCGAATCCCCCGAAGGACCATATAAAAGAATTCAAGACGAGCCTGTCATGCAGGGGATTACCGTTGAAGATCCATTCGTCTGGCATAACGGACACTGTTTTGAAATGATAGCCAAAGATATAACCGGAGAAATAACCGGCGAATTTCATAGCGGAGCGCATTTCCTGTCAGATGACGGAATTAATTGGCATGTTACAGATGAACCACAAGCTTATTCAAAAACAATCACATATAGTGACGGAACTACGACAACGCTTGGCAGCCTTGAACGTCCGCAGTTGTTGTTAGACGAGAAAGGCATCCCAAAATGTATGTTCGCGGCAGCATCTGACGGCCCGGGAGGCTTTCGTAAGGCGCAAAATACTTGGAATATAGCAATTCCGCTTTCTGGTTCATTTTGTTGAGGAACAGACTATGACACAAACCAATATTCTATTCTTTTTCCCCGACCAGTGGCGTGCAGACTGGCTGGGACGTAATAGTGACTTAAAATTACGGACTCCAAATATAGATAAGCTTCAACAAAGAGGAATGACATTTGACAAATGTTGGACTCCATCGCCATTATGCGCTCCGGCGCGAGCATGCCTGGCGTCAGGAAAAAGCTTTAATAAGTGTGGAGTAAGCACTAATGACGATCATCAGCCTCCTGGGCTGGGTAAAATTGACTGGAAAAGTCTGTTAAGAGGCTTAAAAGAAATTGAATATCAGGGACCATTGATGATGGAACTTACAGGCGAAGGAGTCAAGGCTCTGCGTTCGACTCAGGAGTTACGGGATTATCCTCTTGAAAAAGAAATAATGCTAGCTCAGGCATATTTAGAGCATTTATGGAACAAGGTTTAATTCAAACTAAAGAGCGTTTAGTATCGAATAAATATGGGAAATAATATGGATAAAATTTTAGTAATTGTAGGAACTTTATTGATAACAAATTCGTTATCTGCTGGAAACGTGACTCCAAAAGATCAGATACTTGAGGCATATAGCAATATGCAATATCCTCAGGCTAGACGATTGGCGTACAAGCATTCAAAACTACCGGAATCACGCTTGGTTAAGGCTTTATGTGCAGTTTTTGACCGTAAAAAACAAGATCTGGGATATGGTTTGCCGGAGCTTAAGAATATTTATAATGATAAGAATCTCAATTCTAAGTTGCGCCTTCAGGCCGGGCTGGCTTATGCCAGAGCCGCCCAGACTTTGCAAATGCGGGAAGGCGTTTATCCAATTGCTGACGGTATTGATTTTAATGCTATTTACGATTCTATTATAAATACTTATCCTGATAGCCCGGAAGCATGTTTTGCGGTAGTTTATCAGGCTCAAAGCTTGTTTGAATCTAGCGACAAGAAAAACAATTTAAAGGGAATCTCTATTCTAGAAAAATTCCTGACTAACTATAAAGGACCAAAAAACTTTCTGGCTGCGATTAATATATTAATCGCTGACCAATATATCATCAGTGATGCCAATTACCGTAAGGCAACGAAATATATGCTGAACGCATATAAAAGCGGAATATCTAATCCGCGTACTCGTGAGATTGTATTGTACCGCATAGGACGCACATACGACCTGAAACTAAAAGATAAAAAATCAGCTCAGAAATATTACCGTATGTTCATTAAAAAATATCCAAATTCGTCCAGCACCCCAATTATAAAGCGCTATCTACGCGAAATGGGGGTACAGAATGGCTAAAAAAGACCTACCTAGCAATAATTCTATTGCCAATAAAATCGGACTCTTTATGGCTCTGGCATTTTATGTTGTCTCAATAATAATGGTCGGAATAAACACCTCCGAAAGCACCGGAATTATTGATCGTGATGTTGAGACTATCACTGTTGCACACTGGCAGCTTGAGGATGGTTTCCGGGAAGGATTTGACGAAGCTATCAAACAATATGAGGCTCTGAAAGCCAAAGAGGGGAAAAGGGTCAAAGTCATTCAGACTACTGTCCCTGTTCGTGGTTATTCGCAATGGTTTATCACACAGCTTATCAGTGGTGACCCATCGGACATCATTGAGCTGTCTGGTGCATCCCGCCTTCATAACCAATATTTTGTGCCATTGTCAAGTTATATAGCACGTCCAAATCCTTACAACAAAGGAACTCCGCTGGCCGGGATTCCATGGAAAGATACTTATATTGATGGAATGAATTCATCTCTTGACCAAATTTATGCGGATTATTTTGGGGTCGGAACTTTTTTTCATGTTACTCGTGTATATGTCAATAAAAAACTCCTGAGAGCAGCAACCGGCAATGATAAAATGCCAACAACTTTTGATGAATGGATGGAAGACTGTCGTCAACTGCGCGAATATGGAGAGAAAACCGGGAAGGCAATTATTCCGATTGGAGTTCGAGGTTTCGACAAAGTAACATTGAAACATCTGTTTGTTCAATATTTTTCTCAATTAAATGGCAGATTAAATGATAATAATACAGAATTTTGTACGCCAAATGTTTCAGTTGGCGAACTTTTGGATGGCATGTCCAGGAAAAAACTTGATCGGAACCGATTATTGGCGGCGGTCGATTTGATTAAAGATGTCGGTAAAAATTTCAGTGAAGGCTTTACCGCAACCGACTTGGAACAGACCAAATTTTTGTTTTTTACTGGCAATGTTGGATTCTTTCCAGAAGGTACTTGGAACGCCTGGAGTATGGTTAAAAATTCTCCATTTGAGGTGGAAGTAATTAATATTCCGGTAATCGGACCAAATAATCAACACTACAAAAAATTCACCGGTCAGATTTCAGAAGCGGGGGTTGGGGTCGGCGGAAAATTTGGTATCACCAAAGCCAGTAAACATTTTGATCTAGCCTTGGATTTTATGCATTTTCTGACTTCCTATAAGATCAATCAGCTCACAATGATGGAATACTGCAAATGGCCGCCTGCGGTAATCAAGGCTGAGTATAAAGACTTGCTGAAGAAGTTCAAACCAACAGAAGGCGATGCCATGCGCGCAATTAATCCTCCATTCTATATAGGAAAGAAATCCAGAACCAAAACAACGGAAGTATTAGAACGTATTATAATAAATGACATTGATAATCCTAAGAAGTATTTTTGGAATGAATTTGTTAAGAACATTCCGTTTATGCTTCAAGAAGTCAAACAATCTTTAGATGATGCTGAAAGACAATTCTTTAATCTTGAGGGACAGCGCTCCTGTATTGCAGCCGGACTGCTGAAAGACAAGCTTTTGCCGCAAAAACAAAAAGCTCTTGAGCTTCGTTATTCCATGGGGCTTGAAAATCTGGTCGAACGCCTCAACCGACAATATAATTCGAAAGCTGCTTTTAAAGCACTTAAGCTACTGCAGAAAGAAGATGCAGATGAGCAGAAGGAGGTGAAATAATGGCTGTCGAGGTAAGTGCAGGAAAACTCAAATATTACTGGCCGGTTTATTTGCTGGTGGCTATACCCTTGGTAATGGTTTTGATATTCAGTTATTATCCGATTTTCAACGGTTTTATTCATATTTTCTATGAATGGGACGGCGATACTGTCGAGGAGTATGTCGGGCTTGGCAATGTCTATAAAATCATGCATGATACAGACCTCTGGAAATCTTTTGGAGTAGTAGGGATTTTTGTACTAGCAAATCTTTTCAAAATGATAATTCCTATCATGGCAGCAGTGGTGCTGCATCATGTCATAAATGAGCGGGCTAATTATATTTATCGGATTATGTTCGTGATTCCAATGGTAGTTCCGGCAATGGTATTCTTTTTGATGTGGAAATATTTTTACGAACCGAATGCTGGTGTACTCAATGAAATATTGCGTGCGTGCGGAGTGATCAAAGCTACTGAGATTATTCAATGGCTGTCAAATTCGGTCTTAGTTATTCCGTCGCTGGTTTTTGCCGGTTTCCCATGGGTCGGAGCTTTCGGAGTGTTGATTTACTTAGCTGGTCTCCAAAATATCCCGGAGGATATTTACGAGGCCGCTGAAATCGATGGAGCTGGGCCGGTTCGTATTTTCTGGAAGATGGAATTGCCGTTGATTATGACTCAGGTCCGCATTAATTTGATTTTAATGATAATTGGTACAATCCAACAATGGCAGAATGTTTATTTGTTTGTTGGCGAATCTGGCGGTCCAAACGGCATTGCTTCTGTGCCGGGATTGATAGTTTTCCGCGAAGCATTTAGTCGCGGTTTATTCGGCTACGGCTGCGCTGTCGGATTCCTGCTATTTCTGGTCACACTATGCTTGACATTCATCAATAATAAATTTGTTCGTACTAAAAAATAAGGCAATTAATATGGCTAGACAAGGAAGAAATAATATCTCGGAGATTTGTAAGCACGCATTCCTTTGGTGCATTTATGCTTTTACATTTCTACCATTATATTTAATGTTGGTTATTTCACTCAAAGACAACCAGCAGTTCGCACGCAACCCATGGTTGCCTGAAGCACCGTTTCACTGGGTAAACTATGCTGTGGGCTGGCATCATATCGGTGATAAAATATTCAATACTACTTTCGTTGCCTTTACCACCACCGGATTAGCGCTTATAATCGCGGTTATGGGAGCGTTTTTCTTTGCGCGTTACAAAATGCCCGGATCAAAATTTTTGTTTTTCCTATTCATGCTCCTAATGATGTATCCAGGCGTGGCCAATATGGTTCCGAGCTTCAAACTGATGACATCTTTAGGTTTATACAACAGTCATTGGGCATTGATCCTTGGTGGAGTGGCAGCTTCACAGGCATTTACAATCTACGTACTGCGTAATTTCATAGAGGATATACCACAGGACTTGTTTGATGCGGTGGAAATCGACGGCGGTTCGGTACTGCACCAAATCTGGCATGTAGTAGTTCCGATGGCAATGCCGATTATCGGAACTCTGGCAATCCTGCGAATAATCGCGGTATGGAATAACTTTGTCGGGCCATTACTCTACCTGCGCGACAGCAAATTACAAGTAATTGCGGTAGCTTTGTTACACCTCGAAGGCGAATACACCAAAAACTGGGGTGAACTAATGGCTGGTTACACCATCGCCTCAATTCCCTTAATAATAATGTTCCTGTTCTGTATGCGCTTATTCGTACGGGGACTTTCAGCCGGAGCGGTAAAAGGATAATAATATTCACTTACATGTAATTCAGATTATATGTCTAAAAAGGGTTAATTTTAAACTGATTAAGTTATTAAGAAATTATTGCAATAAATATCAATTTCAATACTTACTTTTTTAATAACTATTTGCCCTTTAATCTTGACTTTTGAAATATTTTGAGTTCAAACTTGGCATGCCGAGCGGCTGAAAGCCCGCCAGCAAAACACGTTTTTGAAATTGCATATGTTTTCATGATATTTTTGTCTGGTTTCATATTTTCAGACGAAAAATCTTATTTTATTGATGGCATTTCTTTTAATCGGATCTTTCGTAATTTTCTTGAGCTTGCTTGAGGGGGATTTTTTTACAAAAATGTAGTCAGGAAATAAAAGAAATAAAACCACTAAAAAGCTTGACTT
>Ga0307988_1001519_pt1 | contig 12921 bp, 11 predicted proteins | sample EllFjometagen183_FD_203166 | JGI IMG/M metagenome (GOLD analysis project Ga0307988, IMG submission 203166) | Marine microbial communities from Ellis Fjord, Antarctic Ocean - #183 | ecosystem: Environmental > Aquatic > Marine > Unclassified | place: Southern Ocean | collected 2014-10-08 | reverse complement strand
AAAAAAAACATGGGAGTCACCACACCAGTAAAGTAAAAATTGAAATGATTGATGTTCTTCACAAAAGAGGTTACGAACAACCCAAGGGCAGCAAACATGAGTCCGGTGAAAAAACCACCGATGGGTGCCAGTAGTCCCAGAGGGGAACTTATCAGCTTGAAGGGATAAATAACGCACAAAACAGAAGCTGAAAAAACGAGTCCTTTTGTGCCCGCAAACAGCATTTCACCAGTAAACAGATCCCGGACAGTTATGGATGAGGATATCATTCCGTCATAGTTTTTGTCGAACACCAGGCGGATAAAGGTTCCAAATGTACATTCAAAGGTGGCTGTGAACATGGCGGGCGGGGCCATTATGCCCGAGGCCAGAAATATGACATAAGGGGTGCCATCGATCAGTCCCACATATCGGCCCAACCCGAGTCCGATACCAGCCAGAAAAAAAAGAGGTTCCAGGAAAGGCGGAAAACCGTTGCTTATCAGGTTTTGGGTATAGACTCGATAGTGTCGGAACCATACGCTCAAGACTCGGGATACCAGCGACGGGGGATGAGATTTAATTTTGCGGACAGTAAGTGTGCTATTCATTGAGATTCCTCCCTGTAGTTTTTAAGAATAGATCTTCCAGATTGGACTGCCGGAGCATATAATCTCTATCCTCAAGGCCTTTGGCTGCCTGATTCAGTTCATCTATGTGGTTTGCATAAATCATCATTCGGCTGTAAGTTCTTTCAATCCGCTGGACCCCTTGCAACCTGGTATTTGCCATTTTATCTGGTGTGTTAACCTCCATAACCCATGGCTCTATGTTATCCTTGACCAGGCTGATCGGATTGCCTTCCAGTACTTTCTTTCCATTATGCATGATGATCAGGCTGTCGGAGAGCTGATAGGCTTCCTCCATGTAATGGGTGCATAAAAGAATGGTAACTCCATCGTTTTTAAGATGCCTCATTTTATCCCAGATCAGTTGTCGGACCTGGGGGTCCAAGCCTGTAGTCGGTTCATCCAGGATCAGGAGTTTGGGTTCATTGATAAGAGCCCGTGCAATAATCAGGCGCCTTTGCATGCCGCCGGACAGAGTTCTTATCTTTGAATCTTTTTTCTCAGTAAGTTCCATGAAATCGAGCAGGTATTCGATGCGGGGAAGAGCATCCTTTTTTTTAATCCCGTAAAACCGTGCGTAGATGAGCAGGTTATTCAAGACGCTTAACTCTAAATCCAGATTGTTTTCCTGGGGAACAATACCGGACAGATATTTGATATCCAACTCATTTTTTTTCGGGTCATATCCGAAAACATTGATGGTGCCATTACCAGTTGTGTCTCGCCGGGCCTTACCGCAAATCATGTTCATGGTTGTAGATTTCCCGGCACCGTTAGGTCCCAGCAAGCCAAAACACGTGGCTGTTTCCACTTCAAAACTTAGATTGTTTACCACTTTTAAACCCATAAAAGACTTTGAGATCTTTTCAATTTTAATAGCTAATTCTTTCATATGCCATGCTCCATTTTTCCCAATAAAGGTTCTAAAGCCACTTCTTTGTCGTTGTTATGCGGGCACGATTATAATCATTGTTTTTCTTAGCATAGGTCGTGCTACCGTATGATGAAGGTAGCATTTGGGTAAGTCATTTAAAAGCGAATAAAAGGAATTAAATACAATTTTTAGTGGAGAATAGTTTTGATTTGCGATGTGATTTTTAAGATTATTCACAGTTGACTATGTCTATAACGAAACCCCCTCAATGCCGGATTTAAAGGGGTGGACTATAATTAACAGTCCCTATTTTTTTATCAAAGACGAACACTACATAATGTGATCGGGAAAAATTTCATTCATCAAACAGAATAATATAGTTTATATTATAAAGGACACTGAGAAAAGAAGTGTTAGATTAATCTTTGCAGCGAATAAAGATGCTGTCTTATCTGATACTTCTTTTTTGCAATCAGAGCATGCTTTCAGCTATTTGGCGGAAATGCCAATGTGAGCATTTCCGCCAAATAGAAATTTTCCAAACACAGCAGTCCTTCTAATTAAAATTTAATAAATTCTAACATCCCACATATTGTGCTTTAAAAATTATAGAATCATGAATTGCCCAGCAAATAACCTGTAAGCTCTTGTCAATTTTTTATATTATAAAAATTATAGCGGAAGATTGGCTTGTGACAGCGGTTGAGGCTCATATAGTGGAATCAAAATTTCGAAACTGAAAAATATTCATATACAACATATTGGGGTTACCAAATCTTATATAGACGGGGTCTTTAAAATATCAGTGACCGTCTATAAATAGGGCCTCATACTGAGCTGTTATTGAGTGGAATGGGGGATAATGGTCTGTAAAAAGACACCGACTCTTCTTCAAATATGCAACCGATATTTATGATGAAATCCCAGCTCAAATATGCACAGTTCTCACCATTCTACAATTAAAAAATTCATAGGCCACATTTTCAAAGACAGTCTGGTTAAAAAAATATGGCTCAAGCATACGGCCTGATTTGCTCGGCATCAATGAACTCAGAAGCTGATAGATATTTTGTAGTTAGCATTAGTTAGTATTAGTTATTTTAGTATATATATAAAATTTATATTGACAAGAAATTACTATAAATATATTAAAAGTAACAATTTGTGTGTTTGATTCGTGACAACTGAATAATAACATTAAAAAATGAGTGTGCCCTATGAAATTATTACATCGATTTAGCAATCTCCTGCTAAGCATTCTGTTTATTTTATTAACAACCTCTTTTGCCATTGCCCAGGAAAAACCGGACAATGTCTTTACCTTAGGTGAAATTGTTGTGGAAGACGTCTCCGGAGTCCAGGATATTGCCATTAACAATACGGTAACCGCAGAAGACATAAAGAATAGCGGCGCTACCAATGTTGCAGAGGCCCTTCAATATGTCCCCGGTGTGAATGTGGTACGCACAGCCAAGGGAGAGCTCAATGTTAATATTCAGGGTTTTGGGCAAAAGGACATATTGGTTCTCATCGATGGTGTGCCTTATTATGAAACAAAAAACGGTCCTTTGGATCTTCAGCAGATTCCTGCCGCCATTATCGGTAAGATTGAAGTGACAAAGGGTGCTTCATCGGTTCTATACGGTCCCAATGCGATAGGGGGGGTGGTCAACATCATCACCAAAAAAGGTGTGGAAGGCGTTTCCGGCTCGGTGAGTGCGGAAGGGGGAGGCGGCGGATACGGCCGCGGGGTTGCTACCCTGAATTACGGGTCAGAAAACGGATTTTCAGTGTTGGGTACCGTTGACTACCGCAGCCGTGATACCCTCTATTTCAGTGATGACTATGAACCCAGGGAAACAAATATCAAATTCAAGGGGACATCTGACGGTCGCCCCAACCCAAGGGTTGTTGATGAGGGAGATAAAAAAGATAATTCCGATCTGGAATCCATAAATTTTTGGAGCCGTTTAGGATATGCACCCACAGAAAAGATGGAAGTTTATACATCCTTGTATTATTTTGACATGGAACGCGGCAGGCCCATCAGTGATGTCCACAATAAAGTGTTTAACATGGGCGGCGGGTTTTCAAGTTTTGGAAGATATGACGATTATAAAGATGCGGGAGCGGATTTCGGCGGCAGGGTTTCACTCAATAACTGGTGGGATCTTCGGACGATGGCATTTTATCATAGCCATAAAGATGATTACACCTCCTATGTGAGTGAGGATCTTGAAAAAAAAATTGCAACAAGCACCTGGGATGACGATTCCTATGGTATGTCGCTATTCTCTGATATGGATCTAGCCCAGTTTGGCAAGTTGTCTTTTACCGTCCAGTACCGGGAAGATAAACATAAGCAGAAAGATGATGCTGACTACGACTGGGAGAACTCTGAATCCAATACCCTGACCTTTGCTGCTGAAGATACCTTTTCTTTGAATCAGTTTACAGCCGTTTTAGGGCTGGCTTATCATGATTTTGATGCTGAAAAAATTGCTGATTTGGATGGGTATACAGATGACAGTATTGATCCCATGGCAGGCCTGACCTGGACCGGAAAAAGCGGGTTGCAAGTTTTTGGTTCCATCGCCAAAAAAACACGCTTTCCAACCTTCGCCGATATGGAGGATAGTGGACAGATATACACTCTCCAACCCGAGGAAAACATTAATTATGCCTTAGGGACAAAGTATCTTTTCTTTGATAAGGCTCAGGTGGCATTTTCAGGATTTTACAATGATATTTCCGACCGTATCGGTGAGGATGTCAATGGTGACCCGACCAATATTGATAAAGTGAAAATTTACGGTGTTGAACTGAAAACCAAAACAGAGATTACCGATCGCCTTTCAGTGCTTTTTGATTATGTCTATACCCATGCCCGGAATGAATCTGACCAACGTGACAGTGACTATCTGGAAGATGTCCCGGAACATACGATTCAAGCTAACTTAATGTATATGATCCCCAGGATCGAAACCCAGTTTATTGTCCGAGGAACTTATAAGGATGGTGTGATTTTTAACGTTGACGACGAAGAGAAAGAGTATAGTACTGTGTTCGATCTTTCCCTGATAAAGGGTTGGGATAACGGTTTCAGTCTAGGCGGACACGTTTATAATCTTTTTGATGCAGATTATTATGATGGCAAAGGCATGGCCTGTGACGGGATTAACTTTAAGGTGGTTGCCCAGTATGAATTTTAATTATTAATTTTTTTTACCTTCAGCAAGCATCTGTATTTAAATGTATAGATGCTTGTTGTGATTTTAATTTCCAGGGAGTGGCATGATAAAAAAATACCTCTGTTCCTTTGTTTTTTTCTTGGCCTGGTGGGGGATTTGTTTGGCTGAACCGGTGACGGTGACGGATCAGGCAGGGCGAAGCGTCAGTGTGAGGCAGCCGGTGAACCGAGTGGTCACCACGTTTATTCCAGCCACCTTTTTTGCCCTTTGCTCTGGCCTGGGTGATGTCCTTGTGGGGGCGTCCAATAAAGACGAAACCTCGTCCATCTACAAAGCCCTGATTGATCAAAGCAAGCCACCCACATTTGTGGGGAACCGAACAGCTGGCTTGAGTCTTGAAACCATCTCCTCGCTAAAGCCTGATCTGGTGATCATGTACGGCCAGAAAGATGGGATCCGTCTGGCAGACCGCCTCACATCCCTTGGTATCCCCGCCATTGTGATCATGCCGGAAAGTATGGCCGATATGATAGAGACCCTTGATCTCATAGGTACGGCATCGGGAAAAAAGACCCATACCGACAGGGTAATCAATGCCATGAAAGGGATCCAGATCACGATGAAGGACAAACTTGTGGGTTCAGACCGGCACAAGGTCTATTATGCCGCCTCTAAACTACTTTCCACGGTATCCGGTGATATGCTGCAAAATGAAATGATTAGCCTTGGCGGTGGTACCAATGTCAGTGAAAAGGCCATTGGTTTTTTTCCGACCATCAGCCGGGAGCAGCTTCTCTCCTGGGATCCTTCGATTATTATCGCAAGCGACAGGCTCAGCCGTGAGGCGACAAAAAAACTTGGATCGCCTGAGTTTTCAATGGTACAGGCCGTCAAAGAGAAGAAAATTTTCAGGATACCTGCCGAAACATACTGGGATTTCCCATCTCCACTGGCAATGGCAGGTGTATTGTGGATGGCCGGCAAGATTCATCCGGAAGTGTTTTCCGAAGAGATGGTCCGAGTTGAAACAGACAATCTCTACGATACCGTATTCGGTGCAGGATTCAGCCAAAAATTTCCAAACGTTGTCGGAAAAGACAAGGGCCTATGACAGAAAAAGTAAACACTGTGACCAATCTGATTTTTACTGTCATCCTTGTTGCGGCCGGGATTTTGTCATGTTTTACCGGCAGGATGGAGATTGCCCCTGGTGATGTGGTGGCGACAATAATTAGATTTCCCGTCCTGCTGGTTGATATTTTATCAGGCGATTATAACAGCCTGACAGATCAGGAGCGGGTGCTGATGCTGATTCGTTTTCCCCGTATTCTGCTTGCCCTTCTTGTGGGCGCAGGACTTTCGGTTTCCGGTGCGGTTTACCAGGGACTTTTCCGCAATCCCCTGGTGTCTCCTGATATCCTGGGGGTGGCTGCCGGCTGTACTTTTGGTGCTTCCGTGGGCCTTTTGGTTCCGGGATCATCCTTTTTCCTGGTGCGTTTTTTCTCCTTCGTCATGGGCCTTTGTGCCGTGGGCATGGCCCTTGCCATGGCCCGTTCGGTAAAGACCTCCAGGGTTCTGGTTCTGGTGCTGACCGGGGTGATCACGGGTTCCCTTTTTCATGCATTTTTTATGATTGTAAAAACCATTGCCGATCCTTTGGGGCAGCTTCCCGCCATTGTCTTCTGGGTAATGGGTTCTCTTTCAGGAGCCTCCTGGATAGACACCCTCCAGATACTACCGGTCATCCTGGTTGGCTACACGATTTTTCACCTTTTTCGTTATCGGCTCAATGTCCTTTCTCTGGGTGATGAGACAGCCAAATCCCTTGGTGTGAACCCCAAAGGACTTCGCCTTTTCCTGATTGCCGTCAGTTCATTCATGATTGCCGTCTGTGTGGCTTCCTGCGGCCAGATTGTATGGGTGGGGTTGGTGATTCCCCATATTGTCCGCACAATTTCAGGCCCCAATCACCGCCTGCTTATTCCTGGTTCAGCCCTTCTTGGTGCAAGTTTTTTGCTTCTGGCTGATGATATTGCCCGGTCGGCCTTGAGTTCAGAGCTGCCCCTTGGAGTGATTACGTCGCTTATCGGGGCGCCTGTTTTTGCCTGGCTCCTTTACAAAAACAAGAACAAGGGATGGGCATGATGGGAAAAAAAACCGTTCTTTCCTGCAGGAACTTAGGTTTTTCTTACCAGAAGAAGAAGGTCTTAGAAAACATCAGTCTTGACTTTTACCAAGGAGAGTTCGTCGGGCTGCTGGGCCGCAACGGGGCAGGCAAGAGTACCCTGCTTTCCTGTCTATGCGGGCTTTTATCTGCTGATTTTGACCGTCTGGCCATTGAAGGGATTGACCTTTCAAAGGCAGGACGAAGGGATATTGCCCGAATCTTAAGCTTTGTGCCCCAGGAACATGAAGATATGTTCCCTTTTTCCGTCCTTGATGTCGTGGTCATGGGCCGGACCGTTTTTCTCGGAAGCTTTGGAGCACCCGGGAAAAAGGATGTTCAACTGGCAAAAGAAGTTCTTGCCGAGCTTCAAATCACTGATTTGGCCCAACGGGTTTATACAAGCCTTTCCGGTGGGGAAAAACAATTAGTGCTTCTGGCAAGGGCACTTGTACAGACACGAAAAATCGTACTCCTGGATGAACCGACCAATCATCTGGATTATAAAAATCGGTATCATATGCTGGCACAGCTCAAAGGCTTAAGCCGTGATCACGGGTCCTGTATCGTGGCCTGTCTCCATGACCCCAACCATGCCCTGCTTTTTGCCGACAGAGTGATTCTTCTCCAGGAGGGGCGAATTCTGCTTGAAGGCAGAACAGGAGAGGCTCTTTCCTGTGATGCCGTAAGCCGACTCTATGGGATTGCCGCCAGAAAGAGTATGGATGACGGGCTTATGAGCATTCTGCCGGCCTTTGTTCATCCCGCTTTCAAGGGTCGGGTTCTCCTGCTGGTGGGCCGTAGCGGGGAAGGAAAGACCACGATTCTTCAACAGGCTGTGGCAGAGAATAAGGGGATTAGATTCGGCGGTATTATCTGCCCCGGAATTTTTAAAAACGAGAGGCGGTACTCTAGTGAGGTCCAATGTTTGTGCACAGGGCAGTCCGCTCTTTTGGCCAAAAGAACACAGGCTTCTGGCAATGATCCCTTTGTTTTTTACGACAAGGGCCAGGCCCTGGCCGACAAAGCCCTGACAGCTTCTGGACATCGGGAATCCGATTGTGTGGTGGTGGATGAGGTGGGCCCTCTTGAACTCAAAGGCCAGGGCCATGCCCCATTGCTTGCCCCACTTCTATCCCTTGAAAAACCAAGGCATATATGGGCAGTCAGGCCGAATATCGTTGATGAGGTCTGCCGCAGATGGATGCTGGTTGATCCGGTCATTGTCAAGGTATCGGAAGGGGATGCCCTGGCCCGGATTCATGATTTTCTATTCAACAAAGGTGACACCCATGCCTGACCCCATGACCGTGTATGTCTGCTGTGCCTGGCTCAATATCCTCTTTGGAAGCATTGCCCTATTTCAAAAAAAAATAGCCGGTGCAATGGTGATATGGACATTGCTTGGTCTCTTCTGGGCGGTCCAGATGGCAAGTTTTTTCATGGCGGCCGAAATCACCTCCCTTTCCGGAGTTGCTCCGACTTTCGGGATTGCTTCACTTGTCATTTGCCTCTGGCAGGGAAGGACACTGAAACAAGATTATAAATCTGTCTTAATTCGTCCACATTTTAATTCTTTTTTCCTCACCCTGCTTGCCTGCGGATCCCTGGTGATCGAAGACAGTCCCCATGATTCCTTTATGATGGGCTATATCTTCGCAAAGCTCTTTTTCCTTTCAAGGCCCCTTAGTCTTGGTCTGACACTTTTTGCCCTTGGGGGGGCGGCCACAAGCATTTTTCTAAAAATGGATGAAAATGCCGATGGCATGATTCTGGCGCAATCAAAAAATGCTGCTTTTCTCGCTGCTATTATCTTTCTTGGGGGAGAAATTTGTGGGTGTTACTGGGGATTCATGGGATGGGGGACCACCTGGAGGTGGAGTGGTAACTTTTATTTTTCAGCCATGCTTTTTGTGCTTTTCATGGTGTCCCTCCATGTTCCCCGGTCTCTCTTTCCTTCAGTAAAGGCCTGGAATCTTGGATTTTCAATACCATTGGCCGTGATTGCGCTTGCCATGACCCTTTCCAAGGTGATGAATTCATGAAACAATTTTTTTATTCCTTGAAAGCAGGGTATATTTTTTTTGCCCTTTTGGCCCTGATCTTTGGGTTGGGCAACCGCCTTACATGCATAGCAGAATACAATTCCATTTTCAAGAATATGACGGCCACCCATTTTTTACATTGCCTTGAAGCCATTATAGCAAAGCCTATGATGGTGATCTGGTTTTTGTTCTTTGCTTTTATCGGCATCTGCCTTTTTATCAATACCTGGTGTTGCACCATAACTCAGATCAAATTATTTTTCCGGGTCCGAGGACAGGGAAGTCCAAAGCAGGGCTTAGCGGTTCAGATGGCCTTGATTCATATTGCGGCCCTCCTGGTTATTGCCTTGCATGTACTGGATATCACCCTGATTGAACGACACAAACCCGTCAAGCTCTACCCCGGGCAAATAGTCCGGATGGGTGACTATCAGGTCCGGGTCAAGCACGTCTCGTACATGGGCTTGCGCTCAATGATCACTGAGGGTAAAACCGGGCGTAAAAGAAAAGGCCTTTTTGTTCTTAAAAAAAATTTTTCCCAAAAAGATAATTTTGCAAGTATCGAAATCATAAAGGATTTGGGGAAACCTGCTGTTCTGGAGCTTAGAATGCTATCCCCGGTTCGCATCGGGACGAACTTTTTCTTCCTGGATGGGTTTTTTATTGCCAAAGGAGGCGAACAAACAGGGATCAAAATCCACCATAGTTATAATCCCCTGGTATTCATATTTTTTGCAGTCTACACGGTGTTTTTCAATCTTCTTGTGTTTCGGTTTTTCACTGTCTGGGTAAAGGAAAATAAAAAAGAATGATAATGAAAAGGATAATCTTAATAAAACTCATGCAATTTTGTCTTTGCTTCGTCATGGTGTGTATTGCCTCACCGGGCTGGACCGCCGGGCCGGAAGTAGTTGCCAAAACCCTTGAAAAATCAATCGGCCGGGCCTCAAAGGCGGGTATTGCAACCCAAAAATGGCAGGAGGATCGCCAGACAATGATCCAGGAACTCCTGGACCTTGAACTGAAAGAGGCATGGACCCGGTTTCAACTGGAAAAAACCCAGCGGTATATCATCTCTGAACAAGAGAATATCGCTGTTTTAAAACAAAATCTGGCCCAGGTTGAGAAGACCCGCAACACCCTGTCCCCATTTTTGGAAGTTCTCTATCTTGACCTTGAAAATCATGTGAGAAACGATCTGCCCTTTGCAGTTGACGAGCGGGAAAGGCGACTTGCCTTTATCCGTTCTTCCCTGGATGATTCCACTGCAAGGCTCTCGGAAAAATTTGGCCGTATACTTGACGCCATCCAGGTCGAGTCACAGTACGGTTATTCCGTGGAGGTGACACAGGAGGTTGTTGAAGATGCCGACGGTGGGCCAGGCCAGGTATCCTGTTTCAGGCTTGGACGTCTTGGGCTTTTCAGGGTCTCTGCTGGGAACAGGCGCATCCTGAGATACCAAAAGGAATCCAAAACCTGGCAAAATATCTCCCAGGCAGATGCAGGTGAGTTCAAAAAAGCCATGGAGATCTCCCGGAAAAAGCGGGTCACCGCTGTAGTTAAACTACCTGTGGGGAAATTAAATATGGAAAACAATTCCAGTAGAGAGCGGAACGGAGGAAAGCTATGAAAAAGTTTTGTGCCGCTATCTCCACCGTTTTTGTCTTTTTTTCATCATTTCTTTTTTTGCCGTGCCAGGCCGCTGACCACTGGGGTGAAACCGCCAGAAAGGTGCTTGCCCTTTCCGGTCAGATGGATGAAAGAAGTTTGTTTTCCGAACGTTTTGCCCATGAGGACAGGGCAGTCCTTGAAAAGAAAATCGCAACCTTGAAAAACAGTATCGCAAAAAACACCCAATTCCTGGAACAGGCAACCCAAAAGCTGAATCATATCTCGGCCCAAAGGGCAAGTCTTGCAGACCAATACCAGACTGAGGCGGCTGATATGAAAACTGTTGAGGGAAATTTTCGAACAGCCATGGGGCAGACCCTGTCCAGGTTTGACCGAAGTCCGGTTGCAACAATGCATCCTGAAAAAAAGCAAGCGCTGAAAAAGCTTCTTGAACAGGAATTTTTCCCGGGACTGAAACAGATTCAAACCTATACTGATATCGTCTTTTTCGACATCAAGGCAACGGGTAAAATCGAAGAGAAATCTACCAAGGTCATCGGTAGCAAGGGGCAGGTCAAAGAGGTGAACCTCTTTCGCGCCGGCGGGTTTTTCCTGGGATACCGGGATCCTGAAGGGGCGTATTTTGTTCTGCCCCAGGCAGGTGGACCCGGCATGTCCGTCAGAGCCGACGGTGCATTGAGCAGAAGTCTTGCCGCATGGGTTAGGGGTGAATCAGAGGAACTGCCCCTTGATATCACTGACGGTACCGCCATTCGAGCGGCGGAACAAACACCCGATATGGAATCCTGGGTTGAAGCAGGAGGTGTCCTGCTCTACCCTATTTTGACGGCAGGTATAATTGGTGCCCTGTTTACGGTTTTAAAAACCTTCCAGCTCTTGATTCAAAAAAGGCTTGGTCAAAAAAAGAAACAGCAGATTTTCGATCAGGTTGGATCCTTGGACACGGTTCGGGATATGTTGATAAAAATAAAGCGATGTCCTGCTGCAAGGGTAATGGAGACAGGTCTTTGTTTTGAGGGCAGGACCATTGACTGCCTTGATAATGCGATTGAAGAAAAGATCTTGGCTGAGCAGGGGAAACTGGAGCGCTTTCTCTCCATCATCGGGGTGCTGGCTTCCATTGCCCCGCTTTTGGGCCTCCTGGGAACTGTTACCGGCATGATTGATACGTTTCGGGCCATCACTTTCTTTGGTACCGGGGATCCGCGGATGATGTCCACAGGTATCTCCGAAGCCCTTATAACCACCCAGGCTGGCCTTGGTATTGCCATTCCATTTCTTTTGGCACACCATTTTTTAAAAAGGCGGGTGGCACTGCTGGTGGCGGACATGGAAGAATGCGGTATGGGAGTGATTGCCCGTTTCTCGGCAAGGTAAACAGCCATGGAAAGTCTGATTTCCATTTTTGAACACTATATGAAAACCGGTGGGATCACCATGGTTCCTCTGGTTTTATGCTGCCTTTGGATGTGGCTGATAATTTTTTATCAACTGCCCTTTTGGCAGAAAAAGCCATATTGTGAGATTGACGGAATCAAAGAAGCATTTTGTCATCTTAAAACAGGCTGCAGTAGTCATGACAAGGACCTTCTCTGCTTTCTACAGGGTCGAGCTGGGCAAAGACGTATCCGGCAGATTACAACCATAAAGGTGCTTGCTGCCATTGCACCTCTTTTAGGACTTTTCGGTACTGTCACCGGAATGATAAAGACCTTTCAGTCGGTGGCCCGGTTTGGCCTGGCCAATCCCAAAGCCCTGGCCGGCGGTATCTCGGAAGCTATGATAACCACCCAGTTCGGGTTGTTCATAGCAGTTCCGGGCATTATGGTAGTGGTGTTCCTCAAAAGGAATGCCACCCGCCGACAGGCTGGTATCGAGCAAGAAACAAGGAATCTTATTCCAGAATAGGAGAGAGGAATGCACAGACGAAAACAGGTTTTAGAAGATATTGCCCAAATTGATATGACACCGCTTATTGATATGGTCTTTATTCTTCTGATTTTTTTTATTGTGGCAACTTCCTTCGTCCGTGAATCCGGGGTAGAGGTGAATCGGCCCCAGGCCTTAAGTGCGACAACCAAAGAAAAAGTTTCCATGATCATCGGTATCACCAGTGCCGGGCGGATTTTTATTGAAGGGCAGGAGATTGATATTCAGAATATCATGGGAAGGATGAACAGTTTTCTTGCTGAAGTGCCCGGTGGAAGCGTAGTGATTTTGGCAGATAAAAACTGCCCCACAGGGATTACAATAAAAGTGCTGGACTATTGTCGCCTTGCTGGCATTACCAATCTAAGTGTTGCCGCAAAGGCCGGGGAACCATGATGCACTTCCTCCGTATGACAGGATCTTTGCTGGGAGCACTGAGCGTGACACTGATGTTTTGTTTTATGGCTCCCCTGATGAG
>Ga0307988_1001518_pt1 | contig 12927 bp, 11 predicted proteins | sample EllFjometagen183_FD_203166 | JGI IMG/M metagenome (GOLD analysis project Ga0307988, IMG submission 203166) | Marine microbial communities from Ellis Fjord, Antarctic Ocean - #183 | ecosystem: Environmental > Aquatic > Marine > Unclassified | place: Southern Ocean | collected 2014-10-08 | reverse complement strand
CAATAAGAAGGTTTTTAATTTGCAGTATCAAAATCTGTTCACTTGATTCAAATGTATCTATATCGGAAAGCTGTGACAGTTCCATCTTTTGTAAATCTTCTGTAATTGACAGTTCACTTTCAATTACTGATGCCAGTTCTGCGTATGAATGACAAGCTTTCATGTTTGACATCCAGTTAGATACAAAAACGCTTGAATTCAACAACCCTCTCGGAGTTGATATAGTAAACTTATTTAGTACATCAGGGAATTTGGAATGTCCAGTTTTCTGCTTCATATGTGAAATCAAAAGACTGATGAAAAAATCCTTCAGCGTATTGTTGTTACATTTATAGTCAAAATGTTCAAATACAAAGTTCCAGAAAGGTTTCTCCATATTATATTTTTGTACTTCATTCCATAAATTATTCTTTATACCTGAACTCTCACTTTTTTCAAGACATCCTTTTTTTTCACTAGTATAGCCTTCAAGTATAGAGAGAAGAATTGATTCTATTGACGGATAGATAGCCTTGCTTAAGACTGATAGTATTTTTAGATCGATTTCCCGTTCACTATCTGAAGACTGTATAAGTTTTGCCAGTTTTTCTTCTCTGCCTTTAGATTTGAAGAATTCCATGTTTTTGTTTATATGGTCGATGAGTGAGATTGTAATCAGTTTTAAATTATTGTGAATTATTGATGCTTTATCAGCTCTGAATTCCTCTGAATACATAAGAATATCCTGGAGCCAATTATTTTTTGGAGAAGGTTTCTGCGTTGGTGAATACAACAGAAATTTTGAATTTGGTCTATTATGTTCGATTTCAAGTTTGGTTGCCAATTCACCGTTTTGATCTATTCGCCATTTTATGATATCTTCCAGTTCCAATGCATCAAATTCAGCTTCAAAATTCTGTTCTGCATCATACCAGAATACAACCTGTTTGTTCTCCTCAAAAAAGAGCCTAGATAAAGAATCATTTATTTGTTTTATGTCCATAGTAATAGTTCAAGGTTCAAGGTTTAAGGTTCAAGGTTCAAAGTTCAAAGTTCAAAGTTCAAAGTTTAAGGTTTTAAATATTTGTTTTCCTTTTTTTGTTAATCTATACTTCTGATTTCTACTCTCTGGTTTCTCAGGGACTGTATATTCAATTAACTCATCTGTTAAAGCTGGATGTAAATAGTTCTTTCTAAATGTATCACGATGTTTTACTCCAACTATATTTCTCAATTCAGAACTGCTCTTTTCTCCTTCTCCCAACGCAGATAAAATCTTTTTTACTGGGTCGGTCACTGGGTCGGCTACTGGGTCGACTACTGGGTCGATAGAAGCAGGTTTATATTCATTTTTAAGGAATTGTATCTGAAATGAGTTCGATGGCTCGTTGATTTTTAGTTCAATTTCAGGATATTCAGACAATTGATCTGTAATCTTTTTAAAACCGGTTCCCCATTGTTCTATAAGTTTACACTCTTTAAAAATCGGACCAAGTGTCCTGTTTCTTAATTCAGATGGATTATTTTCCAACTTTTCAGGATTTATTGAAGGCAGAAGCGGACCAGGATTAGTCAATTCAATCATATCGTCGTAAATAGCAACTTTTATATCACTGCCCAGAACAGAATAGTCTCTATGAATAACAGCATTGATAATTGCTTCTCTTAATGCTTCAATGGGATATTCCCATCGATCTTTTCTATATATTTCACCAATTTTAGAACTTTTAGCAATATTACGCTTTATAAAATTTATAATGTTATCAGGCTGTAAAAAAACAGGATCTTCAAAAGTTGCCTGATCGAGAATAGTTTCTGTTGTAGTTCCTTTGAACCTTGCACACTCAACTTTTGCAAAAGGAAAATATTTACCTTTAAAGTCTTTATGAGCTAACAATAAAAAGGCATTGGTACATCTAAAGTTTTCGTTTTCTTCTTTAATAAGCTGTAAAGTTTGAAGTGCATTTTTATCAATAGCTTTGTCAGTATGTTTTTTGTAAAATTCTGCAAACTCTTTTATTAAATCTATATTAAAGTCTGCATCGTAGCTTAGAACCGAATCAAAGGATATATTACGCCTTCTTCTTTCAAGCTCCTGAAGAATATCTTCATTAGCATATCTGTTAGATGAACCAACTCTTATTAAGGTTCCTTTGTTTTTACCTTTTGTTTTGAGGTAATATGGGAGTTGTCCTCCGGGATAAACTTTAACCTTAATTATATTTTTACCTTCATGATTATATACTACTATGTCGGGAATAATTGTAGGGTAGCAGTTATCATTAATAATATTTGATATTTGCTCTTCTGTTTTAAACAGTTCTGACTCCTCAATACCAATAGTTGCTCTGGTCTTATCATCTATACCAATATACAGGTCACCACCTACACCATTTGAAAATGCTATTACGCTTTCTGCAAGCTTTGCCCCAGGTGGGATTTCCCTTTTAAGCTCCAACCTTCTATTTTCCGGTTTTTTAATTATTTCTGCTATCATAAAAATTTCCTTTCAGTACTGAATACTTTCAACTGCTCTGTAATGAGGCCATGTAAGGCTTTGATTAAACTGCATCTCAAATTCGCTACCTGACAGGTAGCTTTTTTTCTGATGTTACTAATTATCCACCTGTGTGGCGCGGGGAATTGAAACATCTCTCTTAATCAACTCAGCTAAACCGAAATATCCAATACTCAACAAAGAATGTTCATGTGAGTTCGCCCCTTGGATCAGGATGTACATTTCCCTCTTTTTGGCAAAGTAGTTTTAAGGTAATCTTCAGTTGCTTCAAAAATAGGAACCGTGTTATTCATCTTTTGCATTAACGGAATAACTTTGGTTCTAACACCCATTCCTCTAGAATCGACATAACCATAATCACGAAGGACATCCATGATGATTGTATTGCGAGGGGATCTCTGACCGGCAATCATCTTTTCAACGGTCATAGAGTTCTGCATTGCTCCGGGGCTGATAATTTCCATTCTATCCGAATAAATACCAACTTCTATTTCAATGGATTTGGTCCAGTCTCTATGCGCTAATGCATTAATCAAAGTTTCTCTTACAGATTCTCTAGGATAAAACCACTTTTTTTCCCTGCGAAAGTTAGCATCTATATTTTCAGGTTCTTCTGAAATAAAAGGTTCAACAATCTGAATAAAAGTTTCAATCAATCCATTATCAATAAGATTTTTTTCATTCCCGACAATGTCAAAACGTCCAACAAGCGGAGAATTAATAAGTTTATCGATAAGAGCCTTGTATTCTTTTTGAATACTATCAAAAGCGAACACTCTTATTCCTGATTGTTTTAAGTATCGTCTTGGATTTTTACCGAATAAAACAAGGCCGGCTATTGTACAATAGTAATTTCGGTCAGTTCCTTCTATCATAAAACCAAGTCCCAGCAGACGAACTATCCATTCTTCTTTTGTCGAAGGAATTTCCGGATCTGAAATAATATCACTTAGGTAATTTTCAAGTCTTGCTTTATCAAGAGAATTAAACGATGTTCCTGAAACTGGCATTAGTTCAGGATGAAGCATACCGCCAATTGCAAATAAACGTGCCTGCTGCTCTCTCGTCGCTTTTACCGAGGTTGTTCCAATTCTTAAATAAATAATTTCATTTCCTGAATGCCTTACCACATATGGCTTTGATATTCCCTGTGGAAATGAAACAATGGCAATTTTATTGTTACTATCTATTTTTACTTCTTCATAAAATGGAATAATCATTGGATGAATTTTATCTCTGAAAATATTCATAATCCATTCTTCTAGTTCTTCACGATGTATACCGGATATTGAACCTTCATCTTCTACGCCTAAAAGAACTTTGCCCCCTTGAAAGTTGGACATAGCAACAACTTCTTTCGCAAATTGCTCAGGCCTAATATCATCACGTTTAAACTCTATTCCTGAATTTTCACCGTTTGCTATAATTTCTAAAAGTTCTATTTTTGTCATTGTTAATATTCCTAGAATTTATACTTAATTTTCTTTTTTTAAGTGCCTATTGACACCTTTTTGATTTTACCATTCAGGGAAAAAATCTCTTGTTTTATGTTCATTTATCAAGTCTGAATAAATAGTAAAGTTGTTTTTTATTTTTCTTATTCTGCCTGCGATTATTACCGGAGATATTTGGAGTTCTTCAGCAAGCTCATGAACAACTTTTACATTCTGGTGCTGCAGTAAGCTTTTTTTGTGGCTTTTCCATATTTTCTCATTTATAAGTAAATTTTGAGCAAAAACATCAGCCTCTTTTTCTTTATCTTCCACAAATTCTTCATCAAGATTATCAAAAAACACATCATCTATGTTATTAAGATGCAGATATACATGAGATAGCTCGTGCAGTAAAGTGAACCAAAAGTTATCAAGTCTATTATATCTTAGTGTTAGGCATACAATAGGTTTTCCTTCTCTTGAAAACATTACTGCCCCGTCAACATATGTTTTTGGAAGATGTTTTAAAATAATAAGATGTATACCTTTTTTATTCAGCAGTTCCCGTACCAAAATAGGACCATTTTTGAAATAACTTAGACGGACTATTTCATTCAGCAACTCTTTATTTATTTTATCTTTGCTAAAGTCAGTAATTTCATCTTTTCCAGCCATGGCGTTAATTCTTGCACGCCAGGCAAACAGAGCATAAGGATCAGCTTCTGTTTTTGATGATTTTCGGTACAATGCACTTTCTGCTTCTTTAATATTCAAACCATTAAACAAATGATTTAAAAGTTCTTCTGCATGATCTTTGGCTTTACTCAAATTACCATTGAACCATGCGAAATATTTTCGATTGAACATCTCAGTAAAAGGGAACTGCTTATAAGAGAACTGTTTTTCAGGAATTGATTTATTTTCCTGATGAATGAGTACTTCTGCAGGAATTCCAAGTCCTTCATGCAAAGATCTAATCATTGATAAACTGAGGTTCCGTTTTCTGTTCAACACTTCCGAGACCTTACTTCTACTGCCAATATAGGGTGCTAAATCTTTCTGCGAAAGATTCTGCTGTTCCATTCTAAATTTTATAGCCTCAATAGGATCAGGCAGTGAAATTTTATATTCTTTTTCTTCATACATCTCCACAAGCATAGAAAGCAGTTCGAGCTCATCACATTTGGGTGTATTTGGCTGAGCATCAAAAATTTCTTCAATACGCATAAGAGCCATATTGTATTCAGATTCTGTTTTGATTATTTTAGTATGCATTTTTATATACTCTCTGCGTCAATTTTATCATACTCTTCATGGGTACCAATAAATCTGATAAATATAATTTTAGATTGGTAATGTATCATAACAACAAGCCTATAAGCATTCCCTTTTATATTAAAGACAACTCTACCGGCTTTTATAATGCTTGCATTGCTATACTTTTCTTTTACTTCTGACGGATTATTCCAGTCTGCATTTTTAGCTTCATAATACCAGGATTCTAAATGGCTTTGGCTATCTTTATTAATAGTCCAAAAATCTATCAAAGTTTTTTTCTTAATTATTCTCATTTAAATTATATTGCCTATTTGGGATATTGTCAATACATAATTCCCAATTTGGGAACTATTATTTCTTTCCTGTGATTGCTTTTTTTTCTGCGAGGAGGTTTCCGAAGAGTCCATAGTTGCGTTTTACGCCGTCATCGAGATCAATTTCAATGCGTTGATCTGCGAGGTGACGAAGCTCTTCATCGAATTTTGCCAGTTCTGCTATTTTTTTCTTTACTGCCGCTAGTTCTTTTTTGAGTTTATTACTCTCGGATGTAGTTGAAGCTGACTCAATCATATCAGGCAGGTCTTTTTCTCTGCTTGAAAGTTTACTTTGCAGTTCGTGAACATAGCTTGTACGAATTCTGGCTAGAGTAGATGGAGTGTATCTATGCATGTAGATTAGGCATTGGAATGCTTTTTCTTTACCGCTTGACATCAGCCAATATATTGGGCGTTTTTTATAACGCTTTATATGGTCTTTAAAGAACTGTGTAGCAAAATATTTTCTGAGTTTTTCTACAGGAGCATCTGAGCCTTTTAACCCCATACCATCAACTAGAAAATGTAGATTTTCTTCCAGTTTTTCTTTGCCAAAAGTAACAGATAGAAATACAATAAATCTTTCAGCACAGTCATCTTCAAAATATGCTTGGTCAATAACTGGAACTATACCATCATCATCAGGCATGAAGGAAATAGTGGGAAGTGAAGAGTGGGGAGTGGGAAGTGAGACTGTAGGCTCAGTGGGAAGTGAGACTGTAGGCTCAGTGGGGAGTGAGACTGTAGGCTCAGTGGGGAGTGAGACTGTAGGCTCAGTGGGGAGTGAGACTGTAGGCTCAGTGGGAAGTGGGGAGTGGAGAGTGGGAAGTGAGACTGTAGGCTCAGTGGGGAGTGAGACTGTAGGCTCAGTGGGAAGTGGGAAGTGGGGAGTGGAGAGTGGGAAGTGAGACTGTAGGCTCAGTGGGGAGTGAGGAGTGGAGAGTGGGAAGTGGGACTGTAGGCTCAGTGGGGAGTGAGGAGTGGAGAGTGGGAAGTAACTCTTCACTTTGCACTTCACACTTCCCACTTCTTCCATCTATTTCTTCACTTCGCACTTCGCACTTCGCACTTCCCACTTCCCACTTTGCTGATAAAATCAGCAACCGTTTCACCTTGATTTGCAAGAATTAAACCCGGCTTATCAATGGAATATCTTCCCATCATGCAGCCAATAGCATAGCTAAGAAGCTCTTTCATCGTATCGGCAAGAAATCGCTTCTCGATTTCAGTGGGAAGTGAGCCAAATGGCTCAGTGTCAAGTGAAGAGTTAGAATTTAAAAGTTTCTCTTCCTCTAACTTACCACTTCCCCTTTTATCTTTCTTCTCCTCGCTTTCCACTTTCCACTCACCACTTCCCACTTTATCGCTTTCGGCATTTATGCCGTAGCGATAATACGGATTCCCTGTAAGGGTAATTTCTTTTAATGGTACTTCAGGTGTCAGTTCATCTTCTAAACCATAGGCATCAATAAAAATACGATTATTCTCTTCTTCCAATTTCTGCATTTTAGAAGTCATATCCTGATAGTAATCCCAATATTTTTGCCAAGTTTCTTTTAGAGAGTTTGCTTTCAACTCATTTTGTAATATCGGCAAGTTGTTAAAATCCCATGAAGTCTCAAAGTTATCCCAGTCTAGTTTTGTATATTCCAGTAATGCTTTAAAAATGTCATTAGTAACGTTAATTTTTTCTGGAGAAAGAGGGAGTTTTCGTACATCATCAACTTGTAAATTTAGGGTAGAATTAAAAAGCTTTAGTACATATTCTGATATTTTAGTATTTAAGAACATTAAAAAAACAGGCAAATAATTAGCATTTTTTATAAAAATACTAGATCCTCCTTTATCAAATGTCGCACAGTCTGGTAATAACCTAAAACTTTGCTTAGAAGAAGTAATTAAAGTCCATGTAATTCCTTCTTTAAACCATAAATAATTTGGTATAATTCTAGCTGAAGAATGCTTCTTATATTGTACTCTTGCAGATTCAGACCAATCAACTAAATATTCTAAATTACCATACCACTTTCGAAAAGATCCTCCTTTACAGTAAAAAACCCACTTACTTTTTTCTACTCCAATTTTGTTACAATTTACTTCCCAATGTAACCTTAGAAATTTATCATTGTTTGCTGTAATATTTTGGCCATCAGATATGCTTGATTTATAGATTTGATCATGAATTATAAACATATTTCTAATTTTTTCACTTACCCAATACGCAATAGGCGAGCCTGGAATTTTTTGAAGTCTGAAGCAGAAGCGGTGAAGAAGTGAGGAGTTCTTTCAGAACAGTGGGAAGTTGGGAGTGGGAAGTGGGGAGTGTCTTTTTCCTTTCCACTTCTTCTATTATCAGTTGTTTGTGTATCTGAATTATTCATTGTTATTATTCCATAATTTATTTAAATCTGTATAGAATTTGAAATACAATTAAATTGTAATATATTAGTACAAATGATGCTGGAAGTAAGGAACGGTGTTCTTTTGGGCTCGCCCTCCAGACAGGTATCAAATGAAGAAAACAAGGCGTCCAAGCTGATGTTGGAACGGTGTTCTTTTGGGTTCGCTCTCTTACTAGGTGTTTGGGACGTCTTAATTTTTTCCATACTTTAACCAGTCATAAATCTTAATAACCCTCTTCAAGTTGGTTTTTAATGATTGATTAGTACCATTTAATGCTATCTTATTTTTATTTAAATAGTTCTTCAAAAATCCCCCTATATTTTCTACAGTCAAAGCTTCATCAGTTAACAATGGAATATTTTCAATAATTTTTTCATCCTGTGGATATTTTTGTTTTAAGTTGTCAAAGGAAGTAAATTGTTCTTGTTTCCGTTTTCTTATCAAACTCTGATTAAGAAATCCCTCTAACGTATTTTTTGCATATTGGGTTACATTTATTGGAGCTACCTTTTTATATCTATCAAAATATGCTTCAAGATACTTATGTAATGGAAGGCTGCCAGAGCAATGCTTAAGTAGATACCCTAACGCTTCTTCTACTAACGACTTTAAATCAAAATCTCCATTATCTAAAATTATATCTGCATAAAGATCTTCGGCTTTCGGGATATGGTGACCACTATCGGCAGCAACGCCAATTCCTACAACTGTTTCCAGATTAATTAATTGCTCGTCATCTTCTATATCAACGATTTGAAAACTATCAACAGGCTCATTTGTTGTGATGAGCTGATATATATCTCGTTTTAACTGACGTAGCATTTTAGGGTTATAGTGATATTTACGCGACAGTAATTCACTGTAAAACGGTAAATAATCATGTATTTTAATTCGCATCATTTCTAAACTTCCCATATTGCCGCCAAAGTTAATTGTATGACTTTGAACCTGTGGATTATCTAATGGCTCTGCTGAATATTCAACAAATATAAACCTGTTTTTAAGCTTAGAGAGATTATCCTGAGTCAAGCAATCAGCAATAGCTTTTAGAATTTCCAATACATTCGGATCATTGAGACTATACCCTATAAAAATGATGGGATGTTCAACAAACACAGTCAGCAGTTTAGCTGCTAGATATGCATTTTTTCGGTTGAACTCTTCATAGTCATTTTCATTAATCACAATACTATCAGGATGATTACAACATCCATGAATTTTATAAATTTCTGCAATCCCTTGTGTTTCAGAGAATAATAACTGTTCCTGTCCAACAAAGACATTATAACCTGAAAAAACATCTTCGAGCAGTAAATCGTAATTTGTGGTAATAATTCCAGCCACGCTACGTTTTCCTACATTAATCAAACAGGCTAGTTCATCAATTAAATGTAGATTATCTTTCTGTTTTTTCGCTGACTTGAAGAACATCGCTAATTCAATTTTAAAAGGTGATATCCCTTGTCTAACTAAATCTTTGTATTCTTCCCGTGTTTCTTCAAATAGCTTATCTGTTAACCATACGTGGTTAAATTCCTTTTCTATGCGGGAAGCCACCTCTTGCCATTTCAAATTTACGTCAGAACTGGAAAAGACTTCCAATGCTAATGGATTTTTTGGATATACCTTTTCCGCGAAATATCGAAGAAGACTTTCCCAATCAGGAAGCCCCATATAACGACGTGATATACCCGAGCCAACAAATAGAAATGGCAGATGATCGAATTTTTTCATTAATTCTGAATATATTGCTCTAACTTCCTTGTTTTCATTGTTCATCATAAAAGTCTCTTTTTTTATTGATCTTTTCTTCAATAAGTACAGTACTGTATAGTATAAAGATTTTTTCTACCATTCAAGTTTTTGTTTTTTTATATTCCGTGGTTGTTTAAAAATATTTTACCTTTATGTGTTAATCTGTATTTCTGTAATCTGCTGTTTGGTTTATCAGGGATTGTGTATTCAATAAAAGATTTTTCCAGTAATTCCTTGATTGTCCGTTTTAAAGCACCTGTTTTAGACTCAAGCCCCAAAAGGTTTACAAGTTCAGACGCTGATAACGGAGAATCTGATAAAACTAAAAGGAGTTGTTCCGACTGGGCCCCTGACTGGGCCCCTGACTGGGCCCCTGACTGAATATTATCTTGTTTATTAATTGATACTGTTAAAGTTTCATGTAGTGGAACAATAAATCTCAGGCGCATACCTATTTCTAGTATTTTGGGTTCAGGTAACCCTAATTCATTAGCTTCTTTAAAAATTCGTGGAACACCACTGCCCCATTGCTCAATAAGATTGATTTCGCGAAAGATTCTTGCTATAACAGAATTGCGAATTTTGGATATCCCCTGTTTCATATCATCAATAGTCATGCCTGGAAGAAGTATTCCCGGATTTTCTATTTCTATTCGGTCATCAAAGAATGCAACACGAATAGGGGCTCCACGTTGTGAATAATCAGCATGCACAAGAGCGTTGATGACAACTTCTCTAAGAATTGTAATGGGAATACTCCACAAATCTTTTCTACGGATGTCGGAGAAATCAGCCCCACGCATTGCGTGTTTTTTTAAAAACAAAATAATGCTTTCGACGGCTTTAGGCAGATGGTCATGAATATCTATATGATCAAAAATATTTGCTTTGTCTTTTCCAATAAATCGTCCGCACTGAATCCAGGTATCAGGGAATAATAGATTCTTCTCTTTACCAAAAAGAATAACAGCTCCTTTTGTAGGTACAAGCCGTCCCTGATACAGAGTTAATAACTTTAGTGTAATGAGTTCTTTTTCTGTAAAGTCATGTCTACTTCTGAAAAGTTCGTTGACATAATTTAAATCTAGATTATCAATAGTTAAATCAGGAATGGGCATTTCATCAAATACCACACCTTCCACAGTACGGCGTAGTTCTGATATCAGCTCTCTGTCAGCCTTTCTATTTGTTGAACCAAGACGGACATAAATACCGTTTTCAGCTCCTTCAGATTTTAAATAGTGTGGACGTAAACCGCTTGAATATACTTCTACAAGTAATAAAGTTTCACCTTCAATTGTTATCATTTCAAGATTGGGAACCAGACGAGGTGCAATAGAATCGGCTATAAGACTACACAGACGTTCTTCTTCATCCAGAGGGTTTTTAACGCCAATTACTTTACGCTCATCCGTAACACCAATAATCAATTTACCGCCGGCGGTATTGGCAAATGCAACCAAAGTTTTAAGCAGAGGTTTTGGAGACGATAAATCACGTTTGAATTCAAGTGTTTTGCCTTCTGACTGAGTAACAATAGTTTTAATAGATGTGTTTAACATAAAATTCTCCGTCCTACTTTACAATCGTCAATTTCTACAACTAACTTAACAATAACAGGAGTCAGTGTGTAAGGTGGATGATAAAGTTCTATCATTTAATAGCCTCCATAAACATAGCACTTTTCTCTGCTTCATTTTTGCCGTCAATTACAGCAGTGAACTGCTCAAGTGACAATATATTATTTTCAATTGCCAGAGATGACTGAATAGTGCAGATACGGTTTCCTCTGCGGAGACGCGGTGTCATGGAAGTTTCTGAGATAACAGAGTACCTTCCAATCCATTCGCTGATTTCTCCAATCAGATTTAAAATTCTAGGTGTAAAGTTATAAGGTGGCTGATATGTGGTGATCATTAAAAATTCCTATTTATCTATTTTGTTTGATTTTATTGCACTTTTACTTCTTTCCAGTGATTGCTTTTTTCTCTGCGAGGAGGTTGCCGAAGAGTCCATAGTTGCATTTTACGCCGTCATCGAGATCAATTTCAATGCGTTGATCTGCAAGGTGGCGAAGTTCTTCATCGAATTTTGACAGTTCTGCTATTTTCTTTTTAATTACAGCTTGTTCTCTTTTGAGTTTATTGGCTTCAGCTGTAGTTGATGTGGACTCAATTATATCAGGCAGGTCTTTTTCTCTAGTTGAAAGTTTACTTTGCAGTTCATGAACATAGCTTGTACGGATTCTGGCTAGCGTTGATGGTGTATATCTATGCATATAGATCAAACATTGAAATGCACGTTCTTTTCCGCTTGACATCAGCCAGTAGATTGGGCGTTTTTTATAACGTTGCTTATGGTCTTTAAAAAATTGTGTTGCAAAATATTTTCTAAGTTTTTCTACTGGTGAATCAGAACCTTTTAATCCCATACCATCAACTAAGAAATGTAGATTTTCTGTAAGGTTTTCTTTTCCAAAAGTAACAGACAGAAATTCAACAAATCTTTCTGCACAGTCGTCTTCAAAATATGCCTGATCAATAACTGGAACTATTCCATCATCATCGGGCATGAAAGAAATTGTTGTTGGTTCCTCGTCGTTGGTTGATTGTATTTTTTCAATATAGTCTTCAAAAGTTTCTCCTTGATTGGCAAGGATTAGTCCAGGTTTATTAAGAGAATATCTTCCCATCATGCAGCCAACAGAATAACTTAGGAATTCCTTCATTGTATCGGCAAGCATCAGGCTTTTATATTCTTCTTCTTTTTTATCTCCTCTATATCTGTAAACAGGATTCCCTGTCAGTGTAATTTCTTTTAGCGAAACTTTTTCATCTAATTCATCCTGCAACCCAAAAGCTTCAATAAAAAGACGGTTATTTTCCTCTTCCAGTTCCCTCATTTCTGAAGTCATATTTTGATAGTAATCCCAGTAATTATCCCAGGTTTCTTCAAATTTTTCATTATTGATTTTTATCTTTTCACTAAGCAACGGTAGTTGTTCGAAATCCCATGAGGCTTCATAGTTGTTCCAGTCGGATTTAGAAAGTGCTATTAATCGACTTGTATTTTTATTAGATTCTTTTAAAATACTTTGAGATAGTATTGGTATCTTTGAAACTTGACCTATTTCTGTTTTCCATCCTGAATTTATTATTGATTCAAATTTTGAAAATGGCTTGGAGTTTAAATACCCAATTAAGTCAATAATATGTATCTTTTTGGGAAAGCAAGATGGTGATAAATC
>Ga0307988_1001517_pt1 | contig 12929 bp, 10 predicted proteins | sample EllFjometagen183_FD_203166 | JGI IMG/M metagenome (GOLD analysis project Ga0307988, IMG submission 203166) | Marine microbial communities from Ellis Fjord, Antarctic Ocean - #183 | ecosystem: Environmental > Aquatic > Marine > Unclassified | place: Southern Ocean | collected 2014-10-08 | reverse complement strand
ATACCGGCTTTGCCTCTTTATGGTCTCCCAGGTTGATATGGTCTCCGGTTAACAGTAAAACGTTGTCAAGACCAAGTGAATAAGCAGTAAGCAAGTCCGATTGCAGAGCTAATCTATTCCGGTCTCTACAGGTGAGTTGATAGACGGGTTCGATCCCGCTTTCCTTTAGTCGAACACTTGCAGCAAGTGAGCCCAATCGCATAACTGCGGACTGGTTATCGGTTACATTTACGGCATGGACATACGGATCCAGGTGGCGCGCTTCTATTGCACAGGTGGGTACTATACTTTTATCCCTGTTGATGGCACCTTTGATTGGGCCTACTTCTCCGGTAATTACAAATTCACCTTTATCAAATAAGGTTGTCAGCTTCATTGTTGAACTCCTTGGGTATCGAACTTTTTGACTTAGCCATCTAAGACTTTGAATGACCTTTATACGACTTTATCAATCTTGATTGCTGACAGTAACCTTTCCGGCTATAGAAGAAAAAGTAGCCTCAGTCGGACTGACTGTGAGGGTTCGTGCCCGGCTCCATTTTCCATTATTTTTTGGAGGCTGATATCCCTCAAGAAGATCAAGGCGGCCAACTTTTTTCAACCGTTCGTATATGAGTATCCAGCCGCAGGGGCGTTCACTGTCTACTTCACAATGTCCATTTTCAGCACCGCCACAGGGGCCGTTTAATAATTGCTTGGCACAAAGAGTCAATGGGCAGAGCCCACCTGTGAATTCTATGATGCAGTCTCCGCACAGGGAACAGAATTCCTGTATTTCTGTCTCTGAAACAGTTTCTCCACCGAAAATGGTATCGCAACCGGGGTGAACCATTCCACCATCCGTTGCGTCAATTACGGTGTGAACTCCCTGTCCGCATCCTAGTATAAGAAAAGAGTCAGTGTTTTCAACCTCTTTGGCATAATCTTCCATTAGTACCTTACGGGTATTCGAAAGTTTACACAAAGACATACCCAGGGGGCCAGGTACAGTGTATCCTGAGACTTCAACGCCTCTATCAGATAAACGTTTGGCCATCATTTTTGTCTCTTCTTCTCCACCTGAATGACATTTCCAGGCACAGTTATTGCATCCGACAACAAAGACTTTCTCGCCTGGCTGAATATGCTTAACAATTTCAGTTATCGGTTTTTGAATGGTTGCATGCACGTTGTTTCTCCTTAAATTTTAATAACTTATTCTAGAAAATATGCCACTAAGTTCAGCCCACTTTGAGGGGGTGAAAAAAACATTGAATCAAAAAGATTTATTTAAAATATAAGTTATCGTTAAAGATAATTACTCTCAAATTGACCGAGCCATTATAAGTGGTAATGTCTTAAAATTCAAGGGAAAAATAATTTTCGAGATGACCTATTTCATTAAAAGCTAAAAAAGCTTGTTATTTGAAGTAGTTTCAACTTTAACTGAAAATATATGAGGAAGGGGCCGCTGGGGCCCCTGGTGGATGAAAAGGTAGGGGGTGTTATTCAACGAGGGTGAAGACTTTGCCCATTGCTCCGCAGACGGGGCATTTTTCAGGAGTTGAGCCCATCTCTATATAGCCGCAGATTGGGCATAGATAGAATTCGCTGACATCCATGTCCGTACCGTTTTTCACAGCTTCAAGAGCTTTTGTGTAGATTTCAGCGTGTACTGCCTCTGCACCTAGTGCAAATCTGAACATGGTCTTTGCCTTGTGGCCTTCTTCTGCGGCAAGTTTTTCCATAGGTGGATACATTTCTGTGAATTCGAAAGTTTCTCCATCAATAGCCGACTGCAGGTTTTCAGCTGTGGATGCGATCATTTCGAGAGCTTTGAGATGCCCTTCGGCATGAATTCTTTCTGCTTCAGCAGTTGTCTTAAAGAGTTTTGCTATATTGGCAAATCCCTCTCTCTCGGCTTTTTTGGCAAAAGCTTTGTATTTTTGATTGGCCTGGCTCTCTCCTGCAAATGCTTCTTTAAGGTTTTCAGTTGTTGTTGGCATGTGAGTCCTCCATGGATTTAGAATAATTTAAAATAGACCTAAGAGCTAATACCGGTAAACGGTAAAAAGCCAGCACCCTTTGCATTATCAGCTTGAAGGGTATAAGTACCTTGGTGGTATATGTAACCACCTAAATTGAAAATACATTCCTCAGTTTCTTGTTTTTTATTGCAGTGTTTCTGGAGTAAGGTGCTAATATACACTATGAATGATCAATTGCAAAAATAAGAATCATATTGAAAAAATAAGAACCATATTGAAGGGAGAAGAATATGAATGACTGGAGTTTACCTTATTCCTCACGGCGTGTGCCACTATTGGCAGAAAACATTGTAACCACATCCCAACCACTGGCAGCCCAGGCTGGATTGAGAATGTTGCTGAATGGAGGTAACGCAGTTGATGCGGCACTGGCGGCGGCTATTGCCCTTACCGTAGTGGAACCGACCAGTAACGGTATTGGAAGTGATGCCTTTGCTTTAATCTGGGACGGTGATGAGTTGCACGGTATTAACGGTTCCGGGTGCTCTCCTGCAGCCTGGACTCCAGAACGTTTTAGTAATCTTGAGGAGATGCCGTTACTTGGCTGGGATTCTGTAACGGTTCCAGGGGCAGTATCCGTATGGGCTGAACTGTCCCGAAAATTTGGCCGTCTGTCCTTTGAAAAGTTATTTGAACCTGCTGTATACTATGCCCATCATGGATATCTGGTTTCTCCGATGACTGCCCTGCGCTGGAGTGATGCAGGTGAAACCTATGGCGCCTTCCCGGAATTTGGCAAGACATTTCTTCCGGGCGGCAAGGCCCCACAGGCCGGCAGTTTCTTCAAGTGCGAAGATATGGCAGCTACCCTTGAGGAAATTGCTCAAACAGGGGGGGAATCTTTTTACCGCGGGGAGTTGGCGAGAAAGATTGCAAGGTGTGCCGCTGACCAGAGTGGTGCGCTGGTCTATGAAGATATGGCTAACCACCGCCCTCAATGGGTAAAGCCTATTTCCCAGGAATATCGGGGTCACGTCCTGCACGAAATACCGCCAAACGGGCAGGGAATTGCTGCTTTGATGACTCTTGGCATACTGAGGGAATTTGACTTGAAACGCTATCCAAATGATTCTGCCGATTCGGTTCACCTTCAGGTTGAGGCGATGAAACTCGCTTTTGCTGATGTGACACGTCATTTGGCAGATATCGACAGTATGAGAATTACACCACAGGTATTACTTGACCCGGAGTATCTGAAGAGCCGTGCCGAGGCCATTGATATGGAAAAGGCCACGTTTCCGGTAACTGGAATTCCAGATGATAAGGGGACGGTGTATCTTGCAGCCGGGGATTCCCAGGGTATGATGGTTTCATTAATTCAGTCTAATTTCCACAGGTTCGGCTCGGGGATTGTTGTGCCTGACACCGGGATAAGTTTGCACAATCGGGGATATGGATTTACCCTGGAACAGGGTCACCCCAACCAAGTGGCGGGCGGCAAACGTCCTTTTCAGACTATCATACCGGGATTTGTGACCAGAGATGGAAAGCCCGTGATGAGTTTTGGAGTGATGGGCGCACATATGCAGGCCCAGGGACATGTGCAGATGATGACCCGTATTTTTGACTATGGACAGAATCCTCAGGCAGCATCGGATGCACCGCGCTGGCACGTCATGCCGGACTCAAACCTGGCTCTTGAGGGTGGATTTTCTCAGTCTGTAATTGACGATCTGTCCCATCGCGGACATCATATTTTGGTCGATGAACCGGAACATGTTTTCGGTGGAGCGCAGCTGCTCTATAAAACTGGTAACCACTACGTGGCCGGTTCTGATCATCGGAAAGACGGTCAGGCCGTCGGGTTTTGAGCAAACAGGATATAAACATGATGAAAGAAAAAATATTATTTTCCCCCATAGGAATGATCCATAGCCCATACAGCCCGGATACCGGGGCGCCAAGGCAGGGAGCTTTAAGACCTGATGAACCATCAACTATTGAAATTTTTGAACCTTACCGGGATGCTTTGCAAACTCTTGATGAGTTTGAATATATCATGGTATTTTTCTATTTTGATAAGGTGAAGAGCTGGGATTCTATTGTGGTTCCACCTGGGGCAACTGGTGAGCATCAATTTGGACTCTTTTCTACCCGAAGTCCAAAACGGCCAAATCCAATTGGTTTTTCACTGGTTAAACTAGATCGAATTGAAAAAGGTACCCTGTACGTCAGAGGAGTTGATGCCTTTGAGGGGACTTTAGTTCTGGACATCAAGCCATATCTTCCTTCTGTTGACTGTGTCAAAAGTTCAATTAACAGCGCTGTTGAGGAAGAACTGGGCCATCACGATGAAGATTTTATCGATAGTCCGGAGTTTTATCGATAGAATTTTTCGTGTTATTTGTCGTCCTCAGACCGTTCCGGGGTGGAGGTGGTTGGCTGCCTCTTCTTAATAGATTTGACGCTGGGAAGGAAGTCATGAAAAACATCTCCATATATTTCCCAGATGGTTATGAAGAGAGCCGCAACAATCGGGCCTATGATTATGCCGAGCAGCCCGAACATGGTTATACCTCCCAGGGTGCCGAAGAGGACAAAGAGATCGTGCATTTCGGTATCTTTGCCAACCAACCTGGGTCGAACTATGTTGTCAAGATTCCCAGCCACCAGCCCGCAGAGAACAGCCAGAATTATCATACCGGTAAAATCACCAGTCAGCGCCAGGATAATAAGGGCTGGAAACCAGATAATTGCGGTTCCAAAAGCCGGGACAACTGACATTACAGCCATCACTGAACCCCAGAACACCGGCCCTTCGATGGAAGCAAAGGCAAAAGCTAGTCCGCAGATGGTTCCCTGCATTACCCCTATCACAAGGGTGCCCTTTATTGTGGCTCTGGTCACAGAGGTAAACCGGACGAGTAGACGCTGTTCGTCGTGATCATTCAGGGGGAGGAAAAAGAGGATCTTTTCAAGTAGCACATCACCCATCGTGAGAAAGTAAAACATCACATAAAGCATTATTATTGAGCTAAAAATCACTCCCATTGTCAACTTGGTAAAGGATGATAGTGAGTCGATCAGAAAACTTGAAACAGTACCAACAAGCTGTCCGGCCTTCTGGATGATAATATCTCTATAGGGAAGAATTTCTTCGTAATATGGTGTTTTCTCAAGAAAGAGAGTGATTGTTGTCGGTTCCTTTATGAATTCCTGGACCCAGGGGGTAACAGACTGCCCGACACTGATGGCCTGGGCGACGACGATAGTTATCAGTGTCGCCAGCGGGATAAGTACAAGGATTACTATGGAGATGACGGTCAAGGCGGAGGCGATGTTTTCCCTGCCATTAAATTTTTCGGTCAGCCAGGTGTGGATTGGACTGACCATTGCGGAAAAGAGCCCGGCCATGAATATGGCCATTAGGAACTGGTGGATCATGGTGAGAAAAAGAGCAGAAATAATAAAAACCAGGCTGAGAAGTGTGGTTTTATGAACCAGTTCCAGTTTCATGCATCCTCTCCTTTTTATAAAATCAATGGTTACAGTATTTCTACCACCCCACAAGGGTGTATAAGTACCATGGTGGTATTTCGAACCACATAATTTCAAAATACATTCCTCAGTTACTTGTTCTTTATAACTGAAGTTCAAGAGTAAGGTACTAGCACCCCACAAGGGGGTATAAGTACCATGGTGGTATTTCGAACCACATAATTTCAAAATACATTCCTCAGTTACTTGGTTTTATAACTGAAGTTCAAGAGTAAGGTACTAATCGATTTATATAAAGAAATTCAAGGCTAAAGAAAAAAATGAATACACTGAAAAGTACTCAAAGCAAAAAAGACCGCTTGGATCGAGGTTTATATATTATTTGTATTGTGTCATTTTTAATTGTTGTAGTCGGGGGGGTGCTTTCAATTCCGTTTGTTTATGAGTCCCAGACTCTCTGGTATAAAATTGGCATTGATAAGACTCTACTCCGGGCGGGGAAGATTGCCGGTTTACTTGCAGCTGTACTTCTGCTTGTCCAGGTGCTTCTGGGGGTGAGAGGGAAGACTCTGGAAGATCTTTTCGGGGTAGCTGCTCTGGTACTGTGGCATCGAATTAATGGTGTTCTTGTTCTTGTCCTGGCTCTCTCCCATGTCACTCTGGTCCTTGTCCCTGAAGGGATTGTTAATCTGCCGATTGGTCTGAAATTCTGGCCTGAGATGGTTGGGGCGGGAATATTGCTAACAATTTTCTCTATGGTTGTTTCGTCCCAATTTAGACAGCAGCTGGGATTTAATTATATCAGGTGGAGGATAGTCCACCGGTTTCTCGGGTATTCAGCTTTCACCCTGATTGGTGTACACATCTTTTTTGTCAGTGAATCGTTTGAGTATATTGTGCCGAGGGTGGCTCTCATATCGGCCGTGGCAGGAGTTGCTGTTTATATCTTTCGAATTAAGCGTGCTGCCTATAAAAAGGACCGATAAGCCTACGCCTTGTTTTTTATGGTTGCCTTATTATTGTTTTGATGAGATTCACACTGTTTGACGGTTTTGCATGTGGATCATGCGCACACTAACTAACTAATTTAGAAACATATTACTCGGTTTTTTGTTTTTTATATCCCTCAAGTGGGCACTCATTGAGAGACAGGATTTCTCGAGTAAGGTGATAAGGGGAATGTTATGAAAAGATTTATGATGCTGTTTCTTACTGTTTTTATTCTGCTGACAGGCAGCCAGTCTGTGCTGGCAAATGTCAGGGCATGGGAGCTGGATAAAGCTCATTCCAATTTTTATTTCAGTGTTGGCCATATTTTTTCTAAAGTGAATGGTCATTTTAACGATTACTCGGGAGAAATTCTGTTTGACCCGGATAACCTGGCAGGGAGTAGATTTTATTTTGAGATAAAGACATCTTCCATCGATACCAATATTGCGAAAAGAGACAAACATCTCCAGTCAGGAGATTTTTTTGATTCGGCGAAACACCCATTGCTGACCTTTGAATCGACAAAGATTGTTGACGCCGGAGATGGGCTGTACGAAGTTTTTGGGAAATTTAATGTTAAAGGGCAGGTTTATGATATGGTATTGCCCCTCTCCTTTGCAGGCGTTAAAAAACATCCTGCGGCCAAAGGAAAGGAAGTGGTCGGGTTTAACGGGAAGCTGGCTATTGATCGGCTTGCTTATAAGATCGGCAACGGGAAATTTTATGATTTGGGCGTCGTAGGAAAAGATGTGGAAATTTTCATTACCCTGGAAGGGCTCAGTGGTAAATAGATATAACGCCTGGAACAGTTCATGAATACTATTCAGCGCTCCGCTTTAACAGTGGCTACGATCGGCTCTTTTATAACCCCGTTTATGGTATCTTCTGTTAATGTTGCTTTACCTGCAATTGAAGAAGGATTTCAGGATCAGGGAGTGAGCGCTGTGCTGCTCAGCTGGGTTGCCACCTCATATCTGCTGGCGGCCGGTGTGTCTCTTGTTCCCATGGGAAGACTGGCAGATATTGTCGGAAGAAAAAAGATACTGGGTTATGGCTATATCATTTTTTCCCTCTGTTCACTGTTTTGCGCACTGGCTCCTAATGTGTTTATTTTGCTTCTGTTTAGAACCATGCAGGGGTTGGGTGGGGGCATGATATTCAGCACTGGTATGGCGATTTTGACGTCGGTATTTCCGCCGCAGGAGCGTGGCCGGGTACTTGGTCTGGCTGTTACTGCAGTTTATATAGGTTTGTTATCCGGGCCTTTTTTTGGGGGGCTCCTCACTCATTATCTGGGCTGGAGGAGCCTCTTTATGGTAATTTTCTTCCTTGGTGCCATACCGCTGACTCTGCTTATACTATTTTTAAAGGGCGAGTGGGCCGATGCGGCCAACGAAAGTTATGATTGGGTGGGTGCCCTTCTTTATGTTCCGGCACTTATTGGAATTATTTATGGATTTTCAACTCTTATGCATCCCTCAGGTGTATTCCTGTTTTGTGGAGGATGCGTGGGTCTGGCAGCTTTTGTCAGCCGGCAAAGAAAATTAAAAGAGCCGTTGTTCCAGGTAAATCTCTTTGTCCGGAACAGGGTGTTTGCCTTCTCCAGTGCTGCGGCACTTATTCACTACAGTGCCACCTTTGGCCTGACTTTTCTTCTCAGTTTCTACCTGCAGTATATTAAGGGTATGGATTCACGTATGGCAGGTTTTGTTCTTATAACACAGCCACTTATGATGGCGTTTTTTTCGCCTCTGGCTGGCCGTATGTCGGATCGTATTGAGCCCAGGGTGATTTCGTCTCTTGGTATGGGAATTACTTTTATTGTGCTCTTATATTTTAGTTTCCTTACACAGGAAACCTCCATCTGGGCAGTTTCTTGCGCTCTTTTAATTTTGGGTTTTGGTTTTGCCCTGTTTTCGTCCCCCAATATGAATGCCATCATGGGGGCGGTGGAGCCACGTTATCTGGGAATTGCATCGGGGGCTGCTGGTACCATGCGCGTTCTGGGCCAGGTTTTGTCAATGGGCATTGCGACTCTGATACTCTCAATCTTTGTCGGTGGCCGTGCCATTGCTCCTGAACTGCATCCGGCCCTGCTTGCAAGCATCCGCTGGACCTTTGTTGTCTTCAGTGTTCTCTGTATTTTCGGTTTTTTCGCTTCTTTGGCTCGCGGAGAACTTCACAACAATAGATGAGGCTAAGCCGAATTTCATGAAATTGGAAAACCGCTGCTTTCATACTTTTTTAACTTACGCCACAATGAGACACGGTCAATACCAATGATCCTTGCAGCCTGAGTCTTGTTGCCATTGACGTTTCTGAGTACTTCCAGGATATATTCCCGTTCATTTTCATCAAGGCTTTTGTGTGTGTCCATATTTCTCATAGGGAGATGCGGTGCCCGCTTGCGGGTTGGCCCTTGTAGCTCAGCGGGGAGGTGGTGGAGTTGAACATCTTCTTTTCCGCAAAGTGCAAGGGATCTCTCAATAATATTTTCCAATTCCCGTGCATTACCTGGGAAATCATATTTTTCAAGGCATTTCAGGGCTTCGGGGCTGATGGTGTGAGCCCGGTCATCCTGGCCTGAAAACTTGGCAAGGAAATAGTTGATTAGCAGGGGAATGTCATCCCGGCGATCACGTAGAGGAGGAATATGCAGGGTCGCAACGTTAAGGCGATAATATAGATCCTGCCGGAATAATCCCGCCTCGATATCTTTTTTAAGATCACGATTGGTGGCGGCTAGAATGCGTATATCAATGGGAACCTCTTTAGTGTCACCGACCCGGATTATTTTCTTGTCCTGCAGCACTCGCAGGAGTTTGACCTGCATAACCAATGACATTTCCCCTATCTCGTCAAAAAGAACCACACCGCCGGAGGCTGATTCCAATAAACCCTTGTGCATTTTACTTGCACCTGTGAAGGCGTCCTTGGTATGGCCAAAAAGTTCGCTGAGTACCAGTTCCTCATTCATGGCGCCACAGTTGATTGGTAAAAATCGTTTTTCCGCACGGGGGCTTAGCTCGTAGATGGTGCGTGCAACCAATTCTTTGCCGGTACCGGTCTCTCCCGTTATGAGAATATTACAATTCAACTGGGCGAAATGAGCGATTGCATCCTTTAACTTGAGGATTTCCGGGTTGTGGCCGATAAACTGAGTGATACCCTGCTGTGCCTTAACTCTCTGCTTGAGGAGACTTATTTCACGGCGTAAAATGACCTTTTCAGTTGCCTGGACAATAAGAGCATGGAGCTCTTCCAGCTTGATTGGTTTGGTCATATAGTAAAAAGCACCGCGGGACATGATCTCTACTGCGGAATCGACGGTGGCATAGCCGGTAACAATGATTACCTCGATGTCAGGCTGGATTGCTTTGGCATGTTTCATTACCTGTACGCCATCTGCATCAGGCATCTTAAGGTCAGTAATGACCAGATCGAAAACCTGTTCATCGATAAGGGAGATAGCCTCGCCTCCACTGGCGGCAACAGTTACCGTATATCCCTTTTGTCTCAGGTAATGGCCGATATTCTGTAAACTGATGATTTCATCATCTACCAGCAGGATACTTATTTGAGCTTCTGTAGACATCTTTCTCCTGATATGAATTAATCTGCGATGGCAAGGTTATTCTCAGTAAAGGGGAGAGTGATCATGAACCGGGTACCCTTGCCCTCTTCTGATTTTACCTGGATAGTGCCGTTATGTTTTTGGATGATGCCATAAACTACGGCGAGTCCCAGACCGGTACCACTTCCCTCTTCTTTTGTGGTGAAGAATGGGTCGAACACCTTTTGCAGATTTTCTGGTTTGATACCAACGCCTGTGTCTCTTATGCTGATGATCGCCCGGTTCTCTCTTGCTGCAGCGGTGATTGTTACTTGTCCTGGTGGATTTTCGATAGATTGAATACCGTTTATAATCAGGTTGAGCAGCGCCTCCACCATTTTCTGAACATCAAGATTCAGAATGAAATGTTCAGGTACACTCTGTTTAACAGTGACGCCTGCAGGAATCTCACTGGCTACAAGCAGCATGACTTTATCAACCACTGTCTTTAATTTTACCTCTTGCATTGAGAAAGTGTGGGCTCTTGAAAATTCCAGCAGTCCCCGAACAATTTCACCGGCTCGCTGGGTTTCCTGATCAATTGTCTTTAGCATCTGTGCGGTGAAGGGGGATTGTTCAACGTCGGTTTCTGCCAGGGCAAGCTGACAGGATGTGGCTATATTGTTAAGTGGGTTGTTTATCTGGTGGGCAGTACCAGATGCCAGGGTTCCGATAGAGGAGAGTTTTTTGGCTTGGAAGAGCTGCTCCTGCTGCGCTTTTAATTCTGTTACCATCTTGTTAAAGGTGTGCAATACGGAATAGACCTCATCATGTTTCGCCGGTAGTGGCAAGCGGTGAAAGGTGCCGGCTGCAATCTCTTCTGCGGCCCTTTGAATGGTCTTCAAGGGAAGAATTATTGAACTGTAGAGCAGGCGCAGAGTGAAAATAGAAAGTACAATGAGAACAATAATCGATTGAATGAGGAGAGTCCTGTGATTATCTACAAAATCAGTCATCCTCTTCTGTTCCCGATGAACAAGTTCATCGGTAATGCGGACAAGTTCATGGCCGATATTTCGTAGTGATACTCTTGATTCACATTCCTGATCACTGCTGTCGAGAATACATTCAGTTTTAAATGTGAGGAACGTTTTTTTATAATCGAAAAGTGTTTCCTGCAGCTTGCTCAGATGTATGGGGTGAGCTACCTCTCCAACATTTTTCTTCAGTTGAGGGATGTAATTCTGTGCTTCATCTAAATATTCGACGACACGTTGAAAATCTTCTTCTTCATGGCGAATTATAAAGTTCTTTTCATAGCGCCTGATTTCCAGACAGATATTATTCAGTTTTCCTGCATGGGTAAGATGGGTAACATCGTCACTGAATATATTGAAATCGCGAATAAAAATACTTCCGTAGACACCATAGAAGATGAGATAGAGAAAAAAACAGAAAATCATTCTCTGACGTATATTTAGATGGAGCATGGCTGTTTTGTCCCATGGGTAATAGGAAATTAATCGGCTGTGACCTGTTGTACTGGTTTCTCAGTGCAATATTCAGACCACAATAAGCCAGATGGATTTGCTCGACTTTAACGATTAGGGTCAGTTTTTTAAGCACGTACCATAAATGTATAGTCCCATCACTGATGGTGTCGTAAAAAGTCAAATTCCATAAAAATTCCATGCCGACAACTCTTCATTCGTCTTTTGACAAAATATGTTGTAAATTGCAACAAGAGTTTCTGTTTGCAACAGTGCAAAATGCAACGAATGTGGGTTAGGAATTCTATTTATCTTCCCGATTAAAGTGGAGAACGACTGTTTTTCCGTGTTACATCTTGAAACAGAGAATTCTAATCTGTGTTTAAAAGGGGAGGGTAATTCTTTCTCAAAGTGGCACAGCGGTTGCAATAAACTGATGACGCTTGTATTCCACATATATGGATTGCCTTATTCAGGCAGGCCATAAAAATATAATATAAAATTATGGACCACCGGGGAAAAAAATGACGCTACCAATTACGCTGGTTATGGGTGTACTGTTTCTGGCAATCTTACTTTTTATTTTCGAATGGGTACGAGTTGATGTCGTTGGTATCCTGATGATGATAATCCTTCCCTTGCTTGGCCTGGTCACCCCAAAAGAGGCAATCAGCGGCTTGTCCAGTAATGCTGTGGTGTCGATTATTGCGGTGATTATTATCGGTGCTGGGCTCGACAAGACCGGCGCTATGAATTCTCTGGCCAGGGTATTGCTTAAATTTGCAGGAAAAAGTGAGAGTCGTATTATGGTGCTTATTTCAGGCACGGTGGCTTTTATCTCCAGTTTTATGCAAAATATCGGCGCTGCTGCTCTGTTTATGCCTGCGGCCAAACGTATTTGCCGGCAGACAAATATACCAGTTTCCCGTATCCTCATGCCCATGGGATTCTGTGCTATCATTGGTGGCTGTATCACCTTGATCGGCTCGAGCCCTTTGATTTTACTCAACGATGTGATGAAGATTTCCGATCCGAACGTTGAGCCTTTTGGTCTTTTTTCAGTCACTCCTGTGGGGATTGCGCTTATTATTGCCGCCCTGATTTATTTTACGGTCTTTGGCCGTTTTATTTTGCCTACCGGTAGTGGTCAGGAGGAGGGATCCGGGCCAATGTCCAGTAATCTGGAACAGACTTACCACGATATTGGTAATCTTTTCGAAATCCAGGTTCCTGAATCTTTTGACGGCCCTAAAACTCTTGACGAATGTGAAATTCGACCGATCTATTTTACCAGCGTAGTGGCTATTGCCTCCAAAGGGAGCACTACAAATTTTTCCCCGGATCTGACTGAGACCATTTCCGGCGGTGATACTATTGCCGTGGAAGGACCTCCCGACCTGGTGGGTAAAATGGCGCTGTCGTTTGGCTGGA
>Ga0307988_1001515_pt1 | contig 12947 bp, 11 predicted proteins | sample EllFjometagen183_FD_203166 | JGI IMG/M metagenome (GOLD analysis project Ga0307988, IMG submission 203166) | Marine microbial communities from Ellis Fjord, Antarctic Ocean - #183 | ecosystem: Environmental > Aquatic > Marine > Unclassified | place: Southern Ocean | collected 2014-10-08 | reverse complement strand
GTTAACGGTTTTCCGCGAGATGAAATCATATTCTATCCTCATTGTGATCTTGCTGATTAAAAATCACGGATAGAATATCATGCGATGGCCCCTTGGTCAAGTATCAATTCACTTGCGACGAACTATAGATTAAATTTCCCGCGACCCGTTTCATTGTCACGGCTTCCAATCAAGTTAAAGAGAACATTGTAGCTGTCAAAACTTAAAGGTGTCCATCCAACAAGGAAAAAGTCAGTATCATATGCCAAAACCTTCTTGAAGTACTGTGCCTTGGGCTGTGCATTTAAGTTTACTTTTACCCCAATCTTAGCCAGCATGGAAACTGCCGCCTGACAGATTTGTTCATCATTGACATATCGGTTATTAGGACAATCCATATCGAGCTCAAATCCATCTGGATATCCCGCCTGAGCCAATAGCTCTTTTGCGACGACAGGATCATAGGAGCGTCGTTTAAAATCTTTTGCAAAAGATGGGAATAGTTGAGGGGAAATCAGAAGAGCAGAGGGATCACTCAAACCACGCATAATCTTTTCTTTAATGGCATCCGTGTTGATTGCCTGATAAAAAGCCTGGCGAACCCGCACATCTTTTAACGGATTCTTCCCTTTGATATTTGAGCCGTTCAATGTATCATCACTTTGATTAAATCCTAAATAGATGGTCCGCAATTCAGGGCCAGTTAGAACTTCGGTGGTGGCATTACTGTTCACTCGTTTTATATCCTGAACAGGTACCGGGTACATCATGTCAATTTCCCCTGTTAAAAGAGCAGCCACTCTTGTAGCATCTGAAGCGATCGGAGTAAATATGACTTCAGTAAGATTATGTTTAGGAGTATCCCACCAGCCAGAAAACGGTTTCATAACTGTTTTCACATCAGTTTGCCTTTCAGTGACTATGAATGGGCCTGTTCCGTTGACATGCCGGGTGGCATAATTTTCCTTTCCTGATTTAATATTGGTAGATTCGGTAGCTCCATTTTTCTCAGACCATTCCTTGTCCATTATGTACCAGGTCGACCATTCTGACACCAAAATAGGGTTAGGCTGGGTGGTAACAACGTCAACAGTATAATCATCAACTTTGATTACTTCCTTCACTGTAGAAATCCGGGTTTTAAAATCCGATCCTTCTGACTTAGTCCTTTTAAAGGTGAAAATTACATCGTCGGCATTGAAATCGTTACCATTGTGGAATTTAACTCCTTTTCGCAGATGGAAACGCCAGCGAGTGGGTTCCACGGCCTCCCATCGTTCAGCCAGGCAAGGCTCAATTTTCAGATCCGTATCCCTTCTGACAAGCCCCTCGTACAAATTACCAAGAAAAGCGATCTGAAAAGTTTCATTTAAGGCATGGGGATCTAGAGAACTGGCATCACCCTGAAAGGCCCACTTCAAAGTTTTAGAGAGAGCTGCCCCTGGTAATACGGATAATGTCAATCCGCAAATCAAAATCAATAACATGATAGATAGCGTTTTTCTTTTCATTTTCATACCTCCGCTTGGATTTGTTGGTAATTACGCCATAAGTTTTTTAAATTTTTTCTCTTCGCCTTCAACCATATGATAACAATACTTGTTTTCATCCGGGAACTGCCCGGATTTCACCTCTGACACATACGTTTTCATAGCATCAGTAATTACCTGGGCTACATCGCAGTATTTTTTCACAAACTTGGGTGTAAAAGCTTGGAATTGGCCGATAAGATCACTCACGATAAGGAGTTGACCATCGCAATGGGGACCGGCGCCAATTGAAAAAACCGGGATTTCAAGGATCTGCCAGATAAATTTGGTTACCTCTGGCGGAACAGCTTCTACCAATATTGCCACAGCCCCGGCCTTCTGTACCGCCAGAGCATCTTCAACGACCTGTCTGGCTGTTTCGGCGGTTCGGCCCTGTGCCTTGTGTCCGCCAAGCTGACCGGAACTCTGAGGAGTTAAACCGATGTGGCCTATGACATTTATACCCGCATCTGTGATTGCCCGAATTCGGCTCGCTACCCTGACACCACCTTCCAGTTTGACGGCATCCACATCAGCTGCTTTGAGAAAACGAACAGCATTATCTACAGCCTGTTCATCAGAGGACTGATAACTTCCAAAAGGCATATCGCCGACAACAAAACAGGTCGGAGCACCACGACGAACTGACTCACAATGAACAAGGCACTGTTCCATAGTTACAGGCACGGTACCGTCATAACCGTAAACACACATCCCCAGACTATCACCCACAAGAATCATTTCCATTCCGGCCGATTGAGCGAATTGGGCTGTTGGAAAATCATAGGACGTAAGCCATGCAATTTTATTGTCCTTTGCTTTCATTTGGTTCAGATCATAGACACTGATTCGTTTACTCATTATCTCCCCTTTTTTTGATCAGTTATGATGACGTCGCATACACAAAGTTTTTACCTGGCCATCTTAAAATTTTTACACGTTTATCTGTTGAATCTAGTTTGACTGTTTCAAAATAACTTACGCAGTCTTTCCATTGCTTCATCAATAATTTCAATACTGGTAGCATATGAGAAACGCAAATAACCTTCACCAGCCTCACCAAAAGCTGTCCCTGGGACTGTAGCGATTCCCGCTTTTTCTAATATAAATTCAGAACAATCTTTACTTGACATGCCTGTACCCTGGATACTTGGGAAAGCGTAAAAAGCTCCGTATGGTATCTGGCAGGAAAACCCTTTAATTCTGTTTAGCCCTTCAGTGATATGTCTTCGTTTTTGCTCAAATCTATCCATCATCTCACGGATAAACGATTGATCTCCTTTTAACGCAGCAACACCTGCCCACTGGGTGAATGCTGCAGTGCAGGATACGGCGCTCACTAAAAAATCCCTAAGACGATCAATTAAACTGACAGGCCCCACCACGTATCCTAGACGCCATCCTGTCATGGCGTAGCATTTCGACCATCCGTCAAGAAGAACTGTCCGCTCAAGAGCTCGATCATTTTCCGTAATACTTTTATGTAAAATACCCGGGTAGATCATTTTCGAATAAACTTCGTCTGAAATTATGAACAGGTCATTCCGTCTTGCCAAATCGTAAATTTCAGACAGTTCGTGTTCTGTCATAACTGAACCGGTGGGATTATGCGGTGAGTTAATGATGATCAATTTGGTCTTTTTTGTAATACAGGCCTCAACATCAGAAGGATTCATACGAAACGAATTTTTCTCAGACAATGAGACAGGCACCGGCTTTGCTCCCACCATAGAGACGACTGAGCCGTAAGTTGGATAGCCAGGATCGGGTAAAATAATCTCATCCCCTGGATTTATAATAGCCAGCATTGAGAAAAAAATACCAGGTTTCAGCCCAGGTGTAATAGCCACTTGATCAATGGATGGTCGAAAACCTCTTGTCTTTTCCACCTCATCTACCACAGCTTCTCGTAATTCGGTTATTCCGATAGAAGGTGTATAATGGGTTTTCTTATCAAGAATTGAAGCGATCCCAGCATTAGAAATGTATGCCGGTGTTTCCATATCCGGCTCTCCTATCTCAAAATGGAGCACCTTTTTTCCCTCACGTTCCATCTCTTGTGCCTTTGCAAGAACCTCAAAGGCGGCTTCACCGTATATATGGTCGGCGCCATAACTTAGCCTTGGCATTTATTTGCTCCTCTTTGATGAAAACCAATCCATGACCCTATCTGCACTTAGTTTCTACAATATATCCATAATCATCTGTTACCTAGTCTTAATTTTAATCGTTGTCAATATTATATTTCAATAGCTATTAAAATATAATTTTATTGTGATTTAAAAAAAATTACTGTAAAAGGTCAGTTTATTATAATGATAAAAAAGGATAGAATAGACTCATAATTCCAGAGCTGAACAAAAGCTTTAGGAGCCAGAATGGATTCAAAAGGTAGACCAAATAATTCGGCAAGTTACTTGAAAAAATTGATGGAATTCAGAGGATTGCCTCGCAACCAGCTGGCTGCCATTTCCGGCCTCTCGAACACCTACATTCAGCATCTTGAAAACGGACAGATCAGCAATGTCAGTCGAAAAAAGGTAATTGCCCTAGCTATTGCCCTAAATCAGGATCTAGATGAAATTGACAAATTGCTGACTGTTTTTGACCGTGCAAAATTAAGCGAGAATGATATCCCTACATTCATCGAACCGGGCGGAAACCGTAAGATTACCTCGGCCATGCTCCCGCTGCAGTCCTCTTTTACTTATGAGCTTGTCATTTCTATCGTAGAGGCCATCCCGGGACCAATGATGACTGTTGCCGAACGACCAACAGCCAGCCTGTTCCCCGAAGGGTATCGTTCCTTTTTTAACAGAAAAAAGAGCAACCCACACCCGATCTACTTCAAGTTGCTCGAAGCTGTGGGTCGGGCCAGGAAAAATAATTTCATTACCATTTTAAACCAATATCCTATTGAACTTTACATATGCCAAAAATGTCTGGATGCATATATTCAAAAGAGTACAGATAGAGAAGAAAAACAATGGAAAAAAAAGCATCTTCAATCACTCATAGAGTGTATTAATAACTATGAAAATTTCTCATTCTTTCTCTTAGATTGCTGCTACGGATTCAACTTTTCGATCAAAACACCAGACAAAGCCACAGAGAAAAATGAGAATTTGTACTTCCTGGGGAAAACCCCACACTCACATGATTGGGAATCAGAACAGGTTCTGACTGGATTTGCCACGGAGAACCAGATGATCGTGCAAAACTTTAAGCGGGGATTCCAATGGATTAAGAACAACACGGTGTCAGAATTACATGATCGACAAAAAATGATCGCTTACCTTCAAGGTTTATCAACCTAACTTTTCTATCTAGCACCCCACAAGAAATGCTGATACAATTTTTACTGATCCTCAATGTTAGGTTATGCGAAGTTTATCGGAGCAAGGTGACGTTGTCTTATCACCCAATCGTCATTGGCATGGGGCAATTGAGGCTGCTTGCTATGGCACGGAGCAACTCTGTCTCTTGGGTTGAAACCTGATTGTCTGCCATAACGACAGTGGCACAAGCCTCAAGGAGCATCTTCTTAAAACTTGGCTTTAGGCCAACAAGATCATCAAGGGCCGCATCAAGCTCTTTCAGGGAAATTTTCTCCTGATTGTGTAAATTCTTCGTCTCAAGCCAGCGTATGTCAGGCAGGATTTGGGCAAGGACCTCTTGGCGGCTCAAACCATCTTGCTTCAAATTGTTGAGGAAAATAGAAAGCAGGATAGCACCCGCCTCTCCAGCCCGTCTGATGTTGGGTTCCTTTGTTATTGAACCACTACTATTGTTGAAAGTCCCATCAAGGTGATGGATGACGACTTTTTGTAGGACCCACTCAAAAAAGCTAGTTTTTTTGTCAGCTGCAATCAGGGCCATCAGGTTTTCTTTAAATCTCCGATACTGATTAGAAGACAGCTGCCTCAAAGAGGGAAGAGCAAGATCAACCACAGGTAGACGTTGACTTGATTTAAGTGAGGCAACCAAAGTTGTTAATCCTGTGACTTCGTTATAGGTAACGTGATCCAAGGTGGCCTCAAGATAGAGGAGTTGTCTTCTACGTTCATTTTCATTCCGATCAAGGACAATGGCGTAAAGTAGGGCTTGGGCTCCATAGGGGGTATGAATGGCCTGCATGAGCTTTTTAGGTAAGGTATCGATGAATTGCCGGGCGTAAGCCAAATTCTCCTGACTGAGACGCCCCACTTGGTCGACTATTTTTCGTCCTCGAATAACCGCAGCACCCGCTGCGCCGACCATGCCGATATCTTTCTTACTTAAACGCTCTTTTGTCGTTTGTTTGCTTTTTGTATCTGCCTGCGGGGTGGGTGTTGCATTTAGTGGTGTAAAGATGCCATCCCAGACGGGTAATATCCTTTTGATTCTTTTTCTAAGAGGAGGATGAGTTGCAAATAAAGAGGTGAATCCCTGGGAAAAGAGTGCATGACTGATTTCTTCAACACCTGCTTTATTTATGATCGAGCCGTTTTTTGTTGAGCCAATACGAATGAGTGCACCGGCAATACCGCCTGGGTTACGGGTAAACTGAACGGCAGCGCTATCGGCAAGGTATTCCCGCTGTCTATTTACGGCAGCCTTTATCAGGTTGCCAAAAAAGGTGCCGCTGTAACCGACAACAACGAGCCCAATTCCCATAACCACAAAGCCAGCACCACCCTTTGAATTCCGTGACCTGGGAGTCAAATGAAGTAAATATGAGCCGATCATACCTATAAGCAAAATTCCATGGAGCACACCAATGAGACGAAAGTTTATGCGCATATCGCCATTAAGGATATGGCTGAATTCGTGAGCAATCACTCCCTGTAACTCATCTCGGGTGAGTTGTTCCAGAGCACCACTGCTCACACCGATAACCGCGTCACTATAGCTGTGTCCGGCGGCAAAGGCATTGATACCGCTGCCCCCAATTATATAGACAGATGGGACGGGAACACCGGAGGCAATTGCCATTTCCTCAACAATATTGTGCAAACGTTTTCTTTTAATATTAATGCTATCGCTAAAGACTATCTCTCCGTTCATCTGTTGCGCGATCTTATCACCGCCACCAGAGAGGAGGTTGATCTTATACAAACTCCCTAGACCAATAAGGGTGACAACTCCGAAGGCAATAGCAAAGAAGATAGGCCAGTCTATCTGTACGTGGTTTCTAGGCCCTGGGTTGAGGAGGCCCAGTCCCATCATGACAACCAAGTTAGTCAAAACAACCATTGAAATAACTGCAAGAGCAAACAGGATGATGAGCTTGGAGGTGTTACGCCTGGCGACGTCCTGGGAGCTGAAAAAATCCATAGCAATATTTAAAAAGAAACTTTTGGAACTGCTTGTATTTGGGCACTGTCATCGAATTCGAGCAAACTTGCATCCTGACTGTGTCCAAACATTCCTGCAAATGCCACTGCTGGAAAAGATTGCTTACAAGTATTATAGGCCATAACCTGATCGTTGAACGCTTGCCGGGCAAAGGAAATTTTATTTTCGGTGCTGGTCAATTCTTCGCTGAGCTGCATCATATTCTCATTTGCTTTCAGGTCAGGGTACGCCTCCATAAGCATGGAAAACTTACCAAGGGATCCGGCGAGTGTGCTTTCGGCCCCAGCTAGTTCGGCAATTGCGGAGGCATTACCCGGATCAGCCGCAACAGATGCAAGTCCCTTTGCTGCAGCATTTCTGGCATTAATTACAGCCTCCAGGGTTTCTTTCTCGTGTTTCATATATCCCTTGGCAGTTTCAATCAAGTTTGGGATAAGGTCGTACCGCCGTTTAAGCTGAACCTCTATCTGGGCAAAGGCATTTTTATACCGGTTGCGTAAGCTAACCAAATTGTTAAAAATACTTACAATCCATATGGCTATGGCGCCAATTATTACAAGAATAACAATAAACGTTATCAGCATCTCTTTATCCTCTTTAATGTATTAACGATCGGTGATTAGACAAAACACTACGCCCTCCCCCAAAATCTGAAACTCCTTTATGGTTGTTTGGAGAGAATCTTTTTATAGACACCATACGCAGGACTCTTCACCTTACCCTGTTGTTTCAAACGAAAAAGTATAGCATACAATTTTTTGGCCGGAAATCCGGTGCTCTTCTGTAGATCTTTGGTGCTAAGGCCATCCTTGCTCTTATCAATGTAATGCGCAACTAGAGCGATGGCAGTAGGGTATCCCTGTAAGTCGCCTTGTTGCACGGATTTTTGCTTCCTGACCTTTGCCGCCTTTTTTTTGACAGGTTTGACAGGAACAAGATCATCCATATCAAGGCCAAACAGATCAGAGAGTTTATCGTCAGCAATAATCCTGCTGCTTCCAGTTGTGGTTTTTTTAATTATTGAGGAAGCCTTACTCTGCACTGCCTGGCTGACCAGATCATCAATTACAGCCTGTCGCAATGTGAAAAAGAGAGCTGGGTCCTCGTCAAGACGTGCACCCACACCATACAGAGTGGCGGCAACATGTTTACACATGGAGGCCCAATCCGGGCAGCTGCAGTCAAATTCTATTTCTGAAGGAGTCGGGAAAAGTCCCTTGCCCTGAACCATAAAAGTCTCTTGCAGGGTTTTGGGGATTTTTCCGGTCAGCAGATCAGGCAGGGAGGAAAGGCGGGACTGGCATTCTTTTTTGATATTTTGCCAGTTTTTCTTTTTCATCTTTGTGATGGATATTACTACTTCATAGGGTGCGCCCATGGAACCTTGAACAAGTGATGTTACTTTACCGGGAACAATCTGGAGATCAAGCACTGCCAGATGTCGAACATAGCTGCGGCCACGACCGATGCGGTTACTGTAATCGGCATAACTCTCAAGGTTTGCATTCCATGCTTTGCCCCACCAGGTTTTTGCCAGAGCGTTTCCTTCAAGGATTATCGGACGAATAGCAGGGTTTTTCTTTCTCAGCTGCTTAATCTTTTTCTTGGCCTTGGCTATTTTTTCAGCAACAGTGACATATTTCGGGTAATAGCCGTAACTCATAATCGATCCTCTTTATTGCAGTCTGAACAGATCGGATAATTCATCATTTTTCATTTCTGTCAGCCAACTCTCACCACTGGCAGCCAGCACGTCGGCGGAGAGTTGTGCCTTTTGTTCCAGCATCTCATCAATCCTTTCTTCTATGGTACCCCTGGTAATGAATTTATGCACCATCACTTTTTTTTTCTGTCCAATACGAAAAACACGGTCGGTGGCCTGGTTTTCGACTGCTGGATTCCACCAGCGGTCAAAGTGGATGACATGATTGGCACGGGTCAGGTTCAGTCCCACACCACCGGCCTTGAGCGAAAGTACCATGAATGGAACATACTCGTCCGATTGAAACATCTCTATTATTTTCTTCCGTTTACCCACGGCCACACTGCCATGAATAATGAGCCCGGAGCGGCCAAAAATTGTTTCCAGGAAATGTGCTAATGGTTCAGTCATCTCCTTGAACTGGGTAAAGATCAGCATCTGTTCCCGTTTTTCATGGATGGTTGTGCTTATTTCACGCAGCCTTGCAAATTTGCCACTCTCTTTTTCATTATAGCCATTCACCCCAGCGTATTGATCCGGGTGATTACAGATTTGTTTGAACTTTGTCAGTGCAGCCAGGATCATCCCTTTACGTTTAATGCCATCGGTGGATTCTAGCATTTCTGCCAGACTATCAACAAGTTGCTGGTAAATAACCGTCTGTTTTCGGCTGAGATCCGCCCAGCTCTTCATTTCTACTTTATCCGGCAGGTCACTAATAATAGATTTGTCGGTTTTTAAGCGTCGCAGAATAAAAGGAGCAGTCATTCTGCGCAGACGTCCATACCCGTCGGGGTGCTCGGCCAGCCCTTTGCTAAAGGTTGCAAACTCTTTACTCGTACCGAGCAGGCCGGGGTTTACAAAATCAAATAGTGACCAGAGATCGCTCAGTCGATTTTCCACAGGGGTGCCGGTCATGGCTATACGGTTGGCAGCAGGGATATTTTTTACTGCTCTGGTCTGCTTGGCACCAGGGTTCTTGATAGCCTGCGCTTCATCAAGAATAACATAGTTCCAGTTATAGTCAGACAACCAGTCATACCGCTGGGCCAGAGCATAGGTGGTGATCACCAGATCCAACAGGGTAAGAGCTTTATTTGTTGGTACTTTTACCCTGTGTGGTTTATGCATGGATGGATGGGCAAAGAACACCTTTAGAGTTGGAAAGAATTTTCTGATTTCCTGTTCCCAGTTGGCTAGCAGTGAGGCTGGAATGATAAGCAGAGACGCAGCGGGTTTTATTTTGCTTAAAGAGTTACCCGCTAGGATATTTAGAAAGGCGAGAACCTGAACGGTTTTACCAAGCCCCATATCATCAGCCAGACAAGCCCCGAAGCCAAGGCTATCAAGCTCGCAGAGCCAGCGAAGTCCATCGTGTTGATAAGGCCTTAATTCCGCCTTGAAACGATCATCGGTGTTAACCGGCGGCAGCTGTCCAGGGTGCGTTATCTTGTTAAATACCGATTGCAGCCACTCGCCGTGTTCGATTTCCAGTACATCTTCACCGGCGGTTTGCAGCAGCGCTGTGTCGGATTGCAGTTGCAGGCGCATGGCTTCTGCCAGAGTTAATCCTTCCTGTTCAGCCATTTTTTCTGCATCTTCATAGGCTGATAGAGTCTCTATCAGTCTTTCCCTGTCAACGGCCACCCATTTATTTTTGATAAACGCCAGACCCTCAACTTCATCGAGCAACCGCTTTATGTCATCCACCGAGAGTTCATCTTCCCCCAGCATCAGCCGTGGGGAAAAATCCAGCAATGCAGCCATACCAACCATGGCCGGTTGTTGTGCGCCCAGACTGATCTTCAGTGTCACACTTTTACTTTTAGCTTTCCACCAATCGGGAATACGGCAGAGGATTCCTGCATCCTCGTAAAATGGAACTTCCTGTAAAAAAGTGTGTGCATCACGGCTGGTCCAGGCCAGAGGAGAAAAAAGATCATTGCTCTCCAGCAGTTCTGTAATAAGTGTGCTCTCTTTTGCGGCTTCATAGACTGTGGTCAACAACTCCAGCAGTTTATTGTTGTCATCCTGATATTCCTGCAGGGCGTATTTCAGGGGCAGATGTTTTGACTGTCCCGCACCACCTATCCGGGTCGAATAGGTAGCCAAAAAGGCAAAAGGTGTATCGTCATCTTTGTTTTCAACGAGATGGAAATAAATCCGACCCAGCAAGTGAGCGTTGGGGGAATAATGATGAATAAATTCGGCTACAGAGCCGGAAAAATGCTTGATGGACGTGGCAAAAGAAGTGTTGAGGCCGTCCCAGAATATCGCAAGGAGGTGAGAGTTGATAGATTCCCCGCCAATCATTGCTGGAACTGTATCCAACAGTTTGGAAAGTTCGTCTTCAAGCAGAGAAATTTCTACCCGGTGGCGGAGTTCTTCAAGATCTGGAGTCAGCCGCAGATGATGAACAAAGAGCCCACTGAAGCGACGCCAGAAATCGAGGGAATCCGGGAGAGACACCGTAGGATCGGAAAAGCCGAGAAAGAGCAGCCAATTCCGGCGATCGCTCTTATAAACAGAAAATATTTCCCGTTGCAGCAGTGTGCTGCTTCTGGTTTGTTTACCACTTTTGGCGTTTCGCTCAAGCTGAAGTGAGCCATTTGGCAGCAGGACTGCTTTCAGTGCACGAGGTAAGGAGTTATCGGTCATTTTTTAACTATATGAATTCTTAGTGATTACTCTGGGTTTTCTCTAAAATTCAGGAACTTCTCTGATCATCTGAAGCTTTTCTTTTGGAGCACTTTTTCTAATTCTGTCACTATTCATGTTTATGATATGGCCATCAAAAAAGCTCATCAAGCATGGCTAATGCCTCATAAACAGCATCAATGATATCGTCATTATCGGATGAACGATCAAGAAGTTCGCTCAAAACGGCCATTGCGTCGTGATGCCCTATGTTAACAGCAGTATCAATGGCAGCCAGGAGTAAATTCGTATCTGCATCTTGATTTCTTAAAACGTCTTTGATATCAGGCCAGGATTCAGTAATACCCCAATTCCCGGCAGCTTGAATTGCCTGATATTTTATATCTGTATCCTTGCTCTGCAATGATTCAAGGATTTCCAATTGAAATCCTTGGATATATTGCATGCAAAATACTGCGGTGATAAGCCAATTCTTTTCCCCGGACTGATATGCAGCGCGTACGGCACCGGAATGGTATGCTTGAGGACTTCGAATCGATGCTTCCAGGGTTCGACGACGAACTATTTCGGGCACAGTTCCATCGAAGTACAGTTTCTGCAAAGACTTGATAATTCGCTGATACATTTGTTCAGTGACCGTAAAGTCATTGTATTCGTCGTCCTCAGTAAATTCAGCCATGTCAGTGTAAATATATTCCAAGGCAACGCCAAAAGAAATTACTGCTCTACTGCGCAGTTCTTCAGATTCCAGGCTGTCTTCAACAATTTTTAACAGCGCTGCGGCAAGATCATCGTTAATGACCACGAAATCTCCGGCCATTTCTGCGGCTAAAAGACGATCAGCCTTATCTGCGGTAGAGTCCTGCAGGGTAACAAGAAAAAGAGTGGCAGCTATTTCGGGCCAATCCCACGGTGGTATGTTATTAATTTTTTGTAATTCTGTCATCTTTTCCTCCATGTTAATCAATAAGTCGTATGCCTTAAACGAATTCAACACTTCCAGTAATCGACGTTTTGAACGAAATGCAATTATCACATGTTCACAAGATTGCAGGTACAGTTTTATCTCACCGCCTAATTGGTGTCTATCATGTTTAACGCTAATGGAAACGGAACTATTTTAAAATTTTTAATCGGATTGGTAACCAGCTTCCTGTTGATGACGAATGGCAACAATAATTACTACACTGCCCTCCAGGCGGTATAAGGTAACATAGCCGTAGTGACCAAAGCCTATTACTAATTCCCTGTATCCGGGCGCTATGTCTTCCACTGGTCGACCGATTTGTAGGTGATGTTTAAGAATCTGAACTGACTGAATAATTGTTGCAGCAGCTTTTTGACTTGCTATTGGATTCTTGTGTTGCAGAAAGGCACGCAACCGTGCAAGATCACGTAAAGCACCGGCAGTAAATTTTACTGATGGCATTCGGGCGCATCCTGTTCATCATCGGTTCCCCAGGTATTAAGCCATTGTATTACTTCATCACCTGTTGCATGGAGTCCTGTTTCCTGATATTCGTTCCAGGAGTTCACCGCATCCTGATGAAAAGATACACATTTTTCTTCTCTGTCCAAATATTGACTAATGGCTTCACGCATCATCCAGTGGGTTGAACGAGCTTTTTTTTGTGCAAGTTTCTTATATCGCTCTCTTGTTTCCGGATCTATTTTGATGGCAACGGCTGTGGTGGTCATATGAACTCCTCAGAAGAAGGTATTGAAGAGTATATACTAGTATT
>Ga0307988_1001511_pt1 | contig 12960 bp, 7 predicted proteins | sample EllFjometagen183_FD_203166 | JGI IMG/M metagenome (GOLD analysis project Ga0307988, IMG submission 203166) | Marine microbial communities from Ellis Fjord, Antarctic Ocean - #183 | ecosystem: Environmental > Aquatic > Marine > Unclassified | place: Southern Ocean | collected 2014-10-08 | reverse complement strand
TGTGTTTTTATCCAATCACCTTCCATCACTGCATCCATTCCATTATTCTCAAAATCAGTATCGTATGAATTATAAAAATTTACACCTGGAATGCTGGAATTTCCACCGTCACCTGTATCACCTAAATGAGGAACTAACATCGGTTTATTGGGGGCTTGCGTATCAACTCCCAAACTTTCTTCACCAGTGCATCCAAATAAAACTAATATAGTTAAAAAAAATAGTAAGTTAATTTTCATTTTCAACTCCTGGTTAGAATTTTACTCTTAATCCAACACGATTTGTACTTGCTAAATTATTAGTAAGGAATGCATAATCAAGCGCAAAATCTTTATACATAACTGTAAGCCCCGTAGTGAAATTAGAATCATAATAACCTAATCTAACCTCGACTAGATTACTATATTTATATTCTAATCCGAAATGATGTACAGTACTGTAAATATAATCAATATCATGGGATAAGGTAAGACTTGAATTGATGAATGGGAGCGGTTGAATTATTGCCATTCCTACTTTACTGTTCATCATCACTTCATCTTGATGATCGGAATTATCATCAGTAACTTCCCAAGTAATATTGCTTCCTCCAATATCCTGAAAGTTAATCCCAAAAGAGAAGTCTCCCAACCAATCTCTTTCAAAAAGAACAGCAAGACTTGTTCTGGTTAAAAACGAGAAATCAAAACCGGTTCCATTCCCAATACTTTCATCAACTCTACGTTTAATATATTTTATGTTTCCACCAAAGTAAAATTCAAAAGGAACATCAAAAAATAACCAGCCCAGATTTAGATCATAATGTATATGTTTTGCAAAAGCAAATTGCAGGAGGTCATCGGTACTGGTCATCCAGCCATCTGCTTCTCCTGTTAAATTGTATTCATAATATGCAGAGCGGAAACTGGGATTTCCAACTAAATGCTCTTCTAGAAAAATAGGAATATCATCTATTGATAATCTGGTCCAATTGAAACCAATTGTAACATCATTAGGTAGAGGTTGGCAGAAACTAAAATTATCATAAGATGCAAGACCGTTGTATAAGAATGCTCTCATAAGTCCAATTTCTGTTTCCCGCATTTGTGCAATACCAGAAGCGTTCCAATATATTGCAGATCCATCATTAGCAATTGCTGTGAATGCTTTACCCATTCCGGAAGAGCGAACTCCCGAACCGATCACCATAAATTCACCAGCATATCTTCCTGCCGAAAGAGTAACATAAGCCAGTAAAACAGTTATTATTAAGATTAATTTTCTCATACTATACACCTATTTTAAAATTGCCATTTTCTGTGTTTTTTCAATTTTTTTATTACCTTTAGTTGCTGTTATCCTATAAAAATAAACACCGTTAGCAAGGTAATAACCATCTTTGTCTCTGCAGTCCCAACCCAAAGCGGTTCGAGGATATTCATGATATCCAACTGAGGAAGGAAGATCTTTGAATGTTTTTATTAATCTTCCACTCACAGTATATATTTTTATATTAACTTTATCTGCATCGTCAGTAAGGACATAAGTAAATCTAGTTCTGCCAGAATTATTTTGATTAACAGTGGCAGTTTTCACTGGATTTGGATAATTTGCAAAATTTAGAATTTCAAATTTATCATTAACAATAAATTCAATTTCTAAATTTTCCTCATTTCCGTTCACATCATGGCATTCCAAAGTGATATAATAAGTCCCTTTTATAAGGTTATTCAGTTGATATTTAAGTGGGATTTGATTAAGATTTCCAGGTGTAATCGTTAAGGAGTATTCCTCACTTGCGATTTCTGTAACATCAGAGCCATCGGAAAGATAAAGTTTAACACTATTTTCAAATACATCAATTCCATTAGCATCCATCAAGACAAAAGAGATTATTCCATCTTTTGAAATATACCCGCCATGCGTAAATTCTTGACCGGGACTGGAATTTAAAGTTTGTGTATATTCCTGTCCTTCCACATTAGCCTCAATAAATGGAGCTTCGTTATCTTGATTCTGCAAAATAGAATATGTTCCAGTACGGTTAACATTATAAGTTACAGTGTTTGCAACAGAATCAATCAATCCGCCATATTTTACCCATTTATTATATTCCAGTTCCCATCTATAAATATTAAAATCACCTTCAGATTCCATTGCTTGTGTAAGTGAATCGACCGGATCGTAACTGAAAGTAAGAGTAATAGATTGATTATCTTGGAAATGACCTATAGTGTCTGCCAGGCAGGATTCATTGAGGGTTCCAATTTCATAGCAGAAAGATTCGGTTAGGTTCGCGGGTAAGATCGGATTTATATCAGGTTGATCTATAGGTTCCTCTGTAATTATTGAGTTTATGTAAAAAATTGCAGGTTCTGCTAAGAAATCCTGCGGAAATTCGCAAAGTAAATTATTATCAAGACTCAAGGCAGAAACTACTGTTCCCGAACCTCCAACTTCAAACATATTTATCGAATAACTATCAGAATAGATCGTATTATTAGAAATATTTATTTCTGAAAAAGATTCTTCATTTTCATTTACAATAGCTTTAAATTCAATCTCTCCATTAAGAAGCGGGATAGGAATATACTCCCATCTATTTGCTAGAACGTTTAGCGGATCAATTTGAATAGTGGTTAATAATACTTGGGCATTTGTTACATCATACAATTTCAGATTACAAGTACCTGCCATTGTAGAACCTGAATTCCGAAGAAGAACCTTCGCTACAGGCGAATTTTCATATTCAGATAATTCAAAATGCTCGATTACAAGATCCGGACCAGCAACTGTTATTGTTTCAGAATTAGTTATAGTAGAATCTCCTATAGCATCAAATATCTTAAAATGGAAACTAATATTGTCACCGGAAGAATAGGCAGGTATTTGGGTTGCTAATTGATAAGTGTGATCCTCCACATTTATCATCTCAATAGTGGAATTATCATTTTCAAGAACAAAATAGATATCTGCTAATCCGTCTTCATCAAAAAAATCAGCCCGAATATTAATGGGATCACCATCCTCAGGTGGGTCTGGTATAACTTCCAAATTTACCATCGCAGCTTGACCGACAGTGAAATTTGTGATACCTGTTACTTCTCCATCCTCACCATAAGCAAAGAGCTTAACATATTGTGAATAAATCGGGTCATTATTTTCTGGAACAATAAAATCGAAAACTGAAAGAGTATCATTAACCGCAGGTCTCTCAAAAGGATAATATTGATTTAGAGGAAGTTGTGAATCATCTTCATCATACACAACAAATTTTCCATTAGTGATCTGTGGTCCCACATAAGAACTGATTTCTAATGTATCGTCTTCTGCTAGATTATATTTATTCAAATCAATTTGTTTCTGATCATAGGGTAGAATGAGTTCGATCATGGGATCACCAAGTAGTGCGCAGCCATGTGTTAGAGCAACTCCCACACCCGAAAAATTGTAAGATGCAAAGAACTTAGCTTTTGTAAAACTTACGATCTCACCAATTGTAGGTACATGTTTATCAAATATTGCTTCTGTTAGGTGTTTGCTGAAGACTTCATCTGCAATCAAATAACCATATCCCGTAAATCCAATATGTCCTATAGCACCACGATTAGGTTGTAATATCAGTCCTTCACCAATACAAGAACTTTGAGGAGTATTAAAAGCGGATCCATAGCAAGAAAGGCTTGCAACTAGTGGGAAGTTATTATTATTAAATGTTGCAATATCTGCAATATTCAACAGATTATAATCTGCCCAAATATGACCACCACCATGACCCATGAATTGCAAATAGATCGTTCCATCGTTAATATTGCTGATGAGGTCAGTTGTATTCCCACCATAAGAATTTGGCAGACCATCTGTGTTACAATAAACACGGCTAACATTATAATCGTCTGGTATCCACAATGAGCGGATTAGTTCTGACTGATTTGCAAAAACAGCGCCCTCTCCCGGATTTCCCCCAGCGGCAAGAGTAACATGACTATGCCAGAGATCTTCGAAATTTGGTTGATCTATATATTGAACCGTTTTGTTAACAACATCTTCAATTTGGTCTTCATTCCAAATATTGATCCTTCCAATTGCAACATCCGGAACCAGATCATCACCAACAATGCATCCCAGCCAATTATCGCTAGCTATTGCACCCCATTTTTCTACCCAGACATTCCTAAATGGTATAAGATTAAACTCTCTACTGGAACTGTTATCTCTCTCATCAGTAATTCCATCTCCCATAAAAAGAACATGTGTAACACCTGATCCACTCCAGTTATTATAAGCATATTGAATAAATTCTTTAATTGATTGTGCAGAACGAATACCATAATTGAATTCATCGAAAATATCTTGAAGTGCAACTATTTTTACAATTTTTCCTTGTTCTTCCCAGGTTTGTTTAAATTGTAAAATTGAAGGATTCTCAATAAAATCTGTTAAGGTTATTACTATATATTTTGCAAAATTTGTTTGTGACCTTAAGCTTGATGGGATATTTGGCATAATTCTAATGGGTTGTTTCTTATTGTCGTTAGCTACAGCCAGGTATTTTGTATTATGGTTTATCAGACTATCTTGAAAAGATATTTTAAATGGTGGTGAGCCATTTCCCAAAAAAGAATCTATATGTAAATTTTCAATAAAACTAGTCCCTAATTTATAAACCGAAACTTGATCAGTAGAAAAGTTCTCTAATTCAAATTGGAACAAACCTAAGTCTTCATCTTGAGGTTCGGAAAATTTTATTTCATCTGTATCAGTTTTGTACTCACGCCAGTATGTCACATCAAAATAATCGAGTAAAACTTGCTGATTCTCAATGCCCGGAATACCAGGTAGATTCACATACATATTATTTTCACCGTGATACAAAAAGCTATTTGGCAAAGGATTATCCATGTTGTCAAGCATCTGTTCATTTTGTCCATACCAGACGTGGGAATCTATTTGAGATGTGTTTATGTTAATTTGGGCTGAGTGGTTTATCTGATAATAATTATCTTCATTAAAAGTTACACTGAAGAGACACGCTTTAGCAGTAAAGCGCTTTGTGGGTCGCTGATCTGGATATTGAAGATCAAAAGAATAAATCTCTAAAGATGGAGAATAAATTCTATCCCAGAACCAAATATCTTCACGATAAAATTCAGCCGGAAAATTAGGATGGTGATAATATTGATTACCAAGATGATCCTTTGAATTTTGCTGTTCAAAATGTTCGGTATGCTGATATGCTTCAGGAATAATAAATTGTCCCGCATTGATATTCCCTAATCCACCATTTTCAACTGCCATTCTACTTCCAGGGTGATCAAGTAATTTTAGATAATATGAATTTTCAGAAGTAAAATCATCATAATAATGGTTTTCACCGTAATGAATATCTCCATAAAATTCAAAGTAATCTCCCGAATCAAAAGAGCCATCAGCCGCTCCCACGAAATGAATAGGAACAGGATTGCCCATACAGGAAAGTTCTAAGTTTCTGGGATCGATATCATCCCAATTAAAAGCCATTTCATATTCAATGGGAAATTCCAAAGCTGCCAGACTTTCCATAATATAATCATAGCTTATCTTATAAATCCCTTCCTCAGCTATGATGAGCTGAAGTTCATTTACTTCGCCATTATCTCTAAGCGGGACATATCCCGCTCTCTGTTTTTCTTTTCGCCAATTCGTTGAGTAGTTGTTATTCAAGAAGAATGAATCAGCTATTTTATCAATATAGTTTTCACCCTGTGTGATGGTTCGGTTCTTTTCTCCCAGAACATTAATCTGAAATGTAAGTTCATTAGTTATTAGTAGTTCATTTTCTTTGGCTCGATATTGGAATGGATGAATATTGAATCCCATAAAATACCTATCACCGAGATATGCTTTAGAGCCTTTTTCAATAATATTGGTTGGATGAAGTACAGGGGAATTGTATATTTCTCTTTCTAAATAGAATTCATAATTTACCGAATTTTCAGAAGGATTCATTTTTTCTGCAGGATATACTTTGAAATTTGAAATTGTTTTTTGTTTTTTTCCAATTATCTGAAAAGTTGCATCTCCATCAATTGGTAATCCTATTATCTCCGTGAAAAATGGCAATAACGGATGTCCGTCTTCAACCGGGTATGAGGCATCAGAGCAGATGATTTTGTTAAAATTACCAATTTTTGTAGAAATTATTTCTGTATCGTATTCAGGTAGAACAAATTTTATGATTAATTCATTTTCATTTTGGCTGATGACTTCAAAATTTTCAGCTAAGAGTAAGCTAGAAAAAATCATCAAGGATGCGATTAATAAAACTTTATGCATTTAAATCTCCATATTGAGTATAAACTAAAACCAAACAATCGTTGTTTTTTTGGCAAGGATTATATATTCTCTAAAAGCAGTTTAAACAGTATTAAAACCGATTTTTTTCTAATATTCTCCCTATTTCCTGAGAGAGATAATTTTCTACTGATTATTTTATTATTAATCGAGGCAGCAAGATATATTGTGCCTACAGGTTTTTCTGGTGTTCCACCCAAAGGACCAGCAATACCAGTTATAGAAGCAGAGATATCTGTTCCAAAAATTATCGCTGTACCCTTAACCATTTCTATTGCAGTCTCTTTAGACACTGCTCCAAATTTATCTATTGTTTCCGATTTAACTTTAAGAATATTGATTTTTGCCTGATTCGAATAACTAACAACTCCACCTGCAAAATATTCAGAAGCTCCTGAATTTGCTGTAATTATCTCTTGTATCATTCCGCCAGTGCATGATTCAGCAAGAGAGAGTGTAAGCTTTTTGTATAATAATTTTTCATGTAATTTCTGAGATACTGTGTTAATCTCATTATCCATCTCATTTTCTAGCTCTATTGGTTTTGGTCTCCATGATTTGAGTTTGCCATGTTGAACACGTTGAGATTGGGGTTTATATTCCTCTGAGATTTTTTTTCTCTCTTCCCGCTGCTCACCTTTGGGTCTGCTTTCTACAATGTTAATCTTGAATTCTTTATATTCCACCAAATCACCAATTTTGATCATTGTGTGTTTTAGCTTGTTAGTTTCGCCGTTCACATTTACAAGTCCATCTTTTATGAAATGACGGATATCGCTATAATAATCACAAACCCCAGCAGCTTTTAGAAGTTTGAATAATTCTATTTCATCACCTTTGTTTATATAAAAATCCATTAATATGCCTTCGCGAATACTACGCGTTTTTTACTTTCTTTTCCACAGGATATACACTTACCGGTATCTTCCTTTTCATCAATAGGAATACAGCGGATAGTAACTTTCAAGTCATCCTTTATCTTCTCTTCACATTCTGGATTTCCGCACCAATGGCTCATTGCAAATCCACCATGTATCTCAGGATTATTCTTATTCTTCGGTGTGAAGAATTTATAAAATTCATCTTTGTCATCAATATCAATTGAGTTTTCACTACGAAAATTTAAGGCTTTATCAAAGATATTTTGTTGGATTTCATCAAGAATATTTGTAAGGTTGTTTACAAAATCATCTACTTTCAAACCAGATTTATCCTTAGCGTCCTTATCTCTTCTTCCCATGAAAATCGAATTATTCTCAATATCACGAGGTCCAATCTCAAGTCTAACTGGAACACCTTTCTTAATCCAATCCCAAAGTTTTTCACCACCTCGCATATCACGATCATCAATTTGATATCGAATTTTCTCTTCGTGGTATCTCAATCTTTTTAATTTTGAGATGAGATTATCAATAAAACCCATTACTTTTACACGCTCTTCATCAGTTCTATAAATTGGAACTATGGCAACATGCGAAGGCGCAATTTTTGGAGGAAGTACTAATCCATCATCATCACTATGTGCCATGATCAGAGCTCCAATAAGTCTGGTAGAAACTCCCCATGAAGTAGTCCAAGCGTATTCTTCTTTACCATCTTTATTTTGGAATTTTATATTGGAAGCTTTCGCAAAATTTAATCCTAAGAAATGAGATGTCCCAGATTGTAGAGCTTTTTTATCCTGCATCATCGCTTCAATAGAGAAGGTGCTTAAAGCACCGGGGAATCTTTCGGATTCAGTTTTTTCACCCATAATTACCGGCATAGCAAGATATTTCTCAGCAAACTCAGCATAAACATTTAGCATTTTAAAAGTTTCTTCTAACGCGTCTTTCTTGGTTTCGTGAGCTGTGTGTCCTTCTTGCCATAAAAATTCTGTTGTACGCAAGAATAAACGAGTTCTCATTTCCCATCTTACAACATTCGCCCATTGATTTATCAGTAGTGGTAGATCGCGATAAGAGTTCACCCATTTACTAAACGATGCACCAATAATGGTTTCACTTGTAGGACGCACAATAAGTTCTTCAGTTAATTTTCCAGCAGGTTTCAATCCACCGTTCCCATCATCCTCTAATCTTGTATGTGTAACTACAGCACACTCTTTGGCAAAACCTTCCACATGTTCAGCTTCTTTTTCAAAAAAACTTTTTGGAATAAATAGTGGAAAATAGGCATTAACATGACCAGTCTCTTTGAACATTGTATCAAGGTTCTTTTGAATATTCTCCCAAATGGCGTACCCCCAAGGTTTTATTACCATGCATCCACGCACATCACTACTTTCTGCCATATCAGCAGCTTTAACTACCTCTTGGTACCAGCTTGAATAATCTTCATCCCTTCTAGGATTTATTGCAGTTTTTCTTTGCTTTGCCATATTTTTATAAAACTCCTAATTTTAAATACTGATTTATGATTTTAAATTTACAATTCTTACTTATTTCATTGTTACCCATCAGCTTTCAAAACTTTAAACTATGGTTTCCTTGTCAAATCAAAAAAAAAGCTTATAACTTGAACTATCTTGACACTTAAGGCTATTCTCAACATTTGGAAATTGATTGAAATAAAAATATTATCTGATTCAATAATGAATCATTCAGGAAATTATGAATAAATATGATGTGATTGTTGTTGGTGCAGGTCATGCCGGAATTGAAGCAGCGCTAGCTTCTGCCAGGATGGGTGCAAAGACTCTTATCTTTGTAATCAAGATAGAAACAATCGGTTGGATGAGCTGTAACCCAACCATTGGTGGTCCTGCAAAAGGGCATCTAGCTAGGGAAATCGATGCTTTAGGTGGTGAACTTGGCAGAGTTGCAGATTTATCAGGTATTCAATTTAGAATGCTGAATAGAAAAAAAGGACCTGCTGTGTGGGCACCAAGATCACAAAATGATAGATTGCAGTATTCCACAATCATGCATCAAACATTAGAAAATCAGGATAATCTTGATATTGTTGAATCAATGATCGATGAGATAATTCTGGGAGCTGATGGCAAAACCGTAAAAGGTGTAAAATCAAACCTTGGTGAAGAATATATTGCACCAAAAGTAATTTTAGCAAATGGTACATTTCTAAAAGGACTCGTTCATATTGGGAACGTGAATATTAGTGCCGGCAGAGCAGGTGAACCTGCTTCCAATAAATTATCAGATTCACTTACGAAATTGGGACTGAAACTTGCAAGATTTAAAACAGGCACACCTCCCAGAATAGATTTGAGAACAATGGATTTAAATCAGGTAGAGGAGCAACCCGGAGATGAAAATCCGCAGGGATTTTCCTACTATAGAGATATTAGTATTAAAAATGAAGTAAGTTGCTATCTCACTTTTACAAATCCAGAAACGCATAAAATAATTAATTCAAATCTAGACAAGTCTTCTTTATATGGTGGATTTATTAGTGGTGTAGGACCAAGATACTGTCCTTCGATAGAAGATAAAGTAGTTAAATTTTCAGGGAAAGATCGACATCATGTTTTTATTGAACCGGAAGGCGTAAATACATTTGAAGCTTATGTGAATGGAACTTCCAATAGTTTACCGCCAGAAATACAGAAGAAGATGATCCATTCCATACCTGGTCTGCAAAAAGCTTCAATTATTCGTTATGGGTATGCTATAGAATACGATTATGTGATTCCTGATGAAATTAAAGCAACGATGGAAACAAAAATTATATCGGGATTATATCTGGCTGGGCAGATCAATGGAACCTCCGGTTACGAAGAAGCTGGTGCACAGGGACTTGCAGCTGGTATCAATGCAGTTTTAGCTCTTGATAAAAAAGAGCCACTAATTTTTGATAGATCACAATCTTATATGGGCGTATTGTTGGATGATCTGGTAACTAAAGGTACTAATGAGCCATATCGTCTTTTTACTTCCCGAGCTGAATACAGGTTGTTCCTACGTCAGGATAATGCAGATGAAAGATTAATGCCGATCGGTTATAAATTAGGATTGGTAAGTGACGCACGTTGGCAGAAGTTTCAAACTATGAAGAAAATATTTAACCGAGAAATGGAATACTTGAAAGCAACTGCTTCTAATAAACATCCAAAACTTAAAGAGCCGATGAAGTTTGAGAAAATTTTAAAAAGACCTGAAATTTCTTTTTCTGATCTTACAACATTTGGATATAAAATTCCGGAAGATGTTACAAAAGATATCCAGAACAGAATTGCTTTAAATATAAAATATGAAGGGTACATTATAAGGCAAATGGCAGAAATTGATAAATTTGAGAAAATGGAACATTCCGAAATCCCTACCGATACCGATTATATGAAGATCGAGTCAATTGCTTATGAAGCAAGAGAAAAACTAAATAAGATCAAACCAACTTCCCTGGGACAAGCATCCAGAATCCCGGGAGTAAATCATATTGACGTAACTTCACTACTTGTATATTTGAAGAAAAATAAAAAAAAGAAGAGATCAAAATCGATTTAACACAAGATCTGTTGGCTTGTGCCAAGTCTGTAAACTTGTCCAATGCTCCACAGGAGTTATAGGATAAGTTGAGAGGAGCGAAAATGGAAAAAATATTAATTCTGATTTTAACATTATTGATATTTAGTGGTTGCGCAACGCATAAAGAAATTTACAAACAAGAAACTCAAGATAGATTAGAAGTCCCACCACTTCCAAAATGGGTTTATAATACACCGGATAATTTCGTAGTTGGAATTTCTCAGAAAAGTATGAATCCTGATGAGATGGTAGAAGCAGCAAAACAAATGGCCGCAGTGATGCAAAGCAGAAATAATGCATCTTACACGATTGAAAAATATGCCTCAACGACACATGATAATACTTTAAAATCTAATGTTACAGAGTTTAAATTGAATGTAAGTTCTTCACCCCAAAAGACAAAAGAAATTTACAATTCATTTGAACTATCAGATTCAGTTGAAGCTTTGGGTTACTTTTTTGGTCTCTTCTCTTCATCTGATTTAAGATTAGATGTCTTAAATCAGAGATCGAGTATACAAAGGATGCCAGATTATTTTGAAGAAGATAAGTTGGAAGTTACTAAAAACAAGTTAATTTGTAATAAAACGGTTAGTTCATCCTCATTGGTTCTTGCGTGGGTAAACGCTGCGACTGAAGCGAGATATGAGATTGCGAAATATCTTCAAAAAGAGATACAATCAGCCGTAATTAATACAGACGAGATCACTGAGAAAAGAATTGCTATTGAGACATCGGAAAAGCTCTCACAAATGAAGTTGAAAGCTAGCTATATAACGACCGAATTAAAAGATAATTTAAGACTATTTAAAGTCTATCATGAAATGGAGATCAGTAATTAGTAAATAATAATTAGTAACTAGTAAAAGTGGTCTGCAAAATAGAGTGCTTTTTGCAAGAAACAAAAAAAATATGTCTTTGCGAGTTTTTCTTCTTGTTATAACAAACGAAGCAATCTCTTTTATTTTAATTGCTTATAAACTTAGATTGCTTTCCCGATAAATCGGGACAATGACTATTAAGTATTATACAACACACTTAAATAGTAGGGAGTAAATAAAAAATGAAAGTAATTGCCATAATTCCAGCAAGATTTGATTCTACACGTTTCCCCGGAAAACCTTTGGCAAAATTAGGGAATAAATATATAATTCAACACGTTTATGAGCAAGCACAAAAGAGCGGTTTGTTTGCTGAAGTTATTGTAGGTACAGATGATCAGCGGATTTTTGAGGCAGTTGATGGATTTGGTGGAAAAGTAACATTAACAAGCAAAAAACATAAAAGTGGTACAGATAGAGTAGCAGAAGTTTGTAATAAAATGCCTTGCTGTAATGATGCAGATGTTATTGTTAATGTACAAGGTGACGAACCATTTATTACAGAAGATCCACTAAGAAAATTGATTGAATCCTTTACAGATCAATCTGTTCAGGTTGCATCTCTAATGCACGAATTAAAAAAGGATATAGAAAATCCTAATGTGGTGAAAGTTATTTGTGATGAAAATAATAACGCCCTTAATTTTTCCCGAACTCCGAACCCCGAATCCCGAACTCCAAATTTTAAACATATTGGTGTTTATGCTTTCCGTAGAAAAGCGTTATTTGATTTTGTGAAACTACCAGAAGGCAGAATGGAAAAAATTGAAAAACTTGAACAATTAAGATTATTGGAAAACGAATACAAAATTAAAATGGTTCTTACTTCTTATAAAGGTATAGGAATTGATACGCCTGAGGATCTGAAAAAAGCAGAGAAGTTATTAAAGACTTTTAAATAGAAAAAATTTTTAGCAACGAACAAAACCAACAAAAACGAACAAAAGAAAAATACAAGTATATGTCTTTATGAGGTTTACCTGCCTTTGGCATGGTATCTTTACACGGCATCAAGCGAAGCAATCTAAGCTTCTAATGAAATTTGTCTTTCTGAGAGATTCTTTCAAGGACATTCGACGAAGAATTTACTAATTTTTCAATAATTAAAGCAAATAAAAGAGAAATACATCTGTCTTTACGAGGTATCTCCATGCGGCATCAAGCGAAGCAATCTAAGCTTCTAATGAAATTTGTCTTTCTGAGAGATTCTTTCAAGGACATTCGACGAAGAATTTACTAATTTTTCAATAATTAAAGCAAATAAAAGAGAAATACATCTG